>ENA-ORUA01000426-ORUA01000426.1-human-gut-metagenome-genome-assembly--contig:-NODE-426-length-45933-cov-5.055778_pt1 | contig 45933 bp, 29 predicted proteins | sample MGYA00242076_ERZ509201 | MGnify/ENA primary metagenome ERZ509201 (study PRJEB26280, sample SAMEA2338863) | human gut metagenome | biome: human gut; feature: human-associated habitat; material: faeces...
CCGTAGCCAGAATCACGGCATGCGCTCTGGCTTCGAAGGCCTGACAGCCCCGGCAAACGCCCGCAGCACCGACAATATGACCGTTCTCGGTGATGAGGCGTTCAGCACGATGCCCAAGCAGAATCTTCACATCCAGCCGGTGCGCACACTCGAGGAGCGCCATCACATAGTCGTATCCGGCCCGCACAGGGCTTGATATGTGACCTCTGCGCTGAAAAGATGAATAGGATTCAAAAACTTGGTCGCTCCAATGCACGCCGTGCGCTTCGAGCCACTGAAGCACCTCTGAAGAGGATTCGGCAAGCCGCCGCATCAGAATGGGGGAGGCGGTGTCTCCTCCTACCTGCAGCGACTGCTTCTCCATCAGCGCCGGCGAATCCGTGATGCCAAGCGGTTTCTGCCGCTTGGGATCGACGGCATTGAAGTAGCCGCTTGACATGATTGAATGCCCGCCGATCATCACATCTTTTTCGAGAATAAGCACCCGCCGGGCGCCGGCTTCACGCGCAGAAACCGCTGCACTCAAGCCTGCCAATCCCGCTCCGACGACAATTACATCGGCTGCGGCGAGGATTTCCTGAGGCCCGCACCAGGAGGGGCCGGCTGATAATCCCAAAATGCCGGCCAAGAGCTGACGTCTGGTGATCATGCTCACTGCTCCAAGGAGTTTTCCGCACGCGCAAGAAACTGCGACGCAGCCAAAATCGTATTGACGCCAAGTTTTTGAAAAGCATTGGCGCGGTACATCTTCACGGTCGTCACGGAGATGCCGAGAAGATCCGCAATTTCTTTGTTTTGCATTCCTTTGACCGCAAGATCAATGACTTCACGTTCTCTTCCGGTGAGTGACAGCACCTGAAGCTCCATACGGCGGCGGTCATGCTCACGCTTAAAGGCATCGAGAGACCATGCGACGGCAGTACGAACTTTGGCGAGCAGCGCTTCAGGTTCAACGGGTTTTTCCAGAAAGTCGACTGCGCCGTTTCTTATGGCATGTACGGCGGTGCCGATGTCGCCATGGGCGCTCAAAAAAATGATCGGCAGCATTGGTTTGCGTCTCAGAAGCAGTGCGCGCTGAACCTCCAGACCTGATCGGTCCGGCATGCGGTAGTCCAGAATAAGGCATCCCGGAGCGCTTAGATCCTCTTCATCGAGAAAACGTTCTGCGCACGGCCATACGCGGACTTCAGGGAAAAATGTTTCGAAGAAAAACTTCTGTGAAGCCAGAAAAACTTCATCGTCATCAACAATTCGAATGACTGGACGGGCCGTTTCAATTTCAGCGGTTTGCATCATGATTCGCGCTCCTCGAATGCAGTGCCGTTGAGAGAGAGCTTCAGCGGAAAACGCACGATGGCGAGGAGGCCCCGTTCAGGCTTGCGCTCAAAGACGAGCATGGCATCGGATCGTGCGGCGATGGAACGGGTTATTTCAAGGCCCAGACCCAGACCGTCCGGTTTCATGCTCGTTTGTGCATGCGAGAGTTTGAGGAATTCCGCATCGCTCAGAGCAGGGCCGTTGTCTTCCACCGTGAGCTGAACTTCAGATGCTGAGCGTTCAATGTGGATGCGGATGTAGGGCGTCTCTACGTGCGTCTGTGCCTGCGCCGCGTTCCGGATGAGGTTGAGCACGAGGAGTTCGAGTTCGAGTTCATCGGCCACCACCCAGACATTTTCCGTTTCTGTCACCTCCACCGGAATACGCCCGCCTTCGCCGTTTCGATAAACAAGCACTGCTTTGCGGACAGCTGCCGACAAGGAACACGGCGCGGCAGACACCGGTCGATGCTTGGCATATTGCCGCACGCGGGAGATGATCTCTGAGATGCGTTCGGATTCCGCTCGAATGGTGCAAAGTCCGGCTGCGCATTCCGGGTGCGCTTTAAGCAGGCCGCCCAAACGGACGGAAAGCGCCGCCGAGAAGTTGATGATGGAGGCAACGGGCTGCTTCAGTTCATGGGCAATCATGCTCGAAAGCTGAGAAACCGCCCCGACACGCTCGACCTCGCCCAATTGTTTTTGCAGTTCGCGGATGGACTGCGCGTTGGCGTCACGCTCCATAAGCGCGTCCGAAAGCTCCTTTGTTCGCCTTCTGACGAGCACATGCACACGCAGTTCATTGAGGAGGAAGAGCACCATCAGCGCAGCAGCGAAGAGGAGCGGCCCTTTGTACCGCTCAATCACTGCGTGAACTGAAAAATCCCGAAGAAAAGCGTAGGGGCCGAGCCGCAGCGTACGGTAGAGCTCGTTAAGCGCGCGAAAATCTCCGGCCGCCCACCATTCGAAGTCATTTGTGTTCGGCATGGTGAGCAGACCGATGGATACCTGACGGACGTCTTCGGGCGAAGCGGTTCCCATGGATGCCACAACCCAATCCGGATAGAGTGCGCTTGAGCGCCGGCAGGCAAGTTCGGGCGAAGTCTGCTCATGAACTACCCGCAGGAGCCCCTTCTCCAGTGCGCCGACTGATTCAAGCCGCTCGAGCATGCACGCAGGAATAACGCCGACATCAGCGCTGCCCTTCATGAGACTGCGGACGATGTCAGGAAAAGGAAACTGAAGAAAGATCGTCTCGCTGAAGAAATGCTCCGGGTCGTATCCTCGGGCCTGGATCTCGCCAAGCGCGGCAAGCCACCCGTCCACTGAGTAGGGTGTTCCGGCTGCAATGCGGACACCTTCGAGATCCGCAAGCGACTGAAGATCAGTGCGGTCTTCACGAACGACGAACGCGGCTGCCACGCCTCGAGACGGGTCTGCAGCTTCCGAGCGCTTGCGCGTGGCGAGCAGCCTCAGGTCATTCGTTTGGGCAAGCTAAGGTAGAGCCCGCTCGGAAGGATCAGGAAGTCTGGATGCAGGCGTTTAACGTCGCGTGCAGCGTTGATGGCGGAGATGGTCTCAAAGGCAATGTTCCGTCCGGGGAGCGCTTGGCGGATAACGGCTCCTGTCGCAACAAAAAGGTGATCGCGCAGCCCGGGCTCGAGCGTTTCAGCCATGGCAATGACGATGGTCTTCTCTTCAGCCTCGGCATATCCGGGACGAGGAAGATTGGCCAAAAAGAAGGCTGCCGTGAAAACGGAAACGGTAAGGAAGCGACTGAGCATCAGGCAATGATAGTGGACTCATGCAGGTTTCCTCACCTCCGCCGGTACGTGAGGAAAACCTCACCTCACGCGGGAGATGCCTCTCGTTCAGGGCTCTCCATAGACTGCTTGGCAAATGCAGAGCGAAGCGCTTCCGTCAGGATGAAGCAAAAAAACGCTCAGCAGTATGGAGAAAGGAGAAACACCATGCAATCAACTCGACGCCATCTCTTCAAACTCGCCGGCGGCGCGGCGCTTCTGTCCGGTCTTTCTGCTGTGCAGGCCGCGGTTCCCCGCAGCAGCATTGAAAAATTCGATGAGCAATACGATGTCGTTATCGTTGGCTCGGGCTTTGCGGGACTCACCTGTGCGCTTCGGTGCGCCGAGAAGAATTACTCGGTGCTGCTGATTGAGAAAATGACGATCCTCGGCGGCAATTCGCTCATCTGCGGCGGCAACTTTGCCTGTCCCGGCAATCCCAATCAAAAGAAGCTCGGGATCAAGGATTCTCGTGAAATCTTTATCGGCGACTGCACCAGAGACGGCCTTGGAATCAACCATGTCGAACTGCTCGATGTCATCTATGACCGCTGCAACGATGTCGTGGCGCTCCTGCGCAAATACGGCTGCACGGTAGATGATTCCCATCTTGCATCAGCAGCGGTCATACTGCGGCCCGAATCATTGAGTCAACGACAAGCGACGGTTCCTGCTATGTCCTGCCGATGCTCAAAGCGCTCAAAGGCATGATGAATGTCACGATCATGAACCGCACGAAAATGGATTCCTTTGTGATCGATGATGCCGGCCGAGTGGCGGGCATCGCTGCGCGCACCAAATACAGCTTCAACTCCAAACTCGCGAGCGACGATGCAGACAATACGTCCGGTGAGCAAAAGTTCTTTGGCGCCAAGCGCGGCGTGATGCTTGCCGCAGGCGGTTTCTCCCGCGATACGTGGTTCCGTCAGATGCAGGATCCGCGCGTGCAGCCGACCATGGATTCAACCAACCAGCCCGGCGCAACTGCAGGGGCGCTCACTGCCGCTTTGGACATTGGTGCCGCCCCGATTCAGATTTCTTGGCTGCAGTTCCTCCCGTCATGCAATCCTGATGAGCCCGGGTACGGCATTTCGGCAAACTTCATCGAACACGCCTGCTACCGCTACGGCATCATCGTGAATCCCAAGACGGGCAAGCGTTTCGTTAACGAGCTCGCGGGCCGCCAGCCTAAAACGGAAGCTATGTTCGCCGTCATCGGCAAGGATGAAAACTATCCGGTGGCGATCGGTGACTCTGCGGCGGCTAAGGCCGTGAATCCTGCGTTCCTCACGGCTCCGCTCGAAAAGAAGACCGTAAAGGTATTTAACTCTATTGATGAACTTGCTGATTTTTATAAGATTGACCGCAAAGCGCTGCGTGACACGATTGAGCAGTACAACGCTGCCGTTAAGAGCGGGAAGGATGAAGCCTTCGGCAAACCGATGAATGTGACGAATGGAATTGATGTATCCAAACCGCCTTTCTATGCCGGCCGCGTTTGTCCGAAGATCCATCACACGATGGGCGGCGTTCTGATTTCGCCCAAAGGCGAAGTCATCCACATGCGCACGCATAAACCCATCCCCGGTCTTTATGCCGGCGGCGAAGTCACGGGCGGGGTTCATGGAGCGAGCCGTCTCGGTACCGTGGGCATCATCGATGCTCTGACATTCGGCATGGTGGCGGGCGAAACCATTTAAATGGCCGCTCAGCGGAGGCCGAAACTTTAACCTAAAGGATGGATGCATCCGGACCGCCAACGGTCGGCTCCATAGGAGGCGCATAAAAGAATGGGAGGCAGCGTTTTGTCAGTCAGCGCTGTCTCCCATTTGCAGGGTGAAAATAATGCGTCAGACAGGGGCGCAAAGCCTATTGCTTTCCAAACGATCAGTCTTCGGACGCTTCGTCGGGATGCTCTCCCGAACTCTTGCCAAAGCGCCGACGGTACTCCGAAGGCGAGCAGCCGACGTGGCGCTGGAAGAGTTTGGAGAAGTGATAAGTATTTTCGTAGCCGATATGCCAGGCGATTTGGTTGAGACTCTGCGTAGTTGTAGTGAGCGCAAACTTTGCTTCGGTAATGCGCCGTTCAATAACGTAGTTGATGGGCGATACCCCGTATTCGCGTGCAAATTCATGAGCGATATAGCTCACTGACGCGCGAAAGCGTTTGGAGAGCGCCTCAAGGGTGATCTTTTCTCGATAGTTTTCGTTGAGGTAAACAAGCACCTCTCGGATCAAGGCGTTCTTGAGCTGCTTGTCTTTCCCGGGACGAGCTGCAAGTTTGAAGTTTTCGCGGAAAAGAACGGTTAGCAGCGTGGCAATCAGATTGCCGAGAATGTCAACGAGAGGATTGGCCTGGGTTACAAGCGTGTCAAATTCGCGAAAGAGCGTGCGGATGGTATCTACGCCGAGCGCTGCGTGAACGACCGGAACGGAGTCCGGTTCAAGAATGAGGGACTCTCCTCGAACGTCGTGGAATTTGAAGCCGTAGACGGCGCAGGTGAATGTTTTTGCCGGATCAGCGTCACTTGAAGCAAGCATATGGAATTTGCCGTGCTCCAAAGCGATGATGTCGCCGGCATGAGCCACGTATTTGTTGGCATTGACCATCACCTCTACCGTGCCTCGTTCGACCCAGATAAGCTCTGTTTCGTTTTCATGCATGTGGTAGCCCGAAGCCCAATGCGGATCGTCACTGACAACATAGCGCATAACGCGGGGCGTTTTGCCGCTTTCAAAATGCATGACGCCTTGAGTCTGGAAGACATGTTGGTACATGGTTCTGATGGCCGATGAAATTGAGATGTGTTTAGCCTACAGGGAAGAGAACGGTAAACCGTGTATACCGTTGCTCTGCACTTAATTCAAATCAATAGCCTGCGCATGACGGCTTCTCCAGGCAATAAAGGCGGCGAGCAAGATGCCGCATCCGGAGATGATGACGTCAAATTTGAAGATCTCATGGATAGACCATTCGCGGACGATCCAGGCCGTGATGAGCGGCATGGTGAAATTGGAGATGCTCCCCGCACTGTAATAGATGCCTGTGGCCCGGCCTCTGGCCCGAGGAAACTGAGCAGCCATCATGGCGAGGCCAAGCTGTACAACGCCGCCGGCGGCGGCAAAGCCGAAAATGAATGAGAAGCCGAACATCACGGTCGGCGACGGGAAAAAGCAGGCGACGGCGAGCGCGAGCGTTGAGACAGTGGTGCAGCCGAGCAGCATCATCTGCGGAGACAAAAATGTCCGCAGTGCGAGCGATGAGCAGAACACCCCGGCAAGTGATCCGGTGGTGTATATCGAGAGCAGTTTGAGCGCCTCAGAATAAGGCATTCCGGCAACGGATTCCCCGTACTGCGCGAGCCACTGACTCACAATGTAAAAAGTGGCCATCGCGGTGTACCCAAAGAGGGTGTAGCTGATGAGTTCGGGCATCGCGATGCGGGTGCTGCGCTTCAATTTGAGCTTCGTTTCGGGGTCATTGAGCTGCGCGAGCTCAGCGGCAAGAGGTTCGCCAAGGCGCGTGGGCTGATCGGGAACCTTAATGGGCATCCAGAAGAGCACGCAGAAGTTGAGTGCAAGGAGAGCAGCTGCAATGAGAAGACTCCAGCCAAACCACAATTCATGAGCGACCAAAAAACTCAGAATGAGCGGGAGCGAAAACTGCCCCGCTGCGACAAACGCTTTGACCAGAATGACTGCCGGTCCCGGTGCCTTCGGGAAGAGTTCCATCAGACGAGGATAGGTGCCGGCATCGAGCAGACTGTTGGCGGCGCCGGCCAAGAGTCCGAAGAAATAAGCCGTTCCGACATCATGCGTAAAAAGCAGGCCGATGAAGAAAGCGAGATAAGTGACAGTGCCGAGCAGCACGAAGGGACGCCGGCCGTATTTGTCTGAAAGCGAACCCGCCAAAACCAGGAGCGCAAGACGGCCCAGACCCAGCGAGGAAATCACGACAGATACGCCTGCAGCATCGGTCTGCCACTGCACTTCGAATTCGTGAACGTTGAGGCTCATCACGAGAACGCCGATGCCGTGTACCAAGTAGTTGAGGTACAGACAGAAAGCGCCGAAGTATTTTTTCGCAGACATTAAGACGATCTCCTCTCTGGGCCTGCGAATGCTGCCGGCTTGGGTGCCGTTTTCGCTTCCCGCCCGAGGGGGAGGTACGGTCTGAATAGTTTGGTTTGAGCAAAGGCCGGAAACACCGCCTTTAGCTGTGTTCCTGCGCTTTGTCTCTATCCAAAGTTGATCCGGTATGTCGTTCGTAAGCCGGAGGAAATTGTCGACTGCAGAGCAGGTGTGCCTCTACCTCGAGCTGTGCATGCCGGCACAACAAAACTGCACGATGCATAACGAGGGGAACGGATGCTCGGCGGCGATTAAATCACGACGAGACTGCGCATTTTATTGAAAAATAGGTAAGTATACAAATAGGGCTGAAAGGATCGTGTTTGCCCTCCGGCGGGAGGTAATCTCAAAAGTGAAAGGGGGTATGCTGCAGAATAGTTCAACAATGCGGCGTAGTCCGGAGTGCGGGAGGTGCAAAGGAGTGCTCTCCTTTTGCCGAAAGGAGAGACCTTAGACCGTGTTAGTTCGGATGACCTAGCAGGGTCAAAAGAGTGCTTCGCGTCGGCATTTGAAAAATCAGCATGACTCGCCATGCAGCAAGCCTCCGACATAAAGAAACCCGCATCCCATTTCGAGAGGCGGGTTTGGGCTCTGGCGGCAGGCTTCGAGGCTGCCGCCGGCAGAGGCGCTGCGGAATCAACGCCAGGCAGAATCCAAAATCGATACGGTGTCTTCAAAAGTGAGTGCAACGGCATCCTGCTCAAAGAGCGCGGCTCCGACGCTTCGCGCTTTGGCGGCAAGCTTCGGGATGTCGTCGCGCGTAATGCCGTAGTCGCTCATCTTCAGGTCGGCTACGCCGCAGGCGATCTGAAGGTCATGGAGGGCGCGCAGGAAGTCATCCGGATGAACGGCATCCTTGACGCCGAGTGCATGAGCGAGCTCGATAAAGCGCATCGAGTTGGCTCCGGTCTTGATCATGTGACTGAAATAGGCGATCGACAGCATAATGAGGCCGGCGCCGTGCTGCATTTCGGGGCATTCGCCTGAGAGGGCATGCTCGAGAGCGTACCCCTTTGAGAGCCGGCAGCAGGCCATGACATAGCCGCCGAGGGTATTGGCGATGGAAACATGCTCGCGGGCTTCGAGGTCATGGCCGTCCTTCACCGCACGGGCAAGACCCGATGCGATGTGGCGCACGGCCTCAAGCGCAAACATATCGGACATGTAGTTGGGACGCTTCGTGAGGTAGCCTTCAACGGCATGGAAGAGCGCATCAAATCCCTGATAGGCCGTGAGCTTGGGCGGCACTGAGAGCGTGAGTTCGGGATCTACTACGGCGAGCACGGGGTAAAGGCCGGGATGTCCGCCAAAACCGATTTTTTCTTTGGTTTCGGGGTTGGAAATAACGCCGCCGCCGTCGACTTCGCTGCCGGTGCCTGCAGTGGTGGAAATGGCCACGATGGGGAGCGGAGCAATTTCAATGCGCTTGCGCCCGCCCGTCCCCTGAGGCACATAATCCCAGAAGTCGCCGGGGTTGGTCGCCATCATGGCCACGGCTTTGCCGCAGTCCATGACGGAGCCGCCGCCCAACGCAACGACAAAGTCGCACTCGGCTTCACGGGCGGCAAGCGCGGCTTTCATGACGTTGTCAACAACGGGATTGGACTCCACCATCGGGCAGTACACATATTGAGCGCCTGCGCGCTCAAGCGCTTTCATGGGGCGCTCAAGTGCACCGGTGCGTTCAGCGGATTTCCCGCGAGACGTGAGCAGAAGCGCCTTCTTGCCGGGAAGCTTTTCGTCACCCAAGGCGTCAAGCCGGCCGGAGCCGAAAATAAGACGAGTGGGCGTCTGGAATGTGAACTTCATATGAAAGGCCTCCAATGGAATCGATTCTGAGTGTTGGGCAATCTTTCCCGCGGGGCGGCAGCTGTTTGAGGGAGCCGCTCAGGCGAATATACAAATAATAGTGAAGCCGCCGTCGATCGGCGTCACGCAAAACGGCGGGTTGTCAGTTTGGACGTCTGAATCAAGCGGTGGCTGCGGCAGCTGTCGGCAACGGCTGTGCATATCACTTTAGGCATAAGCCAGCAGAACAAATGGGAGGGGGACAGAGGTAGGTAAAGGATTATATGTAAGGGTAACCCATACACCTAATTCGATTATATACAAGCATTATTGATCCGATATGCGTCCTGGCTGGACGTATCTATTTTTTGGCAATATCTCAAACGTTTACTTAGACAGGCGTTTCCAAGGGGGTATGCAGTTGAAAATTCGGATTTCCCCTTGTAATATTCGCGTCACAAATGCGAATGATTCGCATAAGTATATTTATTTAGCTGCAACCTCCCTCGAAATTGTTTATGAAGTAAACAATAGTGACTCGGGAGAGGGGGCCTAACGATTGAATCCCATGAAAATCTCTCAGTCCCTTCGCAAGTTTGCCGCTGATGAAAGCGGCGTTACCGCTATCGAATACGGCATTCTGGCTGCAGCGATGGCTGCGGCCGTCGGCTACATCTTCTCGTCGGACGGCGCATTCATCTCCGCGCTGCGCGACAAGTTCCAGCAGATTGCAGACGATATCTCCGGTGCCGGCAAGAACGTCAGCATTAAGTAACTAAGCGGCAGGCTGCACTGCAAAATGAACGCGCTGGGCGTATGGGGGCAGTTCTTCAGCATGGCCATTCTGGGGTTGGTTCTCTGGGCGGCTGTGTCGGATCTGCTTTTCCGACGCATACCGAATGCGGCAGTCGTCTCTATCGTCCTTGTCGAGGCAGCGGCGCTCGCGGCAGCTTCGCTCGCGGGAAATGGAACTGCGGCGCTCGGTCTTCTGCAAAGCGGTTCAGTTTGGGCTGTAGGCGTGCTTATTGCGGGATTTCTTCTTTATCTCACCGGAAGGATGGGAGCGGGCGACGTAAAGCTTGCTGCCGTCCTTTCTTTTTGGGCGGGGTCTGACGCGCTCCTCTTTTTGATTCTTCTCTCGCTCGTCGGCGGACTCATGGTTTTGGGTCTTCCGCTCTTGCGAATGATTGAAACAAAGACAGGGTTTTGGGCGGAGCGTTTGGCGGAGGCCTTCGGCCGGCCGCTTGAATGCACGCCGATCGGTCTCCTCGGCGGTGAGGCTCAGAAGGGGCTTCCCTACGGGCTCGCCATAGCGGCAGGTTTTGCTGCAGTGCAGTTCGGCGTTTTCTCACACATTTTCTAAGTCTTCTTCGAGATGGTTTGAAACCTTCCGGCAGCTCCGGCTGCGGGAAGGCAGGGGCCTTGTGCGCTCAAAAAACGGACCAGACCGTCGGGATTCCACGCGACATCAGGAATGAGATCGTGAAAATCAAAACTTCTTCTCTACTGCTTCTCGGTTTTGCCGTCGTCCTTGCGGGTTGTGCGGCTTTCGTCGCTCGCGGGCTTCTCGCTCCCCATGCGGCAGAACGTCCGGCCGCTGCGGCGCAGGCCAAGGCTAGCGAGGCGCAGGTGCCGCCCGTTTGGGCTGCGGCTGCAGCCAAACTGGTAGAGCCCGGCGAATTTCTCTCGGGAACGGCGATCAAATGGGTGGAGATGAAGGCTGACGAGGCTCCAGCATCAGCGATTTCCGCCAAGCGTCCGGGAGACCGGACGGCCGCTGCGCTCCTGATGGGTGCAACCGTTAGGCGCTCAGTTCCGCAGGGCGAACTCATCACGCAGGACGATGTGCTTTACCCCGGCAATCCAGGGTTCCTGGCGGCTGTGCTGTCGCCGGGCAAGCGTGCAGTGTCCATTCCGACCTCTGCGGTGTCGAGCAATTCCGGGCTGGTGAGTGCCGGCGACTGGGTGGACGTGATCCTGACATTGAAGCGTGAAACCGCTGAAGCCATGGCGGATCAAGAGGACAAAACGAGCGGCATGACAAAGCTCGCTGCTCAGACCATCCTCACCAACGTCCGCGTGCTCGCGCTTAATAACTCAACCGAGAGCATTGCGCCGCAGCCGGAGACGGCTCCGCAGAAGACGGATGCCAAAAAGACGGCTTCGACGGCCGCGCGTCGCGTTGACTACCGCACGATCACGCTTGAAGTGACGCCCACGGAAGCACAGGCGCTCGCTGTGGCTAAGGAAGCCGGAGACCTTCAGGTGTCTATTCGCGGTCTGCGTGAACCGGAGACCAAAGATGCGGCCGGCACCAGCGCAGTGAATGAGAAGACCGCTGCCGTCACGCATCTGCAGGATGCCACGGGCATTCTCGGCACGCAGCGGCCGGCCGCTAAGACTGTCATTACCTATCAGGGTGCGGCTGTTGCGCCCGTCACCTTCTAACCGATTGAAGAGAACCATCGTGCAGATTCCACACCTTGAAGATTCAGTCAGCCGTTCTTCCCGTCTGACCCAAAACCGGAAGCCGTCGCGCGCCGTATTTGCGGCAGCCTGTCTGGGCGCACTGCTCGGTCTGGCTGTTTCCCCAGCATCGGCTGCGCTGAAGGCACAGGTTCCGACAGACGTCAAAGTGCTCGAAGGCGCTTCAAGCTTGAAAAACCTCAAGCTCACCAAGCCGACGAGCAGTCTTCGCGTCTTTTTAAAAGAGGGCGCTCTGCTGCAGCTCCCGAGCGCAGCGGCAAAAGTGCTTGTTGCAACGCCGGGCATTGCTTCCTATCAGATGCCATCGCCCGATCAGGTCTTTTTCTTCGGCACCGCTGCCGGATCAACGACTTTTTATGCGCTTGACGAAGCCGGCGCGGTGATTGCAGCAGTCCAAGTGACGGTTGAACACAATCTCGAAAAATTGAAGGCCGACATCAAGCGGGCCGTGCCGAGTGCGAGCATTGAACTCGTCCCGGCGCTCAACAACCGCATGATCGTGCGCGGCAAAGTGAAAACGGCGCTCGACAGCCGGCGCGTCACCCAGCTCGTTGAATCCTATTTAGCCTCTTCGGCCGCCGCAGGCGGTCCGGGGCAGGGCGGCGAGCAAGGCGGCCAGGACGGAGGCGGTCAGGGCGGCTCCGCCGGCGGTCAGTCGAGTCCGGTCATCAATCAGCTCAAAGTTGAAGTTTCTCAGCAGGTGAATATTCAGGTGCGGGTTGTTGAAGTATCCCGTTCACTCACGCATTCGCTCGGCTTTAACTGGGGTGCGGTGCTCAATACCGGCCGCGGCCCGCTTTTCCTTGGCAACGGCACATCGCAGGGACTCTTCTCCTCGCATGCGTCCAACAATTCACACTTCAATCCGGACGGTTCCTTTGAGGACGGCAATGCCAACATTCCGGGGTTGATGCCGGATTCGAACACGGCGGGCGCGGCGCTCGGCGGCATCTTCAATATGGGCCGCATGTCCTTGGGCGTGCTCATCAATGCCATGAGCGAATCCGGTTTTGCTTCGCTCCTTGCCGAACCCAACCTGACGGCGATGTCAGGTCAGCCCGCCGCCTTTGCGAGCGGCGGCGAAGTGCCGATCGTGATTATTACGGGCAACTCCATCACCATCGACTACAAGTCCTGGGGCGTGATTCTGCGCATGACGCCGACAGTGCTTTCGCCTAACCGCATTGCAATCCATGTGGCGCCTGAAGTGAGCGAGCTTACGAGCGAGGGGCAGGTGATTCTTTCGGAAGGCTCCGTGATTCCGGCGGTGCGCGTGCGCCGAGCAGAAACCACAGTTGAGCTCGCGAGCGGCCAGAGCTTTGCCTTGGCCGGCATGCTTCGCAGCGAATCATCGCAGACCGTGAACGGTGTGCCGGGACTTCGCAACCTTCCCTTCGTCGGCCGTCTTTTTGAATACGAACAGACGCAGGTCGAAGACAGCGAACTCGTGATTCTGCTCACCGCCAATATCGTCGACCCGGTTTCTTCGGGCGATCTGCGCGTGCCGGGACGCGGCATCAATGCCGTTGACGCTTATGCACCGCGTCAGGCTTCAATCGGCTACCTCTTCTAATTGAAACGGATGCGGATGAAAGATATGACACACAACAACAATCAGCGCCGCTTCAGTCTGAAGACTCAGGCGCGCAAAGGCACGGCAGCGCTCCTGAGCATTGCCTTGATCGCAGCGCTTACGGGCTGTGAAAGTTTGAGCTACATGGGCAATGCGGTTCAGACGGCGGGCGGCTACGCCTTTGACAAAGCCGAAGCAGGGTACCGTGCGGTTGAAGGGCTTGAGACCAAGACCGTTGGCCGTGTGCGTTCCTCGAATTTTGCTCAGACGAGAGACGAGGCGCTCTCCATGAAGGTTCAGGCGAAGTCGCTCTACCTTCGTGCTTCGGCAAACGGTTCGGGTCTCACCGATGAGTCGATCGAGTCTGCCAACAAGTTCCTCTTGTCGCAGGGACCGATCCGCCGTCAGGTGCTCACCGTCGTACCGCTCTCCGAGCGAGGCGAAAAGCTCGCTCGCCGATTGGCCGAAGCGCTCGAAGAAGCGGGCGCTCAGGAACCCAAGCTTGCCGTCTATGTAAATGAAAAAACCGGCAAGCGCGACTTTCCGGACCGCCGCGTGAGCTGGGACTTGGAGCTCATCAGCGAAGCCTACGTTGTGCATGCGCCGGAGTGCGAGGTGGCCGATCCGACTCGCTGGACGATTGAGCCTTACGAGGCCGTCGGCACGTTGGGCTGCGCCAACAACGCCAACATCGCCATGATGGTGAGCGATCCGAAGGATCTCCTGCGTCCTCGTGCGCTTGAAGGCGCTGACGGCACGGCCAGCAATCTGGCCGTACAGAAATATCAGACGGGTGATCAGGAAGACCTGATCGACATCGACTTCAGCCAGGAGGATTGATCGTGGATAAGGAAAACGAAAACAATGCCTCCGTCGAGGGCATCACGACCGCGGTGTTTTGCCGCGAAGGCGATCTGAAGCAGTTCACCGACGTATTCGCTCGGCTCGGGCGCAGCTGTACAGCCGCTCAGAAGGGCGGCATCGACGAAGCTCAGGCCTGGCTCACGCAGCATGACGCCCCGGGGCTCTTGATTGTTGATATTTCTGCTTCGCCTTTCCCAGTGCCGGCCTTAGCAGATTTGGCCGCCTTGGCGGGCCCGGGCTGCCGCATTGTGGCAGTAGGCGCAGAAGAAAATGTTGAACTTTACCGTTCGCTCCTCTCTGCCGGTGCATTTGACTATCTGGTTTCGCCGGTGGCAGATGCTTTGGTGGTGGAGCTCCTCAACCGTGCCGACAGCGATCGCTGGCTCGGTATGCCGGATGCTTCAAGCGTGCGGGTCGGACAGACCATTGCGGTGACGGGTGCTGCTGGCGGAGCGGGTACGAGTACCGTAGCGGCGCTTTTGGGGCGCTGGATTGCAGAGGCTGCCAAATATCCGACGCTCCTCGTTGATTTCGATCGCCGCAAAGGTGACCTCGCGCTACTCCTCGGTCTCAAGGCCGACAACGGCTTGGCCGGCATTCTTTCGGCCGCTGAAATCGACTATCGCCTCATTGCCCGCACGGTGCTCGCAGACGGTGAAAAGAAGCGCCTGTCGCTCCTTGCTCAGCGTCCCGGTCCGGAAACGCCGGTTGATCCGCAGCTCCTCCTTCAGTTGGGCGGTGCGCTTTGCGAACTCTTTTCTGTTTCGATTTGGGATATCCCGTCGCATCGCCCTGCGGGGAGCGCAGAAATTCTGAAGAACGCCGATGTCTGCGTGATTCTCATCGACTACACGGTTTCAAACGCCCGCGCGGCGAAGATTTTGCTCGCTGAACTCGGTGCGCCGCAGCCCGGTCAGCGCCGCTTCTTGGTGGCCAATCATTGCCGAGCCGGTGCGGGCAAGCGCAGCAAGCCCGTGCTGACGCGTGAAGAGTTTGAAAACTTCCTCGGCGTCAAGGTGGACTTTGAACTGCCCAATGCCGGGACGGTCCTTGACGCAAGTCTCCTGCAGGGAGCGCTCACTTCGCAGGCGGCTCCAGCCTTTGCCCGCAGCATTGAAGGGCTCGCCTGCGGACTGCTCGGGCGCGCAGGCGCGCACTCGACGACTCCGGGTTTTGCAGAGCGGTATTTCCCGACTGTCATGAAGCTGCTCAAGCTTTTGAAGCTCACCGGAAGCAAGGATTCCGCCAAGGCTGCGGCTTGATGAGCGGCTGCCGTCCTCAAGAAAAGAGACCGTTTGGAGAATAGTGAAGATGCTCGTTGGTACTCGTCGACCCATTCCGGCCGCTGCCCCTGCGCCGCGCCCAGCTCAAGACGTTCGGCAGGATGCGGCTCTCATCGGCGCTGCGCAGCCTGGCGCCGAGACGCCGCCCGCCGCGATGCCGAATCGGCCGTCGTTTGCTGCCGCCTCAAACGCTGGGAGTGCAGCCGTGCGCCGCCCCGGCATGCGTTCCATGCCGCAGAGCGCTGCTGCGGCGCCTCAGGCTCAGGCACAGGCTTCGGCAGAACTTGCCCGCGTGCGCCGCACGATTCACGATCAAGTGTTTGCGCAGATTGACCCAATGAAGGCGGCGACGACCAGCCGGGAAAATCTCGCAGAACAAGTCGCTCAGCTCATTCGTGAGATCTGCGACCAGAACCGGTTTCAGCTGACGGCCGCTGAAGAACAGGCCATCAGCGCGCAGATGCTCGACGAAATGCTCGGCATCGGGCCAATCGAGCCGCTCCTTGCTGATGAAACCGTTACGGATATTCTCGTCAACGGCGCGGATAAGGTGTTTGTCGAGCGCTTCGGCAAACTTGAACTGACGCCCATTACCTTTATTGATGAAGAGCACGTCTTCAATATTGCGCAGCGCATTGCCGCGCGCGTCGGCCGCCGCATCGATGAAGCCAATCCGATGGTCGATGCTCGTCTGGCAGACGGCAGCCGCGTCAATGTTGTTACGAAGCCGCTTGCACTTGACGGCACATCCATTTCAATCCGCAAATTCAGCAAGCATAAGCGCAATTTGGAAGAGCTCTCCGAGGGCGGCGCACTCACCAAGGACATGGTAGAGCTCCTTTCACGCGCGGTGATGGCGCGTCTCAATATCGTCGTTTCGGGCGGCACGGGCGCGGGCAAGACAACGCTGCTCAATGCCTTGTCCTTCAAGATCGGGCAGAAGGAACGCGTGGTGACGATTGAGGATGCGGCCGAACTGCAGCTCAATCAGGAAGACATCGTGCGCTTGGAAACCCGTCCCGAAAGCATTGAAGGCGGCGGACAGATCACTCAGCGCGATCTTGTTAAGAACGCGCTTCGTATGCGTCCGGACCGCATCATCTTGGGCGAAGTTCGCGGCGGCGAGTGCTTTGACATGCTCCAGGCCATGAACACCGGTCACGACGGCTCGCTTTGCACGGTGCACGCCAATAATGCGCGCGACGCCCTGATCCGTCTGGAGAACATGGTGCTGATGGCCAATCTGCAGCTTCCGCTTAATGCCATCCGCCGTCAAATCGGCGGCGCGGTGAATATGGTCGTGCAGATTGAACGCATGCGCGACGGCAAGCGCCGTGTGGTGTCGATCGTTGAAGTCTGCGGCATGGAAGAGGACGTCATCCAGACGCAGGAACTCTACAACTACCGCATCAAATCCATCTCTGCCGACGGACGGATCGTAGGCGAATTCGTCAATACGGGGCTGCGCCCGAAGTTCTATCAGGACCGCGCACATCTCTTCGGCGGCAATTGAGAGGACAAAGCTCATGCTTAATCTTTTCACGATTTTGGTGTTCCTCTTCGTACTTTTGGGCGTGCTGGGACTTCGTGCCTTTACGAACCGCGCACGCCGCGAAGAAATGGTTCGCGAAAGACTCACTGAGCTTTTGACGCAGGTTGAGGAGGAAGCCAAAAGCGTTGCGCCGGTTGAATATCCCGATGAATCCGTGCTGATGGGGCTTGACGACTATCACGGGCATTTCCCGAAGCTCCATGCCCGCATCGTGCGCATTCAGAAGGGACTGGAACTGCTCGGCTGGACCAAGAACCTGCGTCTTCGCGTATTGGTGCTTGGTGCTCTTTCCTTTACGGCAGCCGCACTGGTGGGCCGCATGACGGACTATCCGTTCCTGATCGCATTTTTCGGAGGCGCAGCGCTTTTCGCCTCTGCGGCGGCGCTCCTATATCTGCGCGCCATGGGTGAATGGACCGAAGACCTCGGCAAATCGCTTCCGGAAGCGATTGACTCCATCGCGCGAATTTGCCGCGCCGGCGTGCCGGCTCAGACCGCCTTCGGACTCGCCGCACAGAACCTGCGCGGCGCGCTCTCGGAAGAACTTCGCACCATCGACCGGTGGCTGCGTCTGGGCGTCCCCTTGAAGCAGGTGCTTCAGGAATCAGCGCACCGCGTGCCGCTGCCCGAATACCGCTTCTTCGCCGTCATTGTGATCATCAGTCAGGAGTCGGGCGGCCGTCTGGCCGACACGCTCGAGCGCTTGGCGGCCACGCTTCGCGAGCGCGCGGAGCTTGCACTCAAGGTGCAGGCCAAAACATCCGAGGCTCGCGCTTCGATCAAGATCGTCGCCTGTCTCGTGCCCGGCGTGCTCATTTATCAGTACATCCAGGCGCCGCAGGACTTTCAGTTCCTCGTTACCGATCCGACCGGCCTCAAAGTGCTCGGCTACGCTGCCGCGAGCGTTGCTGCCGGGCTTTTTGTGACCTGGCTGATGGTTCGCCGCATTCAGTGAGGCTCGAGTCATGACTACATGGATTATCTTTTTTGCGCTCGCGCTCCTCTCTATTGTCGTCTTTGTGTTTGCGCTGCGCTCCCAACAAGATGCTGAGGCACTTGAAGATCGATTGGCGGGCACCATTGATGAAGAAGCGGCAGCGCATCCGCATCAGGGCGGCATCGAGCCGCTGCCGGAATGGATTCAGCCGGCCGCTCGCTTTGGGCTGAAGCTCGCCGGGAATGACAAGAGCCGTGAGACAACGGCGCTCCTCCTCGCCCAAGCCGGTTTCGCGCGCCCGGGTTCGCTCGGCGTCTTTTTGCTCCTCAAAACGCTGCTCGGACTCGGCATTGCGGCCGCGCTCTTTTTCGGCACTCAGGAGCGAAGCATCGGCACCATCGCGCTCATGGGGGCAGGTTACTTTGCGGGCGGTATTCTGCCGGAATGGGTTTTGAAGTCGATGGCCGCACGGCGCTATACGGCGCTTGAGCGCAGCATGCCCGACGCCCTTGACCTCATGGTGATCTGCGCCGAGGCCGGCCTTCCCTTTACGCGCATTGTGAAGGTGGTGTCGAGAGAACTGGAACTTTCCGCACCGATTCTCGCTCATGAACTCGCACTCACCAATGCCGAACTTGAAATCATGCCCGAGCGTTCAGCGGCGCTGCGCAATCTCGCCGAGCGTACGCGCGTGCCGTCTATTGAAGGCATGGTTTCAACGCTTATTCAAGCCGAACAGTTCGGTACGCCTCTGGCGCAGGCGCTCCACAACATTGCCGCCGAATCTCGGTCGACCTTGATTTTGACGCTCGAAGAACGCGCCGGAAAGCTCCCCGCCCGTCTCTCTTTGCCGCTGATGACATTGATTCTGCCGCCCGTCGTAGCGATCGTGGCCGCACCCGCGCTGATGCGCGTCATCCGCAGTCTCCTCACCTGATTTTTTGTGTCGATCATGACTACTTCTGCTCACAGTTTCCGCCGACGCCCGCAAGCGGCAATGAAGACCGCTGCGCTTTTTGTCCTTTCGGCAGCTGCGCTGATGCTTTCGGGGTGTGCGTCCCTTGCCGGAGCAGGGTCGGACAGTCCGATGCCTGAGCGCACCATCAAGGAGCGCACGCCTTCAGAAGTCGTAACGGCTCCCAAGAAGGATCGTGAGTCGGCATTGCGCCTTGCCCGCATGCTGGTGGCTCAGGGACGCTACGAAGGGGCGCTCGGCGTTTATGCTGAACTCGACCGCCGAGGCGGCATGGATGCTAAGACCCTTTTGGAATATGCAGGGATCGCGTCGCTCATTGAACCGCCGCGAGCTACCTTGACTTTGTTTACCAGAACCAAAGCCCTTGCAGAAGCTGAAAAAGTGAAATTTGCTCCGGCTGAAGAAGCGGGGCTCCTCACTGGTTTAGGCCGTGCTTATATGGCTTCAGCCCGCATGAGCGATGCGCGAAGCGCACTCGCGCGGGCCGTTGAGCTCGACGACAAGAACGTTTCTGCGCTCAATGCTTACGGCATTGTTCTCGATGCTGCGGGTGAGCACGAGGAAGCCGTCAAGTACTTTGACAAGGCGCTTGCCCAGTCACCGACGAACGTGCAGGTGCTTAACAATTTGGCGCTCGCCAAACTCGGCATGAACGATGCCAAGGGGGCCTTGAAGGTGCTCGGCGACGCTGAGAACTTCAGCTCGTCGGACGCTTCCGGCATACTGACCCCCAAAATGAATCTCGCCTTTGTCCAGTTTATGACGGGGTCGGCAGATCGTTCGCGCGAAACGCTCCAGAGCTTCATGACGAATGAACAGGCCGAGGATGCCCTCAAAAAGTTTGCCGCCATGAAAAGCCGCATTGATGCCGGCGAATCTACGCTCGCCGATGAGTGCCTGCGGGCGGCCGAGAAGATGATCGAAATTCGCCCGAAATCTTCGGATGATTCGGACTACGGCTATGAAGTTCCGCTTGTCGTTGAGCCCGTGAAGACGATCGAAACAAAGGACGCTGCCGGTCTTTCTTCCCATGCCCAGACGTTCCCGAAGGGCAGCCCCGAAGCCGCAGCTGCGCTTGAGGCGCTGAAAAAGGGCAGCGCTGGTCAAAACGGGAGTCAGCCCTAAATGACAGTCGGGATCTTCCGTTCGCGAATCTTTACCGCCGGCCGTGCTTTCCTGCGCGACGGTCGCGGCGTCTCCGCGGTTGAGACGGCTTTTGCTTTTCCGGTGATTCTGGCGGCGTTCTTCATCATTGTGGAATTTGCCAATATGGCGCTCACGATTCAGGTTGGTGAAAGCGCAGTCTCGAGCGCGCTTCTGCGCTTTCGCGATGCCGGTGAGCTGGGGGCGTCCGCCGAAAATGACATTCGTCAGGGTATTGCGGCCTATTCATTTGGCTACCTCAAGCCCTCGAATGTCTCCCGCGTAACCGTTGAGGCCTATGAGTCGCTGGACGCGCTCGGCAACCCGGGCGGAACAAACGGCGCAGGCCAGGACGATGAGGAAGGCACCGCAGAAGCGGACAGCAGCTATCCCGCCTGGAAGGTTGTCGTCGTGATCTCCAAGGACTTCATTACGCCGCTTCCGCGCCTCATTCTGACGAACCGAAAAGATTTCACTTATCGCTACGAACGCGTCATCGCCTACTACCCCCGCATTGAAGAAAGTGAAGGGACGTGAAATGAATAAGAGTTCCTATTTCAAGATGATTGCTTCGGCCGTAGCCGGACTGCGTCGTGAATCCGGGTCGATTGCTGTAGAAACAGCGCTCGGCATCACATTTTTGGTGAGCACTGCCGTGATTCTTTCGGATATGCACCAGATCGGCATTGAGCGGGAACGCCTTGAGGCGGGCGCTGGCAGCATTGCTGTAAATGCTGCGCAGCAGCCTAAGCTCACGCAGTACGGGCTCAATGCGCTCGTTGACGCATCGCTCGAGACCGAAACCCGTGACACCGAAGTCATCATCATGAATGTGCTGCAGTCCGGCGCCGTGCAGTGGATGATTCGCCGCGGCGACGGGGCGATGCTCTGCGAACTCAATGTCGAGGGGAAGTACTTCACGGGCGAACTGCCGGTGGATCCGCCGGAAAATTCCGGCGAAGGCAATGACGAGAGCGATGTGGACGGCAGCACGATGTCGATGATTGTGGTGGATGTCTGCCGCCGTACGGCAGGCTTTGAATTGGGCAAGCACCTGCGTCTTCCCCGAGTGATTCAGGTGGAGAACATCTACCGCTCCAACAACCGCGAAATCAAGCTTGACGAAGCGCTTGAAGAAGAAAATCTGATGCCGTCGGACGATGATGGCGAAGGGAGCAACGCATGATTTCTCTTCTTTGCAAACGTGCCCAGTCGCTTTTGGCCCGTGTTCTCCGTGAAGAATCCGGTTCGGCTGCGGTCAATGTGGTCTTTTTCCTGATCGGCGGCATTGCGCTCACGGCCTTTGTGGTGGACGCAACGCGCGTGAGTGCCGACGGGGCGCGCCTCAAGCAGGCGACCGATGCGGCCGCTCAGGCTGTGGCGATGGAAGCGGCGAAGGACTCCGAGACGGATGTGCTGGGGATGGCTCAGCGCTATGTTGCCGTCAATCTGGGTTTGGATAAAGAGCAGCTCTCGCGTGACTTGAGCGTTGCGGTAGAGCCGGTGACCTGGAACGACTATGAAGGGTATCGAGTCTCGGCAAGCTTTCGGGCGCTGCCGTCACTTTTAGGCGGTCCGGGGAAGACCGTTGAGGTGGCAAGTGCTGCGGTGGCGATTTACAACCCGCTTGAAATTGCTTTGGTTGTCCCCTCCACGATCAATGAGACGCAGCGAGACATGCAGGCGATCCGCGACATCGGCGAGGCCTTTTATGACGAAGTCATTGACGGACGGGCTGACCGCTGGATGGCCTTAGTGCCTTATTCAGACGGCGTCAATGTTTGGGACGATGCCAAGGGTGTTTCGCGTATTCGCAGCTGGGCGCTGCCGGATCGAATTGAGCCGCAGTGGTTCCGCTATATCAAACAGGGGGCGGGTGTCTCTAATTTGGCCTCTCCCGATATGCCCGATGTCCGCAAGAAGATTCTTCATGTTCGTCGGGGAATGCGCGGCGGGGAACTCTTCGATTGGACTGAACCGCCGGGAGGATCTTTTGAAATCAGCGCTGAAACCTGTTACGGCGGCAACTGCATTATGTCGAACTATCCCGGCGGGTGGCCCTACATCACGTGGCGGGGACCGGTGATTCCTTCTGCGGGCAACGGATTAACGGGACCAACAGATCAGCGCTGGATTGCGGCTGACGGGACAGTGCCGCTCACAGCACTCCTGCCGCTCACGGATGAGCGTGAAAAATTTACGGCACGTCTGCAAAAAATGATTGGCGATCATGAAGAAATTAATCACGCCATCAACATGAATATTGCAATGGGATGGGGAGCAATGGCGCTTTCGCCGGGGTTCCGCGGTATTGACGGCTGGGGAGATCTCGACCACCCGCGTGACTTCAGCGAAGACGGCAAGTCCACCGTCAAGGCGATCGTCATGCTGGCCAATTTGAATGGTCCGCTGATTGACATCGACATGGATGCCAACAACTTTTATCTCGATCTTGAGAGCTTGGGCGGCTATGCCGATACCGGAGACCGAGATTTTGTCCGGCAGCGAATTGAAGATTTGTGCGACAGCTTCAAGTCGCATCAGGACTTCTATTTCTACATGCTCATCGTTCCGCCCTCAACAAATGAATCCGGGCTTCGCCGCTACAACGAGCTTAAGCCCACGCTCCTGGCCTGCGGACGCAATTCCGGCGATGTGTCTGAAGTTCAGACAACGAGCTTCGCAGAAGGCAAAGAGACGGTGATCGACGGATTGAAGCGTATTGCATCGGATCTTGAAAGTAAGAGCAGCTTTGCGCGGCTCATTGAATAAGTTTGAAACCCAACCCAAAAGGGAAGAAGCACAAAATGACTACAGCGAATCTCTCCTACGGAAGCCTTGAGCTTGCGCTTGAGCCGCGAATGATGTTTGACGCGGCGGCTGCAGCAACGGCGGCAGAAGTGGCGGCGGATGCTCAGGCGGATGCCAATCCGCCAGTTTCAGCGGATCCTTCCGCTGGCGACATCACCGTGGATCAAAACGGCAAGCCGGGTGCGCAGGTCGATCTCTTCGGCAATGTCCAGGCTGAGCCGCTTGCTGACGGCAAGAATTACGACTCGCTGACGCTGCAGGTTTCTGAAAGCGGCAAAGGGCTGGCCATTATTGTTGATGGAAAGGAAGTTCTCCTCACGCAGGGCAACAAGGTTCAGATCGGTGACCCAGACGCGGACCGCTACGCAACGGTGACGGTCGGTGCGGACGGCACGGCAACGGTGGTCATCAAAATCGGTTCTACTCAGAATGCTGACCAGCTCAAAACACTCATTGATGGGCTTGCACTGAAGGTTGCAGACGGCACTGCGCAAACCTCAGCGGATGTGACCGTCAAGATCGATGCGCTTTCTTATATGAATGATGGAGGCACGGCTGATCTGGATATTGATCGAACCGTGAAAATCGAGAGCAGCTACAACTTTGCGCCGGAAGTGGATGTTGGCGGAACAGAACTGTCCGGTCTTACAAATGCACCCGGCATCGAGAATGCCACAAAGATCTTTCTGTCAGACAACGGGAATTTTGCCTTTGTAGGCGACAAAGACGGCGATATTGCTGTCTTTAAAGTGACTGATGGGAAGCTTTCTTATCTGCAGACTTTTGATCATTCAAGTGTTGATGGGCTTGGAAGCATTACGGATATTGCATCTAGCGCTGATGGCCGTGTCCTTTATGCTGTGAGCGGGAATAATGTATTTCGTTTCCAAGTGGCAGATAATGGTGATTTAACCACTGAAGGTCAAAAGGAAATATCAGGAACTGGCACATCAATTGCTGTAAGTTCTGATGGTACTACCTGTTATATCGGCTATTTTGCTGATTATGGTTGGGGGAGTTCATACGGCGGTACAAAAATATCTTATGAGAACGGTCAATGGAACGATTCGGATATTGGCGAAAATGCTTCAATGGATTTTGTCAGCTGCGGAGACTATGTCATTAAATTCCGCAATCATGAGTTTGCCTATGGCCCAGAACTTAAAGTATATGGTGCTGACGGTGAAGAGTTATTCTCTCAAGATCTTGATGGAATAGAAGAGGGTGATGGTGTTCTTAATATTACGGCATCAGATAACGGGCTAATAGCTGTTCAGTTTGGCGGTAAGATTCAAATTTATCAGGCTAATTTTGCTGAAAAAACTTTTTCTAAAATAGCGGAAACTGATAGTTCTAACGTTGTGGATATTGCGCTCTCTCCAGCTGGAGATCGTCTTTATGTCCTTTCAAGCAATGACTCTGGGACGCTTTCAGAATTTCGCGTGACGCAAGAAGGTCTTACCCCGATTAAAACAACACCTGCAGTAGGTGGTGATGCAGCCGGACTCGTTGTGTTTGACTCAGGAAAGGTTGGGATTGCCGCGGGCGGACAGGTGCTTTCTTATGAAGAGGCGGAAGTTCATAACGCTACCTTAGGGGAGTCGGTTAATGTCGGCGGGTCGCTTTCCATTACCGATGCCGATCGCGATGCTGCCAATTCCGGCAGCGGCAACTACGGTAACGTTTCTGTCACCTTCGAAACGAATGATGAAGCCAAACCTTCAACAGCGTTTGAATGGACGGGAGCAGACGGTTATACGCTCGAAAATGGCGTCATCAAGAACGGAGACCGTACGATTGCTGCGGTTGAGAAAGCTGATGGGAAAATCGTTCTGACATTTAAGGATGGCGCAACAACAGCCGATGTGGCCGCAGTTGTCAAGCAGGTTTCCTTTACAGTCCAGTCTGCAGCTGCAGACGGCAGCGTTTCCGTCAAGACGACTGTAACGGATAAAGACCAATCCGTTGAGAAAACGATTCAATACGAATTCTCTGCCAATCAGGCTCCTTCAGCATCCGGTTCTTCTGCTGTAGAAAATGAGTATTACAACACGACAGGCATGTCATCGCCTATCTTCAAAGATATAGCGATCAATGTCGGTGAACTCAATCAAAAAGTATCCTCGATGGAGCTCACGGCTTCGGGTGATTTTGCTGAAGGTGAATATTGGGTGGTCGACGGAGTGCGTATTCCTCTGAATAGCTCATCAGACGGCACTACGAAGAGCGGATACGCCTATCAGTATGTAGTCGCTGACGGAAAAGGCGTGCTGACCATTAGTTTTGATGGTGGCATTAAGACTGGGGCCGCTCAAAACGTTGTCAATTCGATGACATATGTCAACGAGAATGCCGAGGCTCAGGTTAGTGAGCGTGTTTTCGCTCTGACTAAAGTGACCGATAACGGCGGCGCCGATAACGGCGGGTCTGATTCATCGATTATTGATGATGTCACGGCGACCATTCGTGTGCATCTCAGCGTCGATCCGGATGTAAGTGTTGATGCCCCTGAAACCTCCGACACAATCTTTATGCATGACGGCGTCATTACAGGGGCAGATTATTACGTCAACGATCTAGCACAGACTCCGGACGGCAAGACGGTTTTCGTGATGTCGTCTTCCGGCAGCGGTGGCTCCGGGACGTACACCTTCTACATTTACAGCCGCGGTGATGATGGCGCATTAACACTCAAAAACGCTTTCGAACTTGGATCATCGCCAGGGGGATATCCTGGGAGCATCGTTGTTTCCGCCGACGGCAACTCTGTTTATGTCAAGGCAATTTCCGGTGAAAACTCTTTTGTCATAGGCGTTCATGGATTCATGGCAGATGCCGACGGGACTTGGTCTCCCATTGAAGGCATTGATCTGACCTCTGAGTCTGATTCGTGGCAGGACATCTCCTTAGATCCTTCCGGCAAGTACTTTGCGGCGCTCACCGAAGATACTTTGTACCTTTATACAGTTGATGCTGACGGCAGTTTGAAATTGATCTCGCAGTTCACGCGGGATGAAATGAATTTTGCGGATCAGAATCTAACGGCCATTAAATTTTCCGGTGATGGCAAATCCATATATGTTCAAAAAGACAGTATGGGCGATAAGAGCGGAATTGCCGTTGTCGCAGTGGGTGAAGGCGGATCGCTTAATCTTGTTCAATCATTGAATTACGAGGCCATCAATGCGGATGAGTCTGGGGTCAAAGTCGATGATGAATTTATGCTGTGGAAGGTTGGGAGTGTTGTTTCATCGGCGGATGGTCAACATCTCTACGTTTACTCCGCATCTGCTATTGGGAGCCGCTACGTACTGACTTTTGAGAAAAATAATGACGGTACGATGACTCTCGTGCAGTCATTAACTGTTGGTGCGGATTATGGATTCGAAGGCGAATCGATCAGTATTCAAGAAATGCATCTTTCCTCCGACGGCAAGCTTCTGTTTGCCTCAACTGAGGATGGAAAGATGGTTGAATATACTGTAGATGCACTTTCTGGATTCTTGACAAAAGCCGGATCCATTGATGCGGGTACAGAAGGTTTTGGGAAATTTATTGTTTCTTCAGACGGTAAAAACATCTACTTTAACAGTGGATCTCAGGGCGTTTATTCTGCGTCGGCATTGCCTCAGATTCCCTACACCGGCAATTCCGCCGAAGTAGGCAAATATCTGTCTGGCGTCGATGCGGATGTTGAGGATTACCAAGACTTCAGCATTACGATCGAGCGCAACGGCGGGGCGAATACTTCAGACGGCTTTAGTTTTGCCAAGACTATTGGATATACCTTTGCGGACGGAGTAATTACCGGAGCTGACGGCACTCAACTCGGTTCTTACAGTGTCGAGGGCGGCAAGCTGACGATTACATTCACGGGGTCGCTCAATCACGATGTGTTCAACACGGTGCTTGGGGCGGTGAAATATGACGTGCCGTCCGACGTTGCCGGTGAAGTCGTGCTGAAGGTCACCATGATTGACAATGTCGGCAAGTCCGACGCTCAGATCTTCAGCGTCAAAGCCACTGACGGCTCTATTGAGACGCCCGACGAAGAGACCATTCATGTCCCGGATCCCGAGCAGCCGACCGACTTTCTCGCGAATGTTGATTTCTCGGGCATCAAAGATTCCATCCTTGGACACGCGGCTTCGATCACGGTAAATGTCGACTATCCGAACGGCACCTTTGGGCTCAGTGCAGATTCTGGTCTGACGCTCAAGGATGACGGCTACGTCTACAGCGGTGACGTGAAGCTCGGTGCATGGTCTGCCCGCGAAGGAACGCTTTCCATCACACTCGAGCAGGGCGTTGATGCAGACAAAGCCGAGGCGCTTTTGAAGGCAATCACCTTCACCGCCTCGGGTGCTGAGCCAGGTGCAGATCTGTCGGTCGATTTAAGCATTGGCTTTACGTCCTCGAGCGGCAGCAGCGATTCGCTGCTGATTGACAATGCGGTGACGCTGCAGATTAACGATGGTCCCGAATTTAACGAAACGAAGTATCCGGACTACGCTTTGAGCGGTACCTTGGATGTTGCGCTCGGCGGTTCAGCGGGTTCTATTACGCTGCCCTCAGACCTCTTTACGGATGACGTCAAAGTGGCGACCGTCACCGTGGAACTCCTCGATGAGAACGGGAACGTTATCGAAAATGGTCTTCAGAAGCTGGGGCTGAAGTTTGAGAATGGCAAGCTCTCCGGCACGGTTTCGAAGACGGGTGCCTATCAGCTGCGAATCACTGCGGCAGACGAGAGCGGTCTGACGGCGAGCCGTGATGTCACGCTGACCATCATGGAAAATCAGCCGCCGGTCGTTGTTGATGGAAATGTCAAGGTGCCCGAAGTCGTCTTCAATCACGAGACGAACTTCAGTGTCAAGGATTGGTTCAAAGACCCGAATGAGGCCGATGAGCTGACCTTCACGGCAGTGAAGGGGCTCCCCGATGGTCTGACTATCGACGCAAAGACAGGGACGATTTCCGGCACGCCTCAGGAGGTCGGTGCGTTCTCGGTGACGATCACGGCCTCGGACGGCAAGAATGCTCCGGTGGAGTACACCTTTAAGCTCACGGTTCGCGGCAATCAAGCCCCGCAGGCTGTACCGGATACCGCTCCGAGCGTTGTGGTCGGGGGCAATAATTCGTTTGAGCTCAAGGACTTCATCAAGGATCCTGATGGCGACGATTTGACCTTCAGGGTTGACGGGCTGCCCGATAACAGCGGGCTGAGCTTTGATGCTGACACGGGCCGCATCTACGGCACGGCGACGGTGACTGAACCCTTTAAGCTCACGATTACCGCGACGGACAGCTACGGCCTTTCGAATACGTTCGAAGTGACGGTGGGTGTTCGCACCAATTCCGCGCCCGAGTTTGTCGGCGCGGGATCGACTCATGAAGGGCTGCCGGCGGTCTTCGGCGATACGGCCGGCGGGATCAGAGCTGATCTCAATACGCTCTTCAAGGATGCCGAGGGCGACGGATTCAGAGTGGAGATCACCGAACCCGCAGAACTCCCTGAGGGCGTCTCTTTTGATGCCGATACCGGCATCTTAAAGGCGGACGCGAATTTCGAAAACGGCTTGGCGGTGACGGTGAAGGCCACGGATGCCTATGGCGCTTCGACCACCCGCACCATTTGGATCGGGACGCAAATTGCGCCCGTCACCAGTGCGGATGCGGGCGTTGCCAACCCGGCATTTGGCCGCGGTCTTGACCTTCTGCGCGACACGGGACTCGGACGAGGGCTCGAGCGCGAGGACTTCAGACCTACGGTACTGGCGGCGGATCACCCGGTCTTCGAACCGATCTTCGGCAAGCCGGCTGCGCCTCTGGAAGAACCCTCGGCCTCAGAGCGCCTCTTCGCGCTTTATAAGCAGACCGTCGATGATGAACGCGACGCCAAGCTTCATACCGAAGAGGTTCGCCGTGACCGGGCGGTAGAGCGCGCTGTTGAAAAGGTCGAGCGCTCAGACAAATCCGCAGCACGCGTGACGCTCAATGAGAGCGCAGCGGAATTGCCGTCAGCTGACTTGAATGACGTTGCTCAAAAGGGTTTAGCCGCGCTGCTCGACGCAGAGACGCCCGAGCAGAGCGAGGTCGCTGACACGAGTCTCACCGCTGCCATTGAACGCCATACGGTCTATGCCCGCGAAGGCATCTTTGCCAAATCCGATGATCTCGCTGCGAGCTGATCGCTGACAACTCACTTATTCGGCACGGACGCTCACTCTGGCAGTCCGTGCCGTCGAACCTACTCATTCTCTTGCCTATTTCAGGATTTCCAATCATGTCTCAGATGAAAGCCTCTCGGATGATCCGCCTTACTCTTGTTTCTACGTCCGTCGCCGCAGCGCTGATGCTCGCCGGCTGCTCGGTCATCGCGCCCGAAAAGCTTTCGAGCGACGATCTTATGCGTCTTGCCAATGTCGACCAGCAGCTGATGTTCGCTGCGCAGGAACCCGTCACGGCTCCCATTACGATGGAAGAGGCTGTTGCCCGTGCGCTCAAGTACAACCTCGAACACCGCCTGGCCATGATGGAGCGTGCGGTGCAGGAAAACATCGCTGATGTGCAGAGCATGAGCCTCTTGCCGAAGCTCACGGCGTCGGCAGGGTATCGCGACCGCTCCAACGAGCTCGCAAGCTCGAGCGAATCGCTTGCAACCGGCAAGGAGTCGCTCGTGCCTTCTAAGAGCAGCGAACGCGACGGCAGGACGGCCGATTTGGAGCTCTCCTGGAATGTGCTCGATTTCGGTCTGAGCTACTTTGAAGCCCAAGCTTCGACCAACAAGTCCTATGCCTCCGAAGAACGCCGCCGCCGCGTGGTGGCCGATATCGCCCGTCAGACCCGTGCGGCCTGGCTCTCGGCCGTCAGCGCTGAGCGTCTGCGCGACGAAGTTGCTGATGCGCTCGACGACGCTTCGAAGGCTCTGGCTCAGTCCAAGGAAGCGGGCGGCCGCGGCCTCGTGAAGCCGCTCGATGCGCTTCGCTACCAGCGTGACCTTCTCAACATGGTTCGTCAGCTCGAAACGCTCGAAGACGAATTGGTGAAGAGCAAAGCCAAGCTCGCGACCCTCATGAACCTGCAGCCGGGGACGCCATTCCAGCTCGCCGTTCCCTCGACGGATGCTGAGGCCGTTCCGGCCGTGCCCTATAAGCTCAGTGACCTCGAAGTGCTCGCCATGGTGCGCCGCCCTGAGATTCGCGAAGAAAGCTATCTCGCGCGCAATGCTGTGCTCGAAACCCGCATGTCGCTCCTGAAGCTCTTCCCGAATGTTCAGCTTTTTGCGGGTCTCAACTACGACAGCAATAAGTACTTGGCCAACAATGACTGGGCGGACGTGGGCACTCAGGTGAGCTGGAACCTGATGAGCCTCTTTACTGCGCCGAAGATTCTCAAGGGCGGAGAGCTTCGCGAAGAACTCGCTCCGCTTCGTCGTCAGGCCATCCGCATGACGGTTCTCTCTCAGGTGCACGTTGCTTGGCATCAGCGTTTTGCGGCTGAAAAGGCTTTCCGTCGAGCTGACGAACTCTCGCGCGTACAGAATTCCATCGACAAGCAGGTTGAAAATGCCGTGAAGAGCCGCAGCGAAACGAAGCTCGAAGCGGTACGCACGAAGGTTGAGACGCTGCTTGCCAAACGCACGCGTGATCTGAGCTATGCCGAAATGCTTAATGCCCAGGATGCCATCTATCAAGCCGCAGGCTTTGATACGGTACCCGCTGAGGTTGCCGATCAGTCCATTTCGGGACTCGCTGAAGCCATCGGCGCGCAGGACCGCATCATCGCCGACGGCGCAGTGCTGCAGGGGCTTTACGGTACGCAGGCCTTGAAGGACGGCGTGGGCGACTATAAGGAAGCGTCTGCGAGCTACCGCCTCAACCCGGAAGTTGCTGCGGCTGCGCAGGAGGGCGGAGCGGCCGTCCGTCTCGTTTCCGGCATGCCCTGGGAAAGTCTCGGTTCTTTGAAGGCCAGCCGGTAAGAATCGTGCTCGAAATGAGGATGATGATGGAAAAGCTCCATACGCTGAGCGCAATTTGCTCGATGGCTGCAGCTTTAACAATTGGCGCAGCCTCGGCTGCGCCGGCCCCTGCGGCAGGGCTTTCGAGCTCATCAGCATTGGCTGATGCGGTCGAATTCCGCGCGCAGGTAACCGCTAAGGCGCAGGCGCTCCTTTCGAGCGAAATGCCCGGTGAAGTGAGTGCTGTTGCATTCCGCGACGGTGAACGCTTCAAGGCCGGAGACGTGCTTGTCGAATACGACTGTGCGCTTCCCAAGGCGCGGCTTCTGCGGGCTGAAGCCGCTGCATCGGCCGCTGAAGGCCGCTGGCGCAGCGCCCGGGAACTCAGAAAGCTCAATTCCATCAGCACGGCCGACTATGAAGAAGCCCGCGCCAACGTCGGGATTGCGGCAGCTGAAGCCAAGGCTGAACGCATTCAGGTCGGCCGCTGCAGCATCAAGGCGCCGTTCTCGGGCATCGTGGGCGAAACGTATGTGCGCCCGCATGAGTATGTGGGAGAAGGCCAGAAGCTCCTCACCATTTATGAGGTGAGCGCCTTTGAGGTTGAGGCGATTCTCCCTGCGGCGGCATTGAAAGTGCTGCGGATCGGGAGCCGCCTGACGCTTACGCTGGACGATACCGGTGCGGTTTATCCGGTCACCGTGTCGCGCATCGCCGGGAGTGTGGATCCGGTCAGTCAGTCGGTGAAGGTGACGGGCGAGCTCCAGCTTCCCAAAAGGGAGAAGGCTGCGGGTGATGCCGGTGCGGCAGCGCTCCCGCTTCTGCCCGGTATGAGCGGACGAGTCGCTTGGAGCCCTGCTCCATGATCATTCGAACGAAGCCGGGAGCGGAATCCAAAAAGGGCTCCGCTGCCGAAGGGCTCCAGGAGCTCAAGTCTGCGTTTCTGAAGTCCCGTGAACAAACCGAACGCCTGGAGCGCGTTATTCGTCTCTGTGAAACTGCACGTGCGGCATCCGATCGCCGAGCGCTCGGCTACACGGCGCTCAACGATACGCTCGCATCAATTGACTACCGTCAGGCAGCGCTTTGGTGGCGGGCGGCCGATGATGCCGGAGCGGGGCGGATCGAAGGGCTTTCGGGCGTTGCGGATCCGGTTCGCAATGCGGCCTTTCCGGCTTGGCTCGTTAAGCGCCTGGGCGGCTTCGCGGATGCTCATCCGGCCGGCGCTTCTTCTCTGTCGGGTTCCGCCTTGGCCGATGAACTCGTGCAGCCCTTCAATGTGCTCGAGCATCCGCCGGCCGCGGATCACGACCGAATGATGGCCAAGGAGTTTCTGCCGGCTCAGGCGCTTTGGGCGGAACTGCCGCTTAAAGCGCCGCAGGCGGGCGGCGCCGGCATCAGAGCTGCGCTTATCCTTTGGCGGGACGCCCCGTGGACGGGGGCCGACAAGGCTATCCTCACCCATCTGGCGCGTGCTTATGCCGATGCGTGGAGCGCCATGCCGCTTGGCCGCAGCGACTGGTCGGGCGAAGGCACCGTGAAGGCTCACTCCGGAAGGCTTTTGGTCTGGAGCCGCAAGCGCTGGGTGCGCTGTGCAGCCGCTGCGGCAGTGGTCGGAGCGATGCTGATACCCATTCGGCAGTCCGTGCTTGCGCCCGCAGAAGTAACGGCCAAAAATCCGTTTGCTGTTCGTGCGCCGCTCTCGGGCGTAGTCGAAGAAATCGTCGTGAAGCCCAATGCGCCGGTCAAGGCGGGGGATCTCCTTGTGCGGATGGACTCGCGCGACCTGCGCGGTCAATTGGAGGCTGCAAGGCAGACGCTTTCTGTTGCAGAGGCCGAATACCGGCAGGGGCAGCAGCAGGCCTTTTTTGATGAGCGCAGCAAGATGGCTTTGGGGGTGCTTAAGCGCCGTCGTGACCAGGCTGAAGCTGATGCGGATTTTCTTGCCGGGGAACTCGAACGGACGGAGATCCGGGCAGACCGCTCGGGTGTTGCCGTCTTTTCGGATCCTCAGGAATGGCTGGGTCGGCCGGTAGCTGTCGGCGAACGCATTTTGATGGTGGCGGACCCTCGGGCAGTGGAGCTCGAGGCCGAAATTCCGGTGGGTGACGCCGTCGCGCTTGAAAAAGGCGCCGAAGTGAAATTCTTCCTCAATGCGTCGCCGACGAGTCCGCTCGAAGCAGAGCTCACTCGAGTGGCCTACCGCGCGTCAGCCACGGCTGACGGAACGCTTGCCTACAAGGCTCGGGCCGAATTCGTCCAAACCGACGGTGATGCGCCGCAGCTCGGCCTCAAGGGCACGGCAAAGTTTTACGGCGAAGAAACCTTTCTGGGGCTTTATCTCCTTCGCCGGCCTCTGGCTACGCTGCGGCTCTGGCTCGGCGTCTAAGCGTGCGGCTTGGCACCTCTGCGGATGAATGCTATGAACGCTCTCGAGCGCCCCCCTGTTGCTCCGGGTCTCTCTGCCGGGCATCCGACCCCGAAGGAGCCGCGGCTTCCGCCGCTGCGGGAGGATCTTCGTCTGCACGAAGGCCCGGACGCGGATGACGGGAGTCCTACTTGGGTGCTTGAAGATCCGGCGCGCGATCAGTTTTTTCAGCTCGGCGTTTTTCAGGCGGAGTGCCTGAAGCGCTGGCACTTAGGGACAGCCAAGGCTGTGGCTGCTGCTGTCGGCAAGGAAACGCTCCTTCGGCCGACGGCGGAGACGGTGGAGAATTTTGCGAAGTTTCTGATGCGGATGAGCCTTACGCGCGAAGCGGGAACTTCCGCGAGGCTCGCCGAACAGATGAAGCGTAAGCCCAAGCAGACGCTTTGGAAGTTCTTTCTGCACCACTATCTTTTTTTCCGCATTCCGCTGGTGGCGCCGGACGCATTCCTGCGTCGGACGCTTCCCTGGGTTGAGCGCCTTTTTTTCACAAAGACCTTTCTCTGGGCCACATTAACGGCGCTCGTTTTGGCGCTTTACCTCATCGGCCGGCAGTGGGATGCCTTTACGCATACCTTCTCGCATTTCTTTTCCTGGGAAGGCGCGGTTATGGCCGGCCTCACGATTGCCTGCACAAAGGTGATCCATGAGCTGGCTCATGCCTACACAGCCGAGCACTTTGGCTGCCGTATTCCCCATATTGGCATCGCCTTCATGGTGATGATGCCGCTCCTATATACCGATACGTCCGCTGCCTGGCGCCTGAAGTCCAAGCGTCAGCGCATGGCCGTCTGCGCGGCGGGTGTTTTAGGGGAATTGGCTTTAGGCGTTTGGGCAGCACTCGCGTGGAGCTTTCTGCCCGAAGGCGGGCTAAAGAGCGCGGCCTTTATGCTCGCCACCACAACCTGGATCATGACGCTCGCCATCAATTCAAGCCCCTTCATGCGGTTTGACGGGTACTACCTGCTCTCGGACTGGCTGGGCGTAGCGAACCTGCATCAGAGGAGCTTCGCGCTGGCCAAATGGCGGATGCGGGAGCTTCTTTTCGGCTTTGGGGAGAAGAAGCCCGAATCGTTTGAGCTGTGGAAGGAACGCGCATTGATTATCTATGCGTGGGCAACGTGGCTTTACCGATTCTTCCTCTTCTGCGGTATCGCGCTCCTCGTCTACCACGCCTTCTTCAAGCTGCTCGGCATTTTTCTCTTTTGCGTTGAGGTTTCCGTCTTCGTCATGCTTCCGATACTTCGTGAACTTAAGGAATGGGCGCTTCGCATCCTGAAGGGAAAAGCTGCGCCGCGCAGTCTGTGGCTCCTCTTTCCCATTGCGGGAATTTTGGCGGTGTTTTTCATGCCTTGGCGCTCAGAGGTAGCGGCGCCGGCGGTGGTGAAGCCGGCGGCAGCGGTGACGCTTTACACGCCGGCAGCGGCACAGGTCGAAGCGATTGAGGCTGCTCAGGGCGATGCGGTGAAAAAGGGGCAGGTGCTCTTTCGTCTTCGTTCTTCCGAGCTCACCCATGAGCTTGAAAAATTGGAATCAGACCGCGCATCGCTTCGCTGGCGGGCAGAATACATGCGCATGAATCGGGAGGGTGCTGCCGACGTGCCCGCAGCGCTGCGGGAGCTCTCAGCGCTTGAGCGGCGCATTGCGGAATTGAAAAAACGCACGGCGCTTCTGGAAGTACGCTCACCCGTGGACGGCCGAGTGGCCGACCGCACGGAGCCGCTTGCCGTCGGTGAATGGCTGCCCGACGGTGAGGCGCTCGCCGTGGTCGCAGCGGCAGCCGGCACTGACCGTCCGGCGCTCGAAATCGTGGGCTACGTGAGCGAACAGGATATCAATCGCTTTGCGGCGGGTGCTTCGGCCAAGTTCATCCCCGAAGATGCCCTGCAGCCCGCAATTCCGGCAAGCGTCGAGGCGGTTGACGGCACAGCGGCTCGTCATCTTGGCGCAGTGCCGGAGCTCGCTTCTCATTTTGGCGGCGTGGTCGCATCGCTGCCCGCGCCGGCGGAGGCTGCCAAAAGTCTTGGCGTGGATCAAGGACAGGTTTTTGCGCCGAAGGAAGCCATTTACCGCGTGACGGCCGCGCCGGCCGGAGCGCAGCAGGGGACTGCAGCTTTGGATCTGCAGGTGCGCCGCGGCACCCTTTTGATTGAGGGCGAACGCGAAAGCTTGGCCGGACGGTTCGCCCGAGCCGCATGGTCTGTGCTGCTGCGGGAATCCAACTTTTAAGTGAGAGCGGGAGCAGAAATAAGACTTTCTATCGAACTTGCTGACCGCGCCTCTTGAAGTCTTCGTCAATCTGCCGAAGGGTTTCTGCGTGAAGACGTCTGGCATGCGAAACAAGCTGAGCGCGAACCCACGTAATGAGCGGGTCATGGTCTGCCGCTCGGTGACGGAAGAGACATGGGATCCAGGGAATGTGGATACCGGCTTCCATCGGCATCATCGCAAGCGGGAGCGTACGGCAGAGTTCTGCAGCGGTTTCCTGCGGAATCCGCATCAGCATATCCGTACGGGCCGCAAGCATTGCCCCGGCCACAAAAAACGGCGTTTCGCAGGCCGTGCGTTCCGGACCGTGTGCGGGATGACGGGACATGGTCAGACGGTCGCTGCCGCCCGCCATCGGTACGACGACGCTGATGTGGGGCCACGCCCCGGTATCTGCTTCGGTAATCTCGCTGCCGGCAAGCCATTTTTGGTGAAGCGGGTGTCCGCGGCGCATGAGCAGAACGTGACCGCTTGTGAAGAGCGTTTCTTCACAAAAGTCTGAGGGGACCGGGCGGCCTTCAGTTGAATAAAAGGCCAGATCGAGCGTGCCGGCACGCATATCTTCAAGCAGCGTAGGCGCTCGGTCAAAGACCGAGATGGATAAGCCCGGCGCAGCTGTTGCGGCCGTTTCAAGAAAGGGCATCAGCAGCGTATGGAAAGCGTTGTCAATGGCAGCGATGCGGAGCGTACGTACGACGGTTGCAGGATTGAAAGGTTCTTCGGGTTTGAAAAGTGACTCCAGCCGCAGCAGTTCTTCTTCAATGCGCGGCGACAATGCCAGCATCCTCGGCGTCGGATGCATGCGTCCGGCGCTGTAGATAAAGAGCGGATCCTTAAACCATTGGCGTGCGCGGGCGAGCAGACGAGACGCCGTCGGAGCGCTGACGCCGAGCGCGTCTGCGCTTCGCTGAAGCACCGGATCACGCATCAGCCGCACAAGGAGGCGCAGCACCCGAATGCTGCCGGACTCCACAAGATCTTCAGGAAGGGTTCTCAGCGGAGGGCATGCAGAGGATGCGGACTCTTCAGACAACATGGCGAGAGATATTGAGTTTGACGCTAAGCGTCAGGCGCCTAGTGCCGTTGTGTTCGGGGGGACACCACAAATACAAAAGGGTCGTCGGCTTAAAGACGGGCGATCCTGCTTCGCTTTATCGCTTGGACGGCCTCACCTTTCTTCAGGGAGGAGAAGCTCTCCAAGGCGGTATGAATTTGTACCGTTCTTTGCCGCAGAGGCAAATGTTTGCTCAAAGCGGGGGAGCGGCTGTCGGTGCATCTGATGAACGAATATTGGCATGACCTTTTAAAAAATGAAAGGCGTCCTTTCCCGTACGGCAGTCAAACGCAAGGCTTTCCGCATGGTCGTGGCGACAAAGCGGCGGCACACTAGGCAAGAAAAGAAAGCAAGCACATGCCTGCAGAACCTTTCATCTCGGACCAAAGGAGATAAACCATGAAATTCCAACGTCGTCAGTTGGTCGCCGCAATGGCGGGATTGATGCTCGGCCTGTCTGCGGGTGCAGCATCCGCTATGGGCGGCCCGTCGGGCGCCGCAGTCGGCATGCCCGCACAGGGACATATCGGTGAAGTTATCGTCAACCCCTACAAGATTGCGCCGCTGACGGCCATCGTCCGCACGGGCGGCTACGTTGTCAAAAACGCCAGCGTGCGCGTTGTGCCGAAGAAGGGCGGCCGCGAGATCGCCTATAAAGTTTCCGATCGTCAGATTCGCACGCATGCCGGCATCCCGATTGCCGGTTTGTATGCGGACTACCTCAATACGGTGGAAGTGAGCTACACGCGCGTTTCTGCCGACGGCAAGAGCGAGGACTTCACGGATCGTCTGCAGTTCTATGCACCCCCCGTTTTCTCAATCAGCAACGGCATGCCTGGGCAGCAGCGGATGTTCAACGTTGAAGTGAACAAGGTGGATCCGGGCTTTGAAGACCGACTTTACCTCGTCAACAGCCAGCTCATTCCGATGGCGCCGCAGGGTGCCCGCTTTGTGTGGAACAATCCCGCGGGCGGTGCGCTTGAATGGACGATCAATTCTCAGATCGGCATTATCGATACGGCCGGTGATGTGCGCTGGTACCTGCTCAACGACCTCATCAATGATCAGTCCGACCCGTGGACATCAGGCCTCATGATGGGCTTCCAGCAGACCAAGGACGGTGCTCTGACGTGGGGCTTCGGTCAGCGCTGGGTCAAGTATGACCTGATGGGCCGCGAAATTTTCAACCGCAAGCTTCCGCCCACGTATGCTGACTTCTCGCATGCTTATGACAATGCCGAGAATGGCCACAGCTTCCTGCGCGTCTCGATGGCTGACTATCGCCGCGGCGACGACAAGCGTGTCCATACCGTTCGCGACGTGATTATTGAAGTGGATCCTGACGGCGGCGTGGTTGATGATTTCCGCCTCTATGACATTCTCGATCCGTATCGCGACACGCTCATTAAGGCGCTTGATCAGGGGGCCGTGTGCCTCAACATCGATCCTGCGAAGGCCGGTCAGACGCTTTCGGCTGCGGACCTCGCCAACATGGATAAGAGCGACAAGTTCGGCGACATCCCGGGTACGGGCCCGGGACGCAACTGGGCGCACGTCAATTCCATTGACTACGATCCGACCGATGATTCGATTATCTTGTCGGCACGCCATCAAGGTATCGTGAAGATCGGCCGCGATCACCAGGTGAAGTGGATCCTCGCTTCGCCGGTCGGCTGGAAGAAGGGCCTCGCAGAGCGCGTGCTCACGCCGGTCGACAAGAACGGCAAGCCTTTGAAGTGCGAAGGCAGCCAGTGCGAAGGCGGCTTTGACTGGTCCTGGACGCAGCATACGGCCTGGCGCATTGACTCGAAGTCAACGAAGGACGTGATCTACCTCTCGGTCTTTGACAACGGCGACGCCCGCGGCATGGAGCAGCCCCCGCTGCCGACCATGAAGTATTCTCGCGCTGTGGTCTACAAGATCGACCAGAAGAAGATGACGGTCGAGCAGATCTGGGAAGTCGGCAAGGATCTTGGCTACGACTACTTCTCGCCGGTTACCGGAATCACGAAGTACATGGACGACAAGGACACGATGCTTGTCTTCTGGTCAACGGCCGGTATGGGTGCGTCGCCTGAAAAGGCCGGCAAGCTCGGCCGCCTGCATCCGCGGATCTGCGAATACCGCTGGGGCGACAAGTCGCTCGCTGTTGATCTGACGCTTTGGGACACCTGCGGCTATCAGGCCTTCCCGGTGAGCTTTGAAGAGGCTTTCTCGAAGAACTAATCGGTTCTCTTGAATAAGAGATCTTCAGACGAAAGGCGCATCTGCTTTCCTCGGCAGATGCGCCTTTTTAGTCAATGCCGCGGGGGCAAAAGAATTGCCCTGACGAAAGGTTTATTGGAGATCGAGAGCGGTTTTCGCTGCGATTCGACCGAATGTCAGCACGTCTGCCGTGGCGTTGCCGCCAAGACGGTTGGAGCCGTGAGTGGTAAGGCGATAGACCTGATCGTAGTTCATGCCGCTCGCAGCTGTGCCGTTCTTCGTTGCCATGATGGGTGCCGTCATCCGTCGCCTCGAACTGGTTGGTTGAAGCCATATCAGTCGTCAGCATCGGTCAGGATTTCTGCTGCAGTCCCTTATTCTGACTGTAACCCCCGACGACGAGGGACAGGAATATTCATCTTCATGTAAACCCTATAGTTACAAAAATACAACACGTAAACGCAAAGAGCTTGATTTTTGATATGCCGCGAATGGGCGTAAACATTTGTGTTTGAGGATGCAAGGGTATACCCCCCCCCCGTACTATCTAATGTCAATACGATGAAGAGATCAGGGCTGCTCAGCTTTTGACGCTGAAGGCTCTGCCCTCGTTTTCTGGACCTAATGTGAGGTATCTCTATGCGTCGGACGCTTTTGTCTCTCTCCATTGCCGCTGCTATTTCTCTGCCTGTTCTTGTTCAAGCCAACCCTCTCACAGATCAGGGTGGCGATCAAACCGTTTCGGGTGATCAGACTTACACGCAAGTCCAGGCCACTAACGGCAATACACTAAATTTCACCAATGGTTCTATTAAAGTAGATAACTCGGCTAACACTACAGTCAATGCCCCCGCAGTACTTGTCTCCGGAGGCAGTACGATCAATTTCGGTTCGACCGAATCTAAATTGGGCACAGTCTCAGTTCTCGCTAACCCAAATAAAGTCGAATATACTGATAAAGGAGAAACTTATCAGGACTATCCTTATTGGACTACGTATGTCCGAGAGGGTGTATTAAACGTCTACGCTCAAAAATACGAACAAAAGAACAGCGGGTACGGCGTTTATGTTATTGGTCAGGATTCAAATAAAAAGGATGTTTCGAGTACGTTGAACCTTTTCATAGATGAGTTTGAATCAACGTCTGCTTATGAAGCACTCCATGTTCGTCAAGGTGAAGGCGCTGTAATCAATGTTGGTGCCAAAGATCAATGGCTCACTTCGTTCAAAGCAACGAAGACGGTCGAAGAATCTGGGGTTTCTTTGCTGCAGGCGAACGAAGGCGGCACTATCAACATCTTCTCAAAGTACGTTGAACTTAATGCATTTGACACGCATGTCGGCGGGGGTGCTATTGGCACGGGTGCGTGGGGCACAGTTAACATCACGGCTGACGAGCTGAAAATCAAGGGCAGCATCAACGGTGACTATGGCGGATATTCAGCGAGCAATGCGGACAGTGAATACAAGGTCAACATCAATGTTGGCAAACTCACTATGGATGGCGGCATCTATGCTGGCGTGACCGGAAAAGCTGCTTCTGGTGATGTCGGCGTCAGTACAGGAACAGCTCGTAAAGAAATAATCAACATTACAGCAACCGATGCAGCTTCCTCAATTACCGGTGATCTCGAGGCTACCAATCGTTCTGAGACCAATATTACCTTTGTAAATGGAGGCACTTTTACGGGTGATATTGTCGCCAAGAACATAACGAATGAGGACGGAAAAATTCCGGAAGACTCGAAAGACATCACAACAGTCAGCAAAATCAGTCTTAACGGCCAGATGACTTACAAGGGTGATGCAACGCTTGTCGGTACTTCCGAGCTTAAGCTCAGCGGTGATATCGACGGTTCGGAGAGTACTGTCAATTCTTCAGAAGACAGTGCAGTTTCCGTCGAAGGTGCCATTTCTCTCGGTACAGTAACTTCCACAAGTTCTAAAGGTGTAACCATTACTGATGGTTCCCTCCTGACGCTCTCTAACGGAGAGTCTTCCATTTCCGAGCTTAACAGCGATGGTGACCTCTATCTCAGTGAAACCGCTACGGCAAAATTGAATACCGTTACCGGCAAGGCAACAATCACAGTTGACTCCGCTGCAAATACTGCGGCCATCACAAAAGTTGCTTCTGGCAGCGCTGTTACGGCCCGCGCAACCGCTCATTTCAATGACGCCTCCGCATCAGCCAGTGATGCGCTCACTTCTTTGCTTGAAACAGTCACTGTTGGAGATGGCAGCTCCCTCTCGGAAGCTGTTGTCGAAGAAGGCGATGTGAACAACAAGGTCACCGCGACGATTGAAGATGGCAAGGTTGTTTCTCAGACCGAAACCAAAAACTCCAAGCTCGACGCTTTCAACTCCATTGCTACGCTTTCCGCATTCCAGTGGCGTCACGAAATGAACGACCTCACGAAACGTATGGGTGAGCTGCGTGACTCAGAAGGCACAATCGGCGCTTGGGCACGTGTTTATGGTTCAGAACTTCAGTATGGCGACCAGAATGTCAAGCAAAAGAGCAACTCCATTCAAGTGGGGTCTGACATTGAGGTTGCTCCTGGCTTCAAGGTAGGCGCAGCCTTCAACTATACAAACGGCTCTGCCGAATATAACAACGGTGATGCTGACAATAATGCATACGGTCTTGGCATCTATGGCACGTGGATGGCTGAGAACGGCATGTTCCTGGACGTGATCGCCAAATATGTGCGTCTTGACACTGACTTCTCGCTTAACGGCTTTGACGGATCGTTTGACAACAATGCCTATTCTCTTTCGGCAGAGTTTGGCTGGCGCTTTGATTTGAATGATCTGGCCTTTGTCGAGCCTCAGGTTGAACTCTCCTATGGCCGCGTAGCCGGTGAAACGGCGTGACTGTTAAGCAGGACGACTTCGACACGCTGATCGGCCGTGCTGGTGTGCGTGCAGGTTTTAAGTTCCCGGAAAACAAAGGCAATATCTATGCGAAGTTCTCCGTCGCACATGACTTCCAGGGTGAAATGGATGCCGTGGCAACGAACGGCACGGCTCTGAATACCATGCACTCGGATATCGGCGGAACGTGGGTTGAGTATGGTGTCGGCGGTAATTTCCGTCTCTGCAAGAATGCTTATGGCTACGTTGATCTCGAACGCACCTCTGGTGCTGAAGTGAACGCTAACTATCGCTGGAACATTGGTTTGAGAACGTTCTTCTAATCTCTTAGTTCTTGGCAAATCGCACCTAGTTTCCTAAAAAAGCTAGGTGCGTTTTTCTTTGGGCGGACAGCATCCAAAAGGCAGACAAGTGCTTCTCAGGGATGTTCGAATCCGATGTTCTGCCGTTACAATTTGCAAGGTTCTGACGGATATGTTTGATGACATTTCGCCGGATCAAAAACCATTCGCTGCCAGGAGTAAACGCCATGGGTTTTAAGTTTCCCATTCTTATTGCGGGTTTTTGCCTTGTCACAGGTGCTGTGAACGCAGAAGAGCTCAACGCGTACTCGATCATGCCTGAAAAGTATGCTTCGAAAATCTTCGCTGAGTTCACCAAAGACACCGGCATCAAAGTGAATTTCCTGCGCTTTTCTTCCGGTGAGGCCTTGGCTCGCCTGACCGCGGAAAAGAAGAACCCTCAAGTCGACGTTATGCTCGGCGGACCGGCTGACACATATGCGGCCGGCATCAAGGAAGGCATTTTTGAAGCCTACCGACCGAAGGATTCTGACGCCATTCCGGCCAACCTTCGTGATCCGGGGAACCACTGGACGGGCATCGGCATCATTCCGCTCTGCTTCTTAACGAATACCAAGTTCCTCGAAAAGAACGGCATGCAGGCGCCGACAAAGTGGGCTGATCTCCTCGATCCCCGCTATAAGAACGGTCTGCAGATGGCTGACGCGCGAACTTCCGGCACAGCTACCGAACGTATTTATTCGCTCGTCAAGGTGATGGGCGAAGATGAAGCCTTTGCGTTCCAGAAGAAGCTCAATGCCAACATTCAGATGTACACGAAGAGCGGCGCGGGCGGCGCCATGCCGATTGCGACGGGGCAGTGCGCCTCGGGGATCTTCTACATCGTTGACGCACTCGATATTGCTCAGCAGGGCTATCCGGTGAAGATCACGTATCCGGAAGACGGCGTGAGCTTCGGCATTGAAGCGACCGGCGTTATTGCCGGCGGCAAGAATAACGAGCAGGCCAAGAAGTTCGTCGACTGGGCGACCTCAAAGCGCTTTGCTGAATTCATCGTCGCCAACAAGATCAACTATGTGCCGGCCCGAACGGACGTTGAAACGCAGAATCCGATTCTGGATCTCTCGAAGATCAACGTGATCACGACCGACGTGACCTGGAAGGGTGACAACCGCAAGCGCTTCACTCAGCGCTGGATCAACGAGGTGATCCGTTAACTGCCTCGCCTAAGCGGAGAGATCGTCTGACTGAAGACGCTCTCCGCTTTTCTTTGAGTCTCGTTTTTAGGGTGCTTCATACGATGGCACACACTCAATCGCTGCCCCAACGCGGCGATGCCGCATCCCGATTCACGGTATTGATGCTGTGGGTTTTGCTGGCTGTCTTCGTTGTCTATCCGCTCGTTCGTCTGCTCGCAATGGCTTTTACGGTCGACGGGAGCTTCACGCTTGAGAACCTCCGCCCCTTCGTGGAAAGCTGGTATGACCGGCAGGCGGCAGTGAACAGCATTCTTTTGGGCTGTTCGGTAGGCGTCGCAGGAACCGTGCTGGGTTTTATCTTTGCCTTTGCCGTGACGCGGCTCTCGCTGCCCAAATGGCTGTGCACCGCGGTAAGTGCCGTAACGCTCTTGCCGCTTATTTCTCCGCCTTTCACAAGCAGTATTGCGCTCACGCTCTCGCTCGGCCCCAACGGCATTCTGCTCGACTTCTTCGGCCTCGGAAACTTCAATTTCTATGGATTCTGGGGCACTTTCATCTCAGAAACGCTCACCTTCTTTCCAGTAGCGTTCATGACGCTCTCGACGATTCTGGCGCGTATTGATCCGAATCTGGAGGATGCGGCGTATTCGCTCGGAGCTTCGAGCTTCAAGGTCTTCCGCACTGTGACGCTGCCCCTCGCGGCGCCGGGCATTGCCAACGCATTTCTGCTCGTTTTTTCCTGCTCGCTCGCAGACTTTGCAACGCCGCAGGTGCTGGGCGGTCACAGCTTCCCGGTGCTGCCGACGCAGGCCTATCTGGTCATCACCGGCATGTATGACTTCAAGGGCGGCGCAGCGCTTTCATTCATGCTGCTCATTCCCGCCATCATCGTTTATTCACTGCAGCGCTGGTGGGTCGGCAAAAAGAGTTATGTGACCGTTTCGGGCAAGGCCGGCGGCAGAAGCAGCGTGAAAGGCCCCGGACCGCTTCTATCCTCGGTGATCGTCGCGACGGTTGCCGTGGTGATTGCCTTCATTCTTTATCTCTACGCCATCATCCTCACGGGTTCGCTGGTGAAGGTCTGGGGCGTCAATAACGAGATCACGCTCGAAAATTACAGCTACGTCTTCACGCACGGCAGCAAGGCGATTAAAGATACGCTGCTGATTGCCTGCATCGGCACGCCGCTGGGCGGTTTGCTCGCCGTACTGGTGGGCTACGCCACGGCGAGGCTTAAAGTGCGCGGCAGCCGAATTCTGGAGACGGTGTCGCTCCTCAATTACACGCTGCCCGGTACGGTGGTCGGCATTGCGTACATCATTGCTTTTAACGACAAGCCGATCATGCTCACGGGCACCATCTACATCTTGGTGGCGGCTTATCTCTTCCGTTATTCCTCTGCGGGCATCCGCAACGTGATTGCAGCGCTTTCGCAGATTGACCCGTCTATTGAAGAGGCGAGTCGCAGTCTCGGCGCTTCTTCGGTGAAGACCTTTACGTCCATCACGATTCCGCTGGTGCTGCCGGCCATTCTCGCGGGCATGCGGTATCTCTTCATCCATTCCATGACGGCCATCAGTGCGACGATCTTCCTCGTGTCGGTTCACTGGACGCTCATCACCACCCGCATTCTGGAATGCATGACGGAGCTGCAGTTCGCGCAGGCCTGCGCTTTCTCCATTGTTCTTATCGTTCTCGTTTTCATTGCTTCGGGCGTCATCAATCTGCTTGCTCGGGCACTTTGCCGCAGCGGCGACGCCATCGGAGTTCACTGATCATGTCCATTTCACTCGAACTGCGCGGCATCTGCCGCACGTATGTCAAAGACAACGAATCTTTTTTGGCGGTCGACAACGTGAACCTGACGGTCAGCCCCGGAGAGTTCCTTACGTTTCTCGGCCCGTCGGGCTGCGGCAAGACCACCACGCTCAGAATGATCGCCGGGTTTGAAATACCGTCTTCGGGGCAGATCATTGTGGACGGCTCAGACATTACTCAGGTGCCGGCCAATAAGCGCGACATGGGATTTGTCTTTCAGAACTATGCGCTTTTCCCTCACATGACGATTTTTGAGAACGTTGCCTACGGTCTGCGCATTCGCGGGCTCTCGGGCGACGCGCTCGCTTCGAAGGTGCGCGAAGGTTTGGCGATGGTCGGCCTGGGGAACGCCGAGCAGCGCTATCCCAATCAGCTCTCGGGCGGCGAACAGCAGCGCGTGGCGCTCGCGCGCGTGCTGGTGCTGAGGCCCAAGATTCTGCTGATGGACGAGCCGCTTTCCAATTTGGACGCAAAGCTGCGTCTGCACATGCGTACGGAAATACGCCGCATCCAGCAGGATCTGCGCATCACGTGCCTCTATGTCACGCATGACCAGAAGGAAGCGCTCACTATGTCGGACCGCATAATGGTGATGAACCGCGGCCGCATCGAGCAGGTCGGCACGCCGATGGAACTTTATGAAGATCCGGCAACGCCCTTTGTAGCGGACTTCATCGGTCAGGCCAATCTCATTCCCGGGACGCTTTTGAATGCTGAAGACGGCTACGCCCGCTTTCAAATTGGAGAGGCTGTGCTCAAGGCCCGCATGGGGCGTCAGAACCCGCCCGCAAAGGGTGAAAAGGCGCTGCTCGTGGTTCGTCCGGAAAATCTTGGCTTCAGTCAGGATGGGGGCGGCATCGCCATGCGCATCGTTAATCGTCTGTTTGAAGGCGACCGCATCAACTACGAAGTGGTGATTCCCGGTCTGGAGCAGATGAAGCCCTTTGCCATGTCCGTGCCGTTCCTGCCCGGGACGAAATTAGCGGATGCTGATGCAGCCATATATGCATCCTTTATGCCGGATGCGGGGGTGGTTATCCGCGGGTGACTGCAGACCAACCGCTCAAATTCAAAAGAGGCAGCTGAGAAAGTTTGCTCAGCTGCCTCTTTTTTGGTGCGCCCGGCAGCGCACGTGTGATTGTGTGGTGAAAGTCCACTGTCC
>ENA-ORUA01000448-ORUA01000448.1-human-gut-metagenome-genome-assembly--contig:-NODE-448-length-45074-cov-11.842777_pt1 | contig 45074 bp, 39 predicted proteins | sample MGYA00242076_ERZ509201 | MGnify/ENA primary metagenome ERZ509201 (study PRJEB26280, sample SAMEA2338863) | human gut metagenome | biome: human gut; feature: human-associated habitat; material: faeces...
TATACAGTTAGGTACTACCATTTCTGCATAGGTGTTTTTGTCGAACTCACGTTAATTTATAAATATTCATTACTAAACATTAGGGATTTTTTAAAATATAGAATTATTTTTATGATATTAGAAATATAGAAAAGACTTTGCTCGTTGTTATCGTAAATTACAAAAACCGCTAAAACTATATTATTCATACAGTTTTAGCGGTCTTTGCTAATTATAATATTTGAAATAAATAACTTATTATTAAATATACGTTCACCATAAAGAACAAAATACTTTCAGATAAGAACAAACTCCACACACCTCTACTTATTTTTCAACACAATAGAAGTATGCAATTACATTATGGTGTTAAATATACATTATTATAAAACAACTTGTCCATTAACTACATTCCATGTTCCGTATTGATTATTTGCTAACCCACTATAGTTAAAATCAATTGTTCCATTTGATATTTTCCACCAGTTATATTCATTTAAAGCTAGTCCTGTGTAACTAAAGTCAATAGCTCCTCCATTAAAGTACCACCATTTATCAGATTCACTATCAAATATTAAACCATTTGCTGTGAAGTCTACTGTTCCTGATGTTACTTTCCATGTTCCATATTGATTAGATGCAATTCCATTATAATTTAAATCTATTACTCCATTAGTTACTTTCCACCAGCCATACTCATTTAACGCAAGTCCTGTGTAACTTAAATCTAATGTTCCATTCGATATTTTCCACCAGTTATATTCGTTTAAAGCTAATCCAGTGTAATTAAAATCAATAGCTCCTTGATTAAAATACCACCATTTATCAGTTATATCATCAAATATTAAACCATTTGCTGTTAAATCTACTGTTCCTGATATTACTTTCCATGTTCCATATTCATTAGATGATATTCCATTATAGCTTAAATCTATTACTCCGTTTGATATTTTCCACCAGCCATATTCATTTAGGGCTAATCCATCAAAACTTAAATCTACTTTTCCATTAGATACTTTCCACCAACCATATTCATTTTCAGCTAATCCAGTATAATTAAAATCAATAGCTCCTCCATTAAAATACCACCACGTAGCTGTTGTTTCATCTAATATAAGTCCATTTGCGTTAAAGTCAACTGTGCCATTAGTTATCTTCCACCAACCGTATTTATTATCGGCTAGTCCATTATAACTAAAATCTATTTCTCCATTAGAAACCTTCCACCAACCATATTCATTTTCAGCCAGACCATTATAGTTATAATCTGTTACTCCATCTACTGTATAATACCAATTACCATCAGCTGAAATTTCTAACTTTTCAGCTTGTGTTGGCTCTTGTATTGTTTCTGTTGTTGCCTCAGTTACTTTCGTTGTCGCTTCTGTCGGTTTTGTCGTTGCCTGCGTTACTTTTGTTGTCGCTTCTGTCGGCTTCGTTGTTGCCTGTGTTACTTTTATTATCGCTTCTGTCGGCTTCGTTGTTGCCTGCGTTACTTTTGTTGTCGCTTCTGTCGGCTTCGTTGTTACCTGCGTTACTTTTGTTGTCGCTTCTGTCGGCTTTGTTGTTGCCTGCGTTACTTTTGTTGTCGCTTCTGTTGGCTTTGTTGTTGCCTGCGTTACTTTTGTTGTCGCTTCTGTTGGCTTTGTTGTTTCTGCTGGTTTTGTTGTTTCTTCTGGTTTTGTTGTTACTTCTTTTGTTGTTGTTTCTTCCGGTTTTGTTGTCACTTCTTCTTTTGTTGTTTCTTCCGGTTTTGTTGTTACTTCTTTTGTTGTTGTTTCTTCTGGTTTTGTTGTTACTTCTTTTGTTGTTGTTTCTTCCGGTTTTGTTGTTGTTTCTTCTGGTTTTGTTATTACTTCTTCTGTCGTTGGTTCTGTTGTTGGTTCTTCTTTGACCATATTTATTGTAAGCTGTGTCATATTACCAGCTTTATCTACAGCTTTTATAATATGTGAACCTGCTATATAGTCGACTTTATAGTTTCCATTTTCATATCCTACAATTTTACCATCAATCTCTAAATAATCAAGATTATCGTCTATTATTGTTATTTCTACGCTTTCTTTATAACTTTCATTATTTTTAACACCAGTTATTGTAGGTGATGTTGCGTCAAATACAAGTCCATCTGACGACAAATATTTTTCATTACCACCTTTATCTGTTATTTTTGCATATACTACACAGCTCTTGTCAGGCTTGATTGAAAATTCTTCTTTATATTCAGTCCATTCTAAATCGTTAAGACTTTTTATATCTTCCATCGACTTAGGTTCTTGTGAAATATAGTAATAAATTTTATCAACACCAAGTCCTATATCTTCTGCTGTTATATTTATTTTTTGAGTTTCTTTAAAGAATATACCAAATGTTATTTTATTGCAAAAATCATTCCATTTGTTAGTTGAAATTGTTATCTGCCCTGTTGGTGCTGAAATATCTTTATAAGTTGCTGTAAGCTCAACATCACTTTGAGGCATTATAAATACTGCTGTGCTTAAATTAGCATTTGTATCATCAGTATATTCAATTTCAACATTTGATACCCATTTATCAAATGCCATTCCTTGCAATGCTTCCTTCGCTACAATTGTTACCTTATCTCCAACTTTATAATCATTTGTTCCAGTACCATTTCCTATTACTACATGAAATGTCTTTACTTCCTCACGATTAATGGTAACTGTTGTTATATCACTTGCAAAATTATTGTTATCTGCTTTTAAACGCACTTGATATACTGCTGGTGCAAGGTCTGTGATTATATCTGATGTACAATCATGCCAATCCGTTTCAGATACCATTTTATACTCCATAGCTGTTGATACGCCCTTAATTACTCCATCATCTTCTCCTGTGGAGCTTGCGTCATTACCTTCAACTTGTGGTGCTTGTCTTCTAGTTGGAATAACAATACTTTGAGCTTCACTATCAATATAATGTTCTTCAACTGCTTTTCTTACAATATTAAGAGTTTGCCCGAAATAAGTTGTATCTAACTGCACAGTTCCATCTTGTGATACAAAAACATCTTTATCATTAATTGTATACTTTCCTGTCGTGTCAAAACCTGTTAAGATTTCGTTAGAATAGTCAATTGATATATTCGGTGTTTCCATTTTTTCATCAACTATTTCTGTATCTGTAAATTCAATTGTCCATTCAGCAAGTATACCATCTAATTTTTTTATATCACCAACTGTTTCAATATTACCCACATCATACCCATTTGGTATAAATAAAAATGTATATTTTCCAGCAACAGCTTCGTTATTAGCTACAAGAAAATACCTATTTTCATAATTTTCTTGAGTTTCTAACCATATCGGAGCTCCCCACTTCTTCTCATCTAAATCACTCTTATCTTTACTTTCCCAGTAATCTGTTTTTATTACTATAACATTGTCAATAATATCATCTGCTATGTTATCATATTCAATTATATTGCCCTTATTGTCATAACAATCAATATAAAATGACGATGTTATATCTGGAGTTTGACTCTCATAATCGTCAGTTTGTATTATACTTTTTACATAAACTTTTTTAGGTGCTGACTTTATTTCTATTCTACCAACAGTCGTTTCTTCGGGTTCTGGTTGCGTTCCTGTTTCCTTTACCGCTTCCCAACTAGCTTCACCATTATCTTTTATAGAATACTTTAAATCCCACCCTGTTTTTCCAGCAACAAAGTTATCTTCCTTCGAAGTTCCAGCCACAGTTATATATGTATAATCTTCTTTAAAATCTTTAGACGGGTGTTTTTCTTCAATTACAACATTTGTTTTACCTAAAACATCTCCAGCTATAATAAGTTGTTTATTGTTATCTGTTACAAGATATGTATTTTCTTGTAAATTACTTTCATCTGTAGAATTGCTTACAATAAAATCTCCTGTTATTTCAACAAAATCACTGTCACTATATTGTGTAATATTTAATGTTGAATTATTTTTTAACTCAATATTTTTAATTGCGCCTGATAATAAACTTAAATCCGCTTCATTACCAAGAATTATATTTTCAACATTATTAATTGACATATCAGCAGAACATTTTTGTAATGTCAATGTTGTATTTTCATTTCCATAAATATTTTGTATCTTACAACTTGATACACTATTTGTCACGCCCTTAATAAGTATATCAGCCTTTGAATTATTTTCAGTATGTATTGTATCTACTACTGTTGTCTTAGCGTCAAATGTCATTTTAATATTTCCATTATATGATGTCTTTTCATCATCTTGTTCATGGCTCATATATATATCTTGTACTTTTGTATTTTCAATTGCATTTAAAATAGTAAGCTCTGCATTTTGCCCTACAGTAGTGTTTTTATATCCACCTGCATATATTGTTGGAAGTAATTCTTTTTCTGTTCCTCCAAACCCACCAAGTCCTGCACCTGCACCACCTTTTACATAAGTATCAACATTGTCAAGTGTAAGGCTGTGACCTGCAAGAAATATTTCTCTATGTATTACACTACCGAGAGCATTTGTTGAAATAAAATGTAACTGCATATCCTTAAAAGTTACATTATCACCTGCAAGCTGTAATGCTCCCCTTAATGTAAGTCCACTATTACTATCTGAACCAGTAAGATTAACTCCTTCTGGTATCATAAATGGAGTTGCGTCTGTCGCTTCAGCTATTGTAATACTACCATTAATTGTAATATTTTTATTGCCAGCATTAAGTGCTTGACGCAATTCACTTTCACTTGTAACAACTACACTATTTTGTACTGCAATATTTTCCTGCGCATAAGTTACAAATGGTAAATTTAACAATGGTGAAGTTGCACTAACTGTAATAAAAGCCATTGTTGTAGTTGCTGTAACTGCTCTTTTAATTTGTCTTCTTATGTTTCTTTTTGTATTTTTTCTCAATATGTTATCCTTTCACTAAAACCCCTCGTTTCATTGTATATATTTTGCCATTTCAAGTATCTTTTCAACTGTTATCTTTTGTTGCTCCTGTGATGTTATTGTCGCACTTCCATCACCTTTTTGCTTACCATACTCTGCGAACCCTGCGTGATTGCCACCTTGTATGCAGTATTCTTCATAACTTTCTGGCATATATTTTCTTGTATCGTATACCTTATCCATATTAAGCACGCCATCTTCACTTCCATAAAAGTGAAAGTACTTTTATGGAAGTATTAGACAAATCTTTCATCGAGTATGCCTCAAGAAATATAATTCCGTCTAATTTATCACTATTTTTATAGGAATAACTAGAAGCTATAGCCCCACCAAGAGAATGACCTGATATATACCAATGATCATAATTATATTCCTGCATTACCTTGTCCATTTTATTAACTCCAAATAAAGCAAGGTTACATGGCATGTGTACTACAAAGCAATCAATTCCATTTTCTGCTAGACTTTTAAGATATCCTGTATCTGTTTGTTTTACAATAACATTTTCCGTACTTGCAATATCACTTTCCTTATCTGTTGCATGGTAATAATCATTTACATATACCACCGAAAATACACCTATTCCCAATATCAATATTGCAATGACACATAAAAATATCTTAAGTTTTGACTTTGATTTTTTATTTAATTTTTCTTACTTACCTTTTTTCATTATTCCTTCTGCTACTTGCTGTGGTGTTATAGGAAGCTCATAAAAGCGCTTACCTGCTGCATGACTTAAAGCATCTGTAACTGCTGGAAGTGGTGTATTAATAACAACTTCGCCAATTGACTTTGCGCCAAATGGCCCTGCATTTTCATAGCTTGACTCAAACTCTACATTAATATGACCTATATCCATTCTTGATGGTATCTTATATTGTAAAAATGAACTTTCGTATAATTTACCTTTTTCATCATAAGTAATATTTTCTGACATAGCCATTCCTATCCCCTGCAAAATTCCACCTTCTGCCTGAACTCTTGCAAGATTTGGATTGACAGGCGTTCCACAGTCAACACAAGCATCATATTCAATTATTTTACTTTCACCTGTCTGTAAATCAACTTCAATTTCTGCCGCACCTACCATATATGGTGGTGGTGATAAAAGTGATGAGTGTGTATTAGATGTAACTAACGCAATATCATTTCCACACATAGAAGCTGTAGCTATATTAACAAGACTAACCTTTTCACCAGTCTTATCACAGATTACATAACTTCCGTCAAATGTTACCTCATCACTATTACATTTTAGTAATTTTGCACCAAGCTTTTCTATTCTACTACGAAGTTCAAGTGCACACTTTTCAACAGCCTTTCCTGTTACATAAGTTGTACTTGAAGCATAAGAACCTGAGTCGTAAGGTGATGTGTCCGTATCTGCACCAAATACCATAATATCATCTGTTGTACATTCAAGAACTTCTGCTGCTATCTGTGCAAGAATAGTATCACAGCCTGTTCCCATATCTGCTGCACCAATACTTAACACATAAAAACCTTCATCGTTAAGTTTAATAGTAGCACTTCCGACATCGACTCCCGAAATACCAGAGCCTTGCATAGCCATACCCATACCAACGTATCTTGCCTTATTTTCTGATACCATTCTCATTGGAAACTTTTCGTCCCACTTAATCATTTCACGCACTTTTTTAAGACATCTGTCAAGCGCACAACTTGTATTAACTTGACCATAATAAGCAGGCATTACATCGCCTTCTTTTACTATATTTTTAAGTCGAATTTCAAATGGGTCAATATTTAACATTTGTGCAAGTTCATTTACCGCAGACTCAACTGCAAATAATCCTTGAGTAGCACCGTATCCCCTATATGCTCCCGATGACATAATATTTGTGTACACTACATCTGTTGTAAAGTGAAATGCTTCTGCCTTTCCATAAAGTGGTATTGACTTGTGACCAGAAAGCCCCACAGTTGTTGGGCCATGCTCACCATAAGCACCAGTGTTTGAAAGTGTATGTAAATCAATTGCTCTTACTATACCATTTTTGTCTGCACCAAGTCTTACGTGCATTTGCATTTCATGGCGAGGCGATGAAGCTGTGAGTGACTCTTTTCTTGAAAATATAATCTTTGACGGTTTCTTTGTCATCCAAGTTACAAAGGCAGGATAAATCTCACATACAGAAGTTTGCTTTGCTCCAAAACCACCACCAATTCTAGGCTTAGTAACTCTTATTTTAGATGGTGATATTCCAAGCGCATGAGAAATAATTCTTCTACAGTGGAAAACTATCTGCGTTGAGCTTACTACATGAAGTCTGCCATAAGTATCTATTTTACAAAATGTCCTAAAAGTTTCCATCATACTCTGCTGACACGCCTTTGTGTGATATGTTCTATCAAGCACAATGTCACATTCACTAAGCACCTTTTCAATATCACCATTTCCACATTCATCATGCGCACAAAGATTTCTCTTATTATCTGCTCCCACTTGACAAAGTGCTTCCCAATTATCTTCTGGGTGAACGAGTATTTTATTGTCCTTAGCCTTAGTAAAATCAAGCACTGGCTCTAATACATCATACTGAACCTTTATAAGCTTCATTGCCTTATCAACGCACTTTTCATCTTCTCCTGCAATAATCGCCACTGGGTCACCAATAAATCTTACATGTCTATCAAGTATCAATCTATCATAGGGACTAGGCTCTGGATAAGTTTGCCCTGCACAAGTAAATCTCTTTTGATTTTGGTCAATATCTTTATATGTAAAAATGGCTTCTATTCCCACTACCTTTTTTGCTATGTCAACATTAATATCTTTAATTATTGCATTAGCATGTGGTGAACGAAGTAACTTTACAACTAGACAATCATCAGGTGCAATATCGTCTGTATACACAGGCTTTCCCAAAAGAAGCTCCATAGCATCTTTCTTTCTTACAGCCTTATTAACCTCTCTCATCGTTATCCTCCTTTCCTTTTTTGTATTCTAAAAATTTAAGTATTCCCCTTAACTGTCCTTCATAACCAGAACAACGACATAAATTTCCAGATAAATATTCCTTAATTTCATCCTCATTTGGATAAGGGTTTTCTCGCAATAAAGCTATTGTATTCATTACAAATCCAGGATTACAAAAGCCACATTGCTCTGCGCCCTCATCTGCTATAAATGTAACAAATTCTCTTGCTTCATTCTGCAAACCTTCAAGAGTGTCAACCCTACAACCATCAGCTCTTGCCGCAAGCACTGAACAAGATAACACAGGCTTATTATTTAAAAAAACTGTACAAAGTCCACAATTAGAAGTTTCGCAACCGCATTTTACACTATAACAGCCATTGTCCCTTACAAAATCATAAAGTGTCATATCGGGTGCAATTTCTCTACTCAGCTTTTTGCCATTTAGAATTATATTAACTAACATACATTTTCCTCACTTTTTGATATTTAGCTACATATTTACAAACCTATTATTATATAATTGATTTTTAATATCTGTCTTTTAATATTTAAAACAATATTAAAAAATATATAGTCAACTAAATATTAGCAATTATCTCAACTAATTAGCTATATTAGGTTTTATTAAAAAACTCAATTAAGATATAAGCTTTGCAATGCTCTACTTGTTAAGACTTCTACAAGATGACTTCTATATTCTGCACTACCTCTCATATTACTTTGAGTTGCTACTGTTTTTTTTGCATATTGTGAAAATGCTTTGATTGTATCTTCATCAACTACATTCGATAATATTTCTTCTTTATCTTCAACTCTTATTGCTCTTGCTGGTCTTGCACCTATTACAATATTTTTAATATCATTTTCTAAAAATCTTACACCACAACAAGTAAGCACTGGCAAATCTGTCTGTGTTATTCTTACTGCTTCGTAAAATACTTTAACAGGCTTCTTTTTTACAATCACATTTACAAGAATGTCATTATTATAATCTGACTTTGCAAACTTAGCTAATGGCACTTGTCCACCTTTGTACAACTCAACATAAGTATCAAGCCCGAGTAAAAGTGTTAATACATCAGAAAAGCCATATCTTCCAAATATACTTCCACCTACTGTTGCAAGATTTCTAAATTGCACACCGACAATATGTCTTAATGCTTCCTTTGCCATGCCTTGTGTATATGTATTAAAACCTTCATGCACTTCTAACTGTCTTAAAGATACCATGCAGCCAATCTTAAATTCTTCTTGCGTTTCTTCTATTGTATCAAGCCCAAGTCCCGACATATCTATCGCTGTCTGTATCCTAGCTTGCCCCATACGAAGCCACATCATACCACCTATAATGCGATTAGTCCTTTTTTGATTAAGCTCATAGGCTTCTTCTAGACTTTCTACTTTTTTATATATCTGTATATTAAGCATACTTATTCCTTTCTTAAGTAATAAAAATAATTACAACTCAATTTTAAAATATATTCTATATATTTATATAATCACATAATATGTCATAGTTTGCAAGCCAATCTTGAAAATATTCCAAAATTAATTTCCTTCTTAATTCATTAGTCACAACTAACTTATCATATTTTGCATTACAACAAATTTTCGTAAGATAGCTGTATTGTATAAGCAATAAATGCACCATTAAAAAAAACAATGCCCAAAATTAAACACCACTATTCTTTTTCAACAACAATATTATAAGAAGTGGTGCGCCAAGTAGTGATGTAAATATACTTACTGGAAGCTCCGTTGTCGCAATACTTCTTGCAAATATATCTGCAATAGTAAGAATTATACTTCCCGATAAACCACTTAATACAAATGTATACACGTCATTTCTTTTAGTAATAAGCCTTGCTATATGCGGCGCGAGTAACCCAATAAAACTTATAAGACCTGTTGTACATATTATAGAAGATACAATCACTGTTGCAATACACAATATCAAAAGACGGACTGTTGTAACATTTATGCCAAGTGATACAGCTTCATTTTCTTCTATAGAAAGTATCATCACTTGTCTATACAATATTAATAACACAATAAAGCCTACAAATGTAACTAATATAGGTATCAACAAACTATCCTTAGATATCCCATTAAGACTGCCCATAATCCAATATTCAATTGAGGCAAGTTGCTTTTCTGGGTCGGCTACAAGCTTTAAAAACATAAGAAATGTCTGTGCTATTGAATGTATCGCTATTCCTGCAAGTACAATAGTATAACTACTCTTTCCATCTACAAGATACGCAACTAAAAGTGTTATAATAAGAGTTATAAATGCTCCAACAAAAGCTGTAAAAGAAACAACTGTCATTGATGAAGAAAACGCCACAATTGCAAAGGCTGCTCCCGCACTAGCTCCAGAAGACACACCAACTACATCTGGTGAAGCCAATGGATTTTTAAATACCATTTGGTAAACATTGCCAGCAACTCCAAGTCCAAAACCACCGACAATTCCCATAATAGCACGAGGCAGACGAAGCCTGCTAAACACCCTAACCTGCATAATATCTCCCGCCAACAACTTATCCACCGACAACGGATACTGCCCCACAAAAATCGACCATACAAACACACCAAAAATAATCAAAATACATATAAAAGTTATTACACTAACCCTATATTTATATCTATTCATTTTCACACCAACTTCCACCACAAAAATCAACTTTCCAAATCACAATTCAAAAGTTAGTACAAACTAATTCACTCTCAATGTACAACAAACAAAGTTTAAAAAAAATGGTATTGTATTTTATAGTATATGGGAAATGCTTAGTAGTTCTTAGATATGCTATCAATAACCAGTGATGCCATGACACGATGTCATGGCAAGCAATCAGCGACACGACGTCGCATTGATTGCGCTCACGTCCGATTTTAATACCTACTAGCACATCTTAGCACTACTTAGCATTTATCCATCAACTGTAAAATGCAATACCATTTTTACTATGCTAACAAATTATTATACTTCTGGTGTAAATCCATAAAATGTCTTATAAAATTCAGTAACACAAGACTTATAATAATCATTAGTAACCTTCTCTGGGTGAAGAATAGAAGCTATATAAATACTTCCAAGAAAACTTGCTGGAACTGGTGAATCCCATGCTTCAATATTAGATGGAAGCTTATAAACCTTCTTATTCTTAACAGCAGTACAATCAGCAAGATTAGCATCATTATAAATATCATCTACAGAATATGTAGCATCTGCTGCAATAATAATATACTCAGGGTTCCATGCAAGAATTTGTTCATACGAAACTTCTGCCCAATAAGTATCTGTAATTGAAGAAGCTACATTCTTACCACCTGCATTAGCAACAAGTGTATCTTGATACATAGCATTTCCAGCAGTTGAAAGCACTGAACTGTTACCAGCCAAGTATACAGATGGAGTATTCTCTCCTGATATCTTTGACTTTGTATCGTTAATAAATGAGTTAATTGTATCATTCATTGTCTTAGCTTTTCCTGCTACATTGCAAACCTGTCCGATAAGTGTAATACATTCACTTAACTGTTCATGATTTTCAGGATTAACCGCAATAACCTTTACTCCAAGTTCTTCAATCGTTTCTATAGAGTTTTTAAGCTTTGCTGGAATAATAACAACATCTGGCTGTGCTGTTGCACATGCTTCAAGGTTAAATTCTTTAGCTGTCCCCATATTTGGAAGATTAATAATATCAGAAGCTGCAAGCTTATAAATATTTCTTGAGTTAGCCTTAGCTTCAATACCAACAAGCTTATCCTTTAATCCAAGTCCTAAAATAAGGCTTGTTGAAATATAGTATGAAGAAGCTATTTTTTCTGGCTCTTTTTCAATAGTAACACTTCTTCCTAACTGGTCTGTTACTGTAAGTGGATAAGTTACACTTACATTACTATTTTCTGACATTACGTCAAATGGTGTTGTTGAAGTTTCTTTTGTAACTTCAGCGCTTGATGATGAAACTTGTGTTGTTTGATTATTATTACCACAAGCTACAGAAAATGTAAGCATCATACAAGCAAGTAACATGGCAATTACTCTTTTCATCGCTTTTTTCTCCTCTTTGATTTTTGTTTTTATACTGCATATTGAAATATTAAATATATTTTTAAAATTTCAATATAACGGATAAATTATATCAAACTCCTTTTTTTTAGACAATAAATATTTTTATTTTGTATATGCAATATTGCACTTTAAATTAAAATCGTAATATAATAATCTAAAATTTTGTTACTGTTTACAACTAACTTTAAATTCAATATTAATGGAGACTTTATGGATAATAATTGTATCTTAAAAATTTGCGATTTATCAGTAGCTTATGGTAAAACTAAAGTATTAAAAAATATCAACTTTAATATAAATTCGGGTGAACTTATAGCACTTATAGGAAGTAATGGTTGTGGAAAATCTACTCTTATAAAATCAATTATGAACTTATTACCTCACTCTGGAAAATGTTTTGTTAAAAATATCACAAAAAATAGCCAAGCCAACACTACATCTTCAAGTGAAAAACAACTACATAATGATACATTTTTACAATTAGAAAAAATATCTGTAAAAAATCGTGCTTCATATATAAGTTACATTCCGCAACGCATTGGTGTAAATATGGATATGTCAGTTACCGATGTGTGTCTTATGGGTTATAATTCACAACTTAATTTTTTAGCTTCTCCTAATAAGATTATGCGAGAAAATGTACTAAAAGCCCTTGAAAATGTAGGGCTTTCTGGCTTTGAAAATAGAAATTTCTTAAGTCTTAGTGAGGGACAAAAACAGCTTTGTATATTAGCAAGAACACTTATTACAAACTCAAAGCTATTACTTCTTGATGAACCCGACAGCGCACTTGATTTTAATAACAAATACAAGCTTATGCAAAAAATAAAGTCACTAATAAATAATGACAATGCTGGACTTATATGTATTCACGACCCTGCTCTTGCACTTACATTTTGCGATAGACTTCTGCTTATGAAAAACGGCATAATAATAGCTGACATTGTAATAAAGAACACTTCTATTCAAGAACTCAATAACAAAATGTCACAAATATTTGACAATATATATATTGATAAATGTCAAGACAAAAATGGCAACTCACATATATGTGTTATGTGCAATACTTAATTATATCTATATTAAAGCAAATTTGAAATACATCTACAATCCATATAGCTGTAAATATCAGAAATTATCTCTACTAAATTCTTATTTAGCAAGTAAAATTTAGTATATAGCTTGACAGCAAATGTAAAGCTTATATTTGAAAAATATTATAAATACTTATATACCTTAAATAATCTAATATTGAAAGGAAATCTATTTTGAATAATAATACTACTTATATTAATGCCAAAGCATTACTTGATTTATACCATTTATCTAACAAAAAACATCTTATAATAACAGGCAGTATAGGAAGTGGTAAAACTACACTTATTAATAAATTGTCTGCACTTATATGTAGCAAAGAATATAACAATACCATTTGTACAACATCACATATAATAAGCAAAAAAGTGAAGGAAAATGTTGTTATAAGCTCTCCACTTATAAATAATGGAAAGCCAGCAATTATAGGACATTTGCAAAAAGAAAAGCTGCAAACTACTGTTACTAACAAAATGCAGCCTATTGATGATGGCTTTTTTGAAGTTGCAATTCCTGCAATTAATAAATTTTTAACTAATAAATCTAATGAAACTTACTTTTTTATTGACGAATTAGGCTACCTTGAAACAAGATGTATTGAATTTCAAAATGCTATTTTCACACTTCTTGATAACACAAAAACCATAGCTGTTATAAGAAAACAACACACTGAATTTCTTGATAGTATAACATCAAGAGAAGATGTGCTTGTTGTAGATATAGATACTTGTCTGTCAAATATTGCCTGTATAATTATGGCTTCTGGAGCTTCAAGGCGTTTTGGCACTAATAAACTTTTAGCACATATTCCTAATACAAATATAACACTTATTGAAAATGCTATAAATATCAGCAATTATATACCATTTTCACAGACAATTACAACTACTATTCACAAAGAAGTAGCTAATATTTGTGAAAAAAATCACATATCTTGCGCACTTCACAATTTGCCTTACAGAAATGACTCAATTCGTATAGGAATGGAAAATATAACATCAGACGTAAACGGAATAATGTTTCTCCCCGCCGACCAACCACTTATATCAAGCCAAAGTATGCAGCTTCTTTGTATGACATTTAACTACTACAAAGACAAAATCTGTCGCCTAGCCTACAAAGACACTCCAGGCTCACCCGTAATATTTCCAATGAAATATGAACAAGCTCTAAAACACCTACCCCAAAAATGCGGTGGCGGATACATAATAAAACAAAACCCAACCCAAGTAATACTAGTGCCTGCTACAAAAAAAGAAGAATTACTAGATATAGACACCCCCCAAGACTATACCAACCTTTTCACGCATTAAAAACTAATCTACCCCCTACCCCACTTCAACTAATACAGTTTTAAGTTTCAAAATATACTAACAAAAATGAGCAAAAAACATAATCTTAAATGTGGGCTGTATAGTACAATTTATAAATTAATAACGAAAAACATGGCTTGCGTTGGGACTGAAAGCTAAGAAAATAATTAATATTGAAAATAAAATGTGTATAATTACTTCAAAATATCAATAGTTAAAACTTATTTAGCTTGATATTAAAGATAGTCAAAATAAATAAAAATTTAATGCAAGACTTATAATCCAATTAATTCTCTCATAATAGTAATTTACAATAAAAGTGTTATAGAAATTTTATTATATATATAGAAATTAAACTCACTTTAACCAATGGTCTTTCAAAATGTAAATAACAGATAGAAGCAGTAACAAAATTTTATAGTATATGATAGAAGCTAAGTAGTTCTTAGTTGTGCTGTCAAAAAACAGTGATGCCCCGACAGGACGTCGGGGCAAACAATGAGCGACACGATGTCGCATTCATTGTGGTCACATTAGGCTTTACTGCCTCACCAGCACAACTTAGAACTACTTAGCTTTTATTCATCAACTATAAAATTTTGTTACTGCTTCTATCCGCCAATAAACTATCTTTTTGCTTCTTTCTCTTTCGGCAATATAATATTCAACACTATTGCCATAAGTGCCGCTGGCACAATACCTGAACCACCAAAAATAAGACTCACAAATTCAGGCGTATGTACAAGAATACTAGAATTAGCACCAATTCCATATCCCACACCAATCGCAACAGAAACAATAGTAAGATTTCTTGCGTCAAGTGGCTCTTTTGTAATAAGCTGAATACCACTTACAATAATAGAAGAAAACATCATAACTGCCGCACCACCAAGTACTGACTGTGGCATAATAGAAATAAAAGCTCCAAGCTTAGGTAACAGTCCACAAAGTATAAGAAAAACTGCACCAGAAGCTAACGCAATACGATTAACAACCTTTGTCATAGCCACAAGTCCAACATTCTGACTAAAAGAAGTATTAGGTAATACACCAAATATAGCTGCCAATGTTGAACCAACACCATCACACATTACACCGCCAGATAACTCCTTAGCTGTGGCTTCTCTATCCATACCACCCTCAATTACACCCGATATATCACCAACTGTTTCAACTGCTGTTACAATAAACATAACAATAACCGGTGCTATTGCTCTCATATCAAATACAGGCTTAACTGGAAGAAGCTCAGGAATAGCAAACCAAGAAGCCTCTGCCACTTTATCCCAATTAAGCACCCAAGACTTAGTATACTCAACACCATCTGCTGTAACGGCTGTATGTGGCAATACCATTCCCATAATAAATGCTGCTACATAGCCTACAATAATACCAATAAGGATTGATGATGAACTAAGATAACCCTTTGTCCAATGCTTAAAAAACAATATTACTATAAGTACAAGAAATGCAAGAAAAAGATTTTCCATAGAACCAAAATCTTTTGCACTACTTCCACCACCAAATGAACTTACACCTACAGAAATAAGTGATAATCCGATTGATAACACTACTGTACCCGTAACAACTGACGGAAAAAATCTTCTAAGTGGCTTTAAAAATGCACCAAGCACCGTTTCAAATATACCACCTATAATTGAAGCACCCATCAAAGCTCCATAGCCGATTAAACCACCGCCCATTATTTTAGCAACACTACTAAATACTCCAATAAAGCCTGAACTCGTTCCCATAATTACAGGAACTTTTCCACCAATAGGTCCAATAGCAAATAACTGAATTAATGTTACAATACCTGCAATAATCATTGCATTTTGAAGAAGTGATACTTGAATAGCTTCATACTCACTTCCTGCTCCAATTCCACACGCACCTGTTATAATAAGCAATGGTGTAAGATTACCTACAAACATTGCCATTACATGTTGAAGTCCAAGCGGTATTGCCTGACTTAATGGCAATTTACCGTCAAACTTGTACGCTTCTGAAGAAAGTTCAAATTTTTTCATACGTTCCTCCATTAGTTCTAATGTATTTTTTACAGGTTCATTATCTTTTATGATTATCAAAAAATCAAGTAGTTATTGAGAATTTTTTTATATTTTTTTAATAATATCAAATAAAAAGCCCCTTACACATTACTTTGAACTAACCTACATGCGTTATTTAGACTAACTTTTGTGGTCAGCTCTTGCAATTGCAAGGGACTTTAGTATTATAAGCTTTCTGCTCTTTGTAATGCTGCGTCTATATTTTTACAGAAATTTTCTTCTCCAACCTTCTTAGCAAAACCAGCCTTTTCCATCATTGCTTTTGGCTGTTCTTGAACGTGTGATAAAAGAAGTGTTATTCCTTTTTGCTGACATCTATCATAAATCATTTGAAGTGAACGAAGCGCTGTAACGTCCATTGCTGGCACTCCTCTCATTCTTATAATTACAACTCTTATACCCGTTTCTGCTGATATCTCCATAAATTTATCTGCTGCCGCAAAAAACATAGGACCAATTACTTCATATACAAGTGTATGCTTTGGAACAACCCTTAACTTAATACTTTCTGGGTCATTTTCTTCATCAATATTTTCCCCTATGTATTTCCAACTCTTGACTTCTGTTACATTAGCCATTCTCATAAGGAATAATAAAGCGGCAAGTACTACTCCAACTTCAATAGCTACAACAAGGTCAAATACTACTGTAAGCACAAATGTTACTACAAGCACCAATATATCACTCTTTGGCGAAGATTTGCAAAGTGATACAAATTCTCTCCAACCGCACATATTGTAAGCTACCATAAATAAAATTGCTGCAATCGCTGGCATTGGTATCCAAGCTGCATAAGGCATTAACACAACAAGTATAAGAAGAAGTGTTATAGAATGAACCATACCCGCTATTGGTGTACGACCGCCATTTTTAACATTTGCCGCAGTTCTTGCAATCGCTCCTGTTGCTGGTATTCCGCCAAATAATGCTGACACAAGATTACCTGCTCCCTGTGCTATAAGCTCCATATTAGGCTTATGTCTGCTTCCAATCATACCATCTGATACTACACAAGAAAGAAGTGACTCTATCCCTGCAAGTATAGCAATTGTAAATGCGTCTGGAAGAAGCTTTGTTATAAGTCCAAAGTCAAGTGATGGAATTGTAATTCCTGGAACTTTATTTGAAATAGTATATAAATCACCTATAGTTTTAACGTCCATTCCGATTAATTTAACCATAAGAATTGACACTATAACTGCTATAAGTGATGGTGGAACAACCTGATTAAACTTAGGCACTAATATTAAAATAGCAAGTGCAACAACGCCTACTACAAGTGCCTGCCAGTTAAATGTATTGATTGAATTAATACATTCTTTTGCCTTTTCAAGAGTTTCAATAGGTGATGTTGAAAATGTAAGCCCTAAAAAATCTTTTATCTGACCAATAGCTATTGTAACAGCAATACCTGCTGTAAAGCCTGTTGTAATTGTATATGGGATAAATTTTATAAGATTTCCAAACTTTAAAAAACCCATAATTATAAGTATAATTCCTGCCATAATAGTTGCAAGAACAAGCCCCTGCATACCATTTTCTGCTACAATTCCTGCAACAATCGTTGCAAATGCGGCTGTTGGCCCTGCTATCTGCACACGACTTCCGCCTAAAAATGATATAACAAAGCCTGCAAATATAGCAGTATAAATTCCCTGCTCTGGCCCTACGCCCGAAGCAAGTGCGAGTGCAATTGACAATGGAAGTGCAATAATAGCTACAATAATACCAGATACGATATCTTTAATGCACTGTTCTTTTGAATATGTCTTTATGCAATCGAATAGTTTTGGTACAAACTGATTCATTTCCTTTTTCTTTTCCTTTCGCAATGTGTAATGTGTAAAGTATTTCGCTTATAAATTTTTCTTAAAATTAATTAAGTTTTTATAAAACGTGATTTTCATTATATCATACATTTGTACCATTGGAATTATTTTATCAAATACAATACAAAAATAAGCCTTATCTACATTGCTTTCTAACCGCAATATAAATAAGGCTTATCTTATTTCTATACTTATACAATTCTCTGCTTATTACACTTTGCTCGCATAGACAAAAGTTGAGAACTTTTTTAAGTTAAATGGATACTCTTAATCCACTTTTATTATTTAATAATTTTAAATTAACCTACAGATGTATTTGCATTAATAAAGTCTTGAACCTTCTGATAAAGAACTTCATAACCAACTTCTGAGTTCATTTGATTTCCGTAACTATCAAGAATTTCCTGATAATCTGTATAACCATAGTAAGAAGCTAACTGAGCTCCCATATCATTAATATCATCTGCTGTAACTGTTATATTTTCATTTTCTGCAATAATTGTAATTGCCATCTTCTCTAAAAGATAAGACTGTGCATATTCCTTTGCATAATCATTAAATGCGTCTTCTGACTCAAAACCATAAACCTGTGATAAGTATGTAGCATAATCTGAAATTCCATAGTATGAACCATACTGATTATATTCAGACTGTATATTTGACTTAAGTGTATCTATAAGTGAGTTAAGTTCATCTTCTGGATAACCATTATTATTTGTTATACCATCTGAAATAACTTTCCATGCTGCCTGATACTTACTGCTATCATAATTAGTCTTAGCCTGTGTTTCAAGATAATCCTTTACATAGCTCTTAAGACCATCAACTGTTGTAGCTTCTACATTAAGACTTGAAGCATTAGAAGCAACCCATTCATCTGTTAATTCTGGTAATGTAGTCTTCTTTATACTATTAACTGTAACCTTAAAGATAACATCTTTACCTGCAAGGTCTGATGAAGAATAGTCATCTGGGAACTTACATGGAATATCATATTCTTGACCTACTGTAAGACCTACAAGTCCTTTATCAAGGTCATCAATAAACTTTCCAGAACCAATTGTATATGTTACATCTGTAGCTGTTCCACCAGAAAATGCTGTACCATCTAAAAGTCCGCTATAATCAAGAGAAATAACATCTCCACTAGCTGTAACACCTTCTGTTACAGTTTCAGTTGTACCATACTGTGAAATAAGATTATCAATATAATCTGTAACATCACTTTCTGAAACCTGTGCCTGCTCACTGTCAACCGTTACTGATAATCCCTTATATTCTGGTAATGATATATAAGTCTTGTAAGTTTCTGCATTACCCTTAATTGTATCTGCATACTGGTCTGCTGTAATCTCCTGATTAACCGTTGTGTTTGATGATGCTGTTGCATTTGTAGCATCTGTACTGTTGTTATTAGACCCACCACAAGCTGTAAGCGAAGCAACCATTGAAGCTGCCATAATTATTCCTAATACTTTTTTTCTCATTATAAACCTCATTTCTAAGCAAATATGTGTTGAAATACCTTTGCTAAATATTACAAACTAACAATCTTTCTTATTGAACGACTATATTGTTATATCATAAAGACAATAAAAATAAAAGGTATTTCACATTTTTTTCACTATATTTATACTAAAGTTATTATTAAAATCCACCATAATCTATTAATAATAAGTATTATATTATCTTATTTCAAAAGTTACTACAATCTAAAACCACATAATTTTAATATATATTTTTTATATCAGTCTAAAAATCTAAACCATATATCACTATTATGTAAAACAAAAAATTCTCATTGCAAAGAGCTGTTAAATATATTTTCAAGGCTATAATACTATTATATTATAATCAAATATATGATATGATAATACAGTCTTAACTACTGTAAGTAAGTTGATTTTTTCTAATAATATTTATACATCACTTATTTATTATCGTTAAAATAAAAACAATCTTAAAATAGAAAGGCTACAATTTATGAAGAAAAGAAATGTAAAATACTTAACTGCTATATTTTCACTTATTCTAATAATTTCAAGTTCTTTACTTTCAGCATGTGAAATGCCAGTTACAGTAATAAATGACCCTGTTACTGTAGCAGGCTTTAAGCTTAATACTTACGTTGCCATTTCCGGTTACACAAGCAACTCCACAAAAGATACTTTAAACGAATGTCTTAACTTATGTGACAAATATGAGCTTATGTTTTCAAGAACTTTAACAGACAGCATACTCTATAAAGTAAACAATCGTGAAACAAATAGAATACCAAAAGAATTGGCAGAGCTTATTCAAAAGGGAATTGAAATGGGAGATTTATCTGATGGAGCTTTCGACATCACTATAGGAAGTGTATCAAGCCTTTGGGACTTCACAGCAGATAATCCAAAAGTTCCTAATGCTACTGATATATCAAACGCCCTAAATTACATAGATTATACAAAAATAGCTCTTACCCCTGTAAATGATGACTCAGACGATTACACTATTAGTATGCCAGAAGGATTTATAATAGACCTCGGTGCAATTGCAAAAGGGTATATTGCCGACCGTTTAAAAGATTTTCTTATTGAAAAAAATATAAATAATGCGGTTATTAATTTAGGTGGAAATGTACTTTGCGTAGGTGGTAAAAAAAATAATGCTTCTTTTAATATAGGAATTAAGAAACCATTTACACAAAGCGAAGAAACCTTAATGACAGTAAAATTAAACAATAAATCTGCCGTATCTTCTGGTACATACGAAAGATACTTTAATGAAGATAGTAACTTCTACCACCACATTTTAAACCCAACAACAGGATATCCTTATAACAACGGATTAACACAAGTAACAATCATATCCGACCAATCAATAGACGGTGATTGCCTAAGCACGACCTGCTTCGTACTAGGACTTGAAAAAGGACTAGAGCTAATAGAAACACTAGAAAACACAGAAGCCGTATTTGTAATGGCAGATGGTGATATAATATATTCAAGCGGTATGCAAGACTACATAAATAATTAATTAATTATATCAATCAAACACTAATAATATAAAATATGAGGAACCTATTCTGCTAATTTCTCAAATCACACAACAATACAATCGTCAAGTATTGTGCAAACACAAGCCTTTACTCATTGTTTTTGTAAATATAAGATATGGCTGTCAAATTAAAAAAATCCATAAAAATATAGAATTATCCACTAACTAAATATCTATATTTTATATAAAATTTTCTTATTATGACAGCCATATCAAAAATTTTATATATTAACAGCTGCAAAACCACATACCTTTAGGTGTGTGGATACACAGCGTTCGTTACCATTACCCTTGATTTTAGATATATTTTTCAATAATCTAATCTCTTGCGAAACTTGACCAATACTACAAGCAAAATATCCGTCAGACCAAAGTATATGATGTTTCCAATATTATTTAGATATGATGTACTTCTAGTTTGCTGTCCTTATGTTTGCCTTTACAACATTGACAAGTATAGTTATCTCTATTGAGTACCATAGCTTTTGTATTTTCAAAGCCATAATTAGTCCCTTTTTTATAACCCCAATGTTTTACTTTTGGATTAGCAAGATTAGGATTTGATACTTTCTTCTTTGTGTCATTTTGTCCGTAATATCATTTCTTACTATTACTTCTGACATATACACAATATCTGAATTATCATTACTAACAGCAGTACCAATCGTTCCACTTCCAGTATCCACTCCAAGAGTTAAATTCTGAATATAGTTGGTTGTTTCATAAGTTAACCTATTGTGCTAGTTAACTTAATATATTGTTTAATTAGTATTGACAACTTTTAGTTAGTAGTCACTAACTTACTACTATTTTTTTAGAGTTGCCACAAAAAATTTTCTACAAAATATAGATAGTTATTATACTTTGTATTTACTTTATGCGAACAACTAACCAAAGTCTGCACTTACACAAAACCTTAGTGACTGCTGCATAAACTATAAGAATTTCTCAAAATGTATTTCTCATAGTTTTATTATGTGACAACTCCTTTGTCATATTTATTCACTTTATTTATAATTTAGAACTGCTGTCCAACCTGCTTCATGGAATATTCTTACATTTTCCATAAATTTTTTTGCTTCTTCATAAGACTTTTCATGTGACACTAATTCATAAATATACTGCCAACCTATTCTACAATATACATGAATAAAAAAATCATCAATCTTTTTGTTATCCTTTGCATATCGCTTTGCAAAATTTCTATAATAGCCTTCTTCTATTTCTCCAAGCTTATCAAAATAATTCTCATATTCTGTACCTTGCGAACGGCAAAATATCAATTTAAAATCATCTAAGTTTTCATAAATGTATTGCAAAACTAAATTAGTTCCCTTATCACCTGCATGACTAGCAGAAGATACATTTTCACAACTTGAAGCTTCATCAATACTTTTTATGTAAATATCCATAAGCTCATCTGCTGATGATTTTACAATGGCAGAAAAAAGACCTTGCTTATCCTTAAACCTTGTATAAATCGAATTAGTACTTACTCCACTGTTAGCGGATATTCTTCTAAGACTAGCTTTATTAAAGCCATACTCTAAAAATTCTTTTTTTGCACTCTCTAAAAGAGCTTCTGTTACGCCTTCAGTTTCCTGACGCATTTGTACCTCCTTTTAATAACGCCGTTATTTTATAATTGTCAATAGTTATCAATAGTTGTTAATAGTATTTTTTAATGATGATTATATAACAAAAACCTTATTAATATCCGTTTTTAATCGGAAAATTAATAAGGTTTTTATAAAAAATAAATATTTTATTTAATGAAATATATTTTGCAAGTTGTTTTTTACTTAACTACAATTATTATTTTCCTAATGCAAGCTTACCCATTGCGTCAGCTTGAAGTATTGCGTCATACAATTCAACCGGCTGTACATCGCCTGCAAGGTTATGTATTGTTTCACCTTCAACACAAGCATTTTTAGATATTGTTTCAACCTGTTCAAGAGTTGTTACACCAATTTCTTCAAGAGTTACAGGAAGTCCAACTTCTATACAGAAATCCTGAACCTTTTTAAATTCTTCCTTTGAAGCACCCTCAAGTACAAGTTGTATCAATGTACCAAGTGCTACACAACAACCATGGTCAGCATGTTTTATTCCTAATGATGTAACACCATTGTAAAATGAATGAGCTGCTGCACAGTTTACGTTATCAGCACCAACTCCTGAAAGATAAACATTTGCTTCAATAATTGCTTCTAATGCTGGTGTAACGGCATGAACTTTACATGCTTCAACAGCTTGTTTACCATATTCAAGCAAAGTATCATAACACAATCTTGCAAGAGCTTGACCTGCTCTTGTAATTCCTGTTCCCTCAAGACTAGGTGACTCTGTACGAATTGAAGCTCTTCCTTCAAAATATGTTCCAAGTGCATCACCCATTCCTGCAATAAGGAACTTAACAGGCGCATTAGCAATAACAGTTGAGTCAACCATTACTGCATCTGGATTTGTTGGATAGAATAAATATTTATCAAAGCTATGGTCATCATTATAAATAACTGACAAGCCTGTACATGGTGCGTCAGTTGCTGCAACTGTTGGTATAATAACTATATGCTTTCCTGTGTAATAAGCTGTTGCCTTAGCTGTATCAACAGCACTTCCGCCACCAACAGCTACAACTGTATCTATATTATCTTTCTCTACAATATCCTGCATTTTAGCAATTTCGCCTTTGCTTGATATTCCGCCAAATATTTCATATCTCCTATAATCTTCTAAATCACCAAAACTTTTTTCAATCTTATCATGGCAGGCTTTATATCCACTATTTGAACAGACAAAAAGCCATCTTTTTCCCATGTAACCCATTTCTTCATGAAACTTAAGTAAGGCATCTCTTCCTTGTACATATTTAAGTGGTTCACGCATTGCTCTCAATCTTTCCATCATAACTCATTACCTCCGCAAATATGATTGTGAAATATATAACAATTTCATACTTGCATTATAGCACAGTAGATATAATAGTAAAGTATTTTATTTGAAACATAAAAATAAGTCAGCCCACCACTTATATTATAAGTAGTAAACTGACTTGATAACATTAGATAATGATTTTATAAATAGCATCTAATATCAATAGCAAGTTTTTCTTCAAGGTTAATTAAACGTTTTGCAATATCTTTTGTTTTTTCATCTGCTGCTTTATACTGGTTGAGATATTTATTAAGTGATTTTACGCCCATATTACAACCGTCTGTTATTAAATCGGCAATAGTTTCATCTGATTCATTCATAACTAGCTTCATATTTGTTTTAATCCAAGACATGCTCTTAGCCATAGGATTTGGTTCTTTTCCATCGTCATTGTATTTTTCTAAAAGTGACTCAATTTCTTCTTTTAACTTATCATGCTTACTTTTACAGTCTGAAAGATACTCTTTAAATTTTTCATCATGTACATAATCCAAAACTTCTTCAATTGACGAAACGCCCATCTTAATACCCGCATCACATTCACGCAATAATTTTATTGTATCCGGTTCAATCATTGATTTAACTCCTTATATTTTTATATATAAAATTATTGACGGTTTTTGTGGTATTATTCTCGTTCAATTTATAATCTTTCCATTTCTCCATATTAAAATAAACACAAGTCACATTAAACATTAAAATTTTTATTAGCCTGACACCTTTTTATTAGTGTGGCAATTCTTTATTAATCATACTAATTTTTATATGCTAAGCTTATTTTTTTATATTCTTTGCCTCATCAGTCAATTCTTTTGCTGAACTTTTAACGGCATCTATAGATTGTTTTGCTACACTCTTAAAGCCATCACCTTTAAATGACTCCTTGTTAAGATTTAACTCAATAATCATAGTAATTGCAAATATTGCAGCATAGTCTATTATAGTTAGCCATAAACCAATACCCCATGAAAAATCTTGAGATACAAAACTATAAGAAATATCTGGTTCAATATAAATTGGAATAAATATACCTAATAAAACTGTTATTACAATACCTGCAATTGGACATATCATAAATAGGGCTTTTAAATGCTTATCCTTTTGAGGTACAAATATTGCAATTAACATAATTACAGGCATTACAAATAATAATAAAGATATAAATGTTTGTCCTATCATTGTAAATCCAGAAAAAGACGTGCCTGTTGAAAACCAATCATTACCCACCTCATATTTTAACCAAGGCAAAAACATCCATGCAATCAATAATACGGTCATTACTTTCCTTACTGTTACTAACTTCTCTTTCATTAATTTATCCTCCTTTAATCTCGTGTTTCATCACGTTTATTATGCTTATATTCTAAAAAACACATCAGCCACAATATGTCACAGTAAAATTTTTCTTTAATTTTTTAATACGACATTCCGTGTCTTAAATAATTTTTACTATATGTCTAACAGATGATATATAATATATGTATATGGAGGATTTATCTATGAAAAATAATGAATATAAAGACTACAAAGCAGAGCGCATACTAAGACTGCTATTTCGTGCTTTAAAGGGAGAAGCTCTTTCTGTTACTAAACTTGCAAATGAAAGTAACGTGTCAACTAGAAGTATTACCCGAGATATTAACGACTTAAAAGCATTTCTTGCAGATTATCGTGACATACTTGGAAATGCCGAGTTAAAGTATTCAACTTGTGACCACTGTTATACTCTTGAAATGAATAATCTTTTTTCAAATAAACAACTTTTTGCAATTGCAAAAGTATTAATCGGTAGTAAAGCTTTTAGCCATGAAGAACTGATTGAAATAATTAACAAATTAAAAACTCATACCAGCTACTCCGATAAAACTCGTCTTGAAAATCTAATTTCAAAAGAAATGTTTCATTATGAGGAAGTTGGTAGAGATTGTGATAGTGTAATTGATAATATATGGAAACTATCAAACTATATTCAAGAAAAACGCATAATTACAATCAATTATTACAAAATGAACCGTAATAATGTAAAACATAAAATCATTCCTGTTTCTTTACTTTTTAGTGAATATTATTTTTACTTAATTGCATATACATACAATAATAATTTATCAGAAGATAATCAATTGTCTACTACTCCAATTTATTTTAGAGTAGACAGAATTACTCACATAACTGTTCATCGTGAGCAAGCAACTTTTTCTAAAGCTTTAGAATTTGATGAAGGACTTCTACGCAAAAGAAGTCAGTTTATGTGGCCAGGACCTCTTAGAAAAATAAGATTTGAATTTACAGGTCCTTCTCTGCAGGCAATACTCGACAGAATACCTACAGCTAAGTTAATTGATAAATACAATGGTAAAAATCTAATAGAAGCTGAAGTTTATGGAAATGGTATAAAAATGTTCCTACTAAGTCAGGGTTCATGGGTTAAAGTACTTGAACCTTTAGAATTTGTTGAAGAAATGAAGTTGGAAATTAAAAAAATGCAAGCCTTATATTAAAAATACAGAAACACAATTTGCAGTTTTCTAAAACTATTAATACAGGCAACAACTTCTCGTACTAGCACAGACTTTAACTTATTGTCCTATTAAACTATTAAGAACTCTCTTCCCTATTCTCTCAATTTACCACCACAACAACCAAGGTCTTATGCAGGAATGGACTTTGACTCGTTGTAGAAAATATTAAAAGACTGTTTCTTGTTTATATATAAAACTTGAAACAGTCTACAAAATTATAATAAATATATATTTTTGCTTTATCTATCAAATAGTAACTTTGCTGTACTTTCTAATTCTTTTCGTTCTTTATAGTTATCATAACTACTTTCTTTATCATCAATGCCTTTTACTACATTCATAAAAAACAATCCATCTCTATTACAATAAAATAAAATTTGCTTCACTCCATTTATCTTAAATCTTGCATGAGCATTTCCTTCTGGATATAATTTCACCATCTGTATTTTGTCAGAACATATTGCTGCAATAAATGAAATATAATGCTTCTTAGTCATATCATGTTCTATTTGAACATAATATTCATCTTCAACTTTTTCAATAAATACTTTATGTTGTTCATCTGTTTGTTCTGCTTCAATCGGTGAAAGCATTATTCCATGACAAGAAATTACAGCTTCTCCCATACTGTGAATAATATTACCACAAACAGGGCAAACATAATATTTTGACCTTATCATATTAGCTGAAACATTTACATTAGAAACCATATTTCCTGAAATCAATTCTGTGACAGATATAGAAAATACATTTGCAATAGGCTCAAGCAATGTAATATCTGGATAACCTTTACCAGATTCCCACACTTAAAGATATTAGTATGTAAAAAAATTTGTTTAATCAATTTTTCCAATGAATCTATAGAAAATCTCAACTTCTTGAACTCTATGTCCATCTTCATCTTTTGTTGCTTCATGTACAACAATCTTATCAATCAATGCATTCAAAAGCTCTGCAGTCAACTCAGATGGATTTGCATATTTTTTAATCAGCTCAATCCATTTTGCGACATCTTCTTCCGTTTGCATTGCACGTTCCATTTCTTGTTTGAGAATCAAGATTTTTTCATCTAACTCTTTCTGCTCCTTTTGATATTTCTCAGAAAGCATATTAAAATTATAATCAGTAATTCTTCCGGCAGACCAGTCCTCATACAACTTGATAAAAAGATTATCAACCTTTTTTTTGCGGCGTTCTACGTTTTTCAACTCATTCAACTGCTTTTGTTTAACCGAATCGCGCACGCTATCGCGATCATTTAATAATTTATTTAACAAATCACCCTCATCTTGCTGCACTACAGTAGTCCAATATTGAACCCTTGAAAGCACATATTCATAAAGAACGTCGTAGCGAATATAGTGCATGCTACAATGCTTTAATCCTTGTCCGTTATTACTACAGTGAAAATATCCATATGGTGTTTTATTCTGAGTATTCAGAACATATGCCATAGACCATCCGCAATCAGCACATTTCACCATACCGGAGAAAATTTGAACGGTACCGTCTTTTCTCTTTCTTCGTCTCTTGACAATCTGCTCTTGTACTCGATAAAACACTTCATTTGGAATAATTGCATCATGCGTGTTTTCAACCACAAACCACTCTTCTTTAGGTGTACGAATCTTTTTCTTATTCTTAAAAGACACCTTTTTTTGTTTATTGTGCACGCTATTTCCAATGTACGTCTCATCCTTCAGAATACTTTTGACTTGAGCAATCGTCCAAGCATACTTTTTTTCCTCTAATGCATTGGCATAGACATTGGCAAATGTACCGTCTTTTTGATATTTCAAAAAACCTGGAGTTGGAATCTTTTCGTCGATAAGAGAACGAGTAATGCTCGCAGCACCTTTTCCATGAAGAGCAAGATCAAAAATCTTTTCAACAATCCAACTCGTTTCTAAATCGATCAAAAGATGTCCCTTCATATCCGGATCTTTTTTATATCCCACCGGGGCATATGCACCATAATGGGCTCCGTTGGAAAATTTTGCACGAAAACCAGCTGTAACTTTCTTACTAGTTTCTCTAGCATGCATCTCGTTCAAAATGTTAAGAAACGGAGCAAGTTCATTTTCGCCCGATAATGTATCGTAATTATCATTCACGGCAATGTAACGTACTCCTTTGCTCGGAAAGTAAAAATCCGTATATTGACCGGTTAAAATATAATTACGCCCCAAACGAGATAAATCCTTTGTAACGACACAATCAATTTTTCCATCTTCAATGTCATCAATCATTCTTTGGAATCCCGGTCTATCAAAGTTTGTGCCAGAATAACCATCATCAATATATTCGTCCACCACGGACAATCCGTTCTCAGATGCATACTTACGCAACATAATGCGTTGCGTTTGAATGCTACTGCTTTCTCCCTTAAAATCATCATCACGGCTAAGGCGAAGATATAAGGCTGTTTTATATATTTTTTTGTTGTTCGGTTGTTCCATTATAATTAATCCTCCTTTATCAATAAGAACAACCCCGCTTATATTAATATTTACAATCCAAATATAACATAAGCAGAGTATATTGTCAGTTTCTAAGTAAAGATTCTTTACTCTTTGAAAACTATAATTTTGCAGATGCTGCATGCTGAATTACATTTACCATCAATGCATCCAATGGTTTTCCTTTTTCCGCGAAGTGCTCTGTGATTCTAATACGATTTTTCCCGATTACAAAATACTGAATACCATCTGCCATCATCTGCAGTGTACCATTAACATCGCGATTAAGATTTTCACTATTTTTCATTGGTTAAATACCTCCTTCGCAATGTATATGTCAGAAAAAGTTTTCTCAGAGCTCACCCTGATACCAAAATTGGCGAACCTAGTTTTAATACAATCTACCCTACTTATGTAATTTTGTTATTTTAAGCAAAAAAAACCAGCACAATTAATGCCGGGATTTTTTTCAATACTATTCGTATCAGCAAACAGAATTCAGACCAAAAAAACAGTAGACATGAAGAAAGGGGAGTTTTGATTATATCAATTTTGATAACAAAAATAGTATAATAATGTTCTGAAATTCTGCCCTCATAATTTATATGTCATAAAAATATTTCAGAAACAATAAAGTGTAAAAATTATTAAACGCATTAAATAGAAATCAATTTGGTGAGTTTTTTGCGGATAATTATTCCAATTGCTTCAAGTTGAAACAACAACTAACTATTCACTTCCAAAATTGTATTACAGAATAAAATTTGCTTTTTCAAAACGCTTTCCTCATCGAATTCCTTACATATATATTGAGCAGTTATAAAACTCCCTGCTCAATAGGGTATACTCTAAAATACATTCAAATCCTTGCCTCTATGTGTTAAAATAGAGTTGAAAAATGTGTTTTTGAGCATATTGCCCACCACGTTATAGAGTTTATTTAAACAATAGGAGGACTAAAATGGCTAAAGGAAAAAACATCGCATATGTCAGAGTATCAACGACAGATCAAAACGAGGCAAGACAGAATGAAGCTCTTGATAAATACAATATTGACAAGTGGTATATTGAAAAAATCACAGGTAAAGATACTAATCGACCTAAACTTATTGAGATGTTAGATTTTATCCGCGAGGATGACACTGTTTACGTGGAAGAATTCTCAAGATTAGGCAGATCCACACAAGACCTACTTGACATAGTGCAACATATAGAAAACAAAGGTGCTAAATTTATTAGCATCAAGGAGAATTTCGATACTAAAACACCCGCAGGCAGACTTCAAATGACAATGATGGCTGCTATCGCAGAATTTGAAAGATCTATGATTTTGGAAAGACAACGCGAAGGAATTGCTATCGCAAAAAAAGAAGGAAAATATAAAGGTCGCAAAAAGATCAAACGAACAGACATTGATATTCATTATGATAGATATATGTCTAGGAAAGCAAGCAAAACTCAAATTGCTAATGAGCTAGGAATTAGTCGAAACACTTTAACACGCCTATTTAACGAGTATGAAAAAACACTTTCTGGAGGTGATTAAAAATGTTACTTGATCTATTAGAAACTTGTGTTTCTGAAGAAGAAACGGTACGTATCATCGCTGAAAAAATAATAAACGGAGTAACCGATGAGGAATTGCTAAAGCATTAACCTATTCAGTTAGTCCACAGATCAGACTCATACTCTCTCTCGGTGTATTATTAAACACATACTCTCATAAAAATTGGGAAGACGATAAAAATTGCCTTCCCTTTATTTATCTTTGCATCGCTTTTTGCATAAGTGCCCAAAGGCCATGAAGCAGTGCCCCCATCGTATGTTGTCCTGATGCAGCAGATCTAATAGGAACAGATACTACACCACGGACAGCAGATACCTTCCCAACAGAAGTAATATTCTTAATTTCCTTCTTTGTGATATCCTTAATTCTTTCCTTATCTCTTACTTTTTTCATATCGGGACCGATTAAATCAATTCTATTAATTTCTGAATCAATCTCTTCTTTTCCAATAAATACTTTCCCGTCAACTACCATTTTAAGATTGTCTGGATCCAAGAATTTCACTTTATGACCGTTAGCCTTAATTTCCGGTGTTTCAGACACATTATCCGCCTTCATCAAATTAATTGCTGCTTGTCTAGTTTTTTCAGCATGTTTGACCATATCGTCCTTGTCTTTTGCAATTTGTGCCTGTCTAAGTTTTTCATCGATATTATCTATCATGATCACTACCTCCTCAATTTTTTATTTTCAATTACTATATGTATGATAAAATCCACTGAAACAAAATTTTATCTGAGTTTTTTGCTGTATGAGAATATTTCTAACATATTATTAACGAGTATAGATAATTGGAGTTCAAAAGAGTTAACGCTTAGGACTCAATTTCTATATTTCATTGTTTCCTCGTGTTAGTCTCCTTTCACAAAGGGTGGTTGTAGTGTTCCGGACTGCAACCATCCACTTTCAAATTATCCGGATATTTAAGGAGGAATTTTAAATGAACAAAGAAAGACTTAGAAAAGATGTATACGAAATGGTATGGGCAAAACTAACCCAACAATTAAAAATGCACATTGCTATCGAAGAGGATCCTGAAGATGATAAACTTGATGACATTGAGGCCTTGATTAGTGTTTCGAAATACTATGGCACTTTCTCTTGGGTATTATCACGCGAAGGACAAGAATTACAAATCCATGCACTTGATAATGGAAACGTTACCTTAGTTATCGACGAACAGGTTCATCGCACAATAGTTATTAAACTCAACTATGAGAACGACTCTAACGAATTTTTAACAACCGTCGAAAATACAATTGTAGACTTTATCCAGATTTTTTATACCGGAAACTGGCACATCCTAGCTGATCACCTTAGCCCAGCAGCTTCTGGTGAAACCGACTGGCGAGAGTTACTTGATCTTTACAAAAAATACGAGGCAGAACATCCATATATGTGTGGAAATATCACATATTTGTAAATTCCTAAAATACAGTACAAAAACGGCCATATTAGTGTATTTTTCAACTCTGACATGGTCGTTTTCTTTTTTAGCAACGTCTAATCACAAATGAAACTAATAACCTCTAATTGCCGAAACAATAGAATCTGTATTCCATCTTACAATTTTATCAGCAGCATTTTTTACTACAGTTGAAGTTCTTTCTGAACCCCATGGTTCAATAGCAATTATTTTCTTATTCATAGACTTTGCAAGTTCAATTTCAATATTTATCCATTTGCTATATGTAGAATAAACTCCAGCCATGATAAGCACACAGCTTACAGGTTGCATTTGTTTTCTAATTGCCTCTTTTAGCTGATACGTATTTGAAGCATTGTGAATTGGATCATTCTTTGGCACAGAATAATCACGATAATAAAAATATGGTTTTGCTTTAAGCATATTGGTTAGCTTATCATATGCATCACCATATGCCCACGAGTGGCTAATAAATAAGTTATATGTCATTGTGTTCCTCCTTATATGCAAAATTTAATATTGACAATAGTGATAATTGCTATCACATATAATACAATAAACATAATAGGTAGCGTTTTTTCTAGTCTTGTACTATCTTTGTATTGCTTGTTCCTTTGTAATTTCTTCCATTCATCGTTGAATGGCTTAACCGGTAACTTTTTCTCAATTTCATTGATTACATTAAACTTTTCGGTATTAAGTAATTTATAGTTTCGAATAAATAATAACCATATAACACAAACAACTATTCCAGCCACAAGAATAAATAATGATTTCATATCCCAATTAATTGAAATTGCTGCTACAATAGCCAAATTCAATGTTACAAAAATGTTATTCATCGTATCTCTTCGTTGACTAACTGAATTCGCCATTTCAACACAAGTTTGCCATTGGGCTAATACAATTTCTATTTTATCATCTATTGTTTTCAATAACATACCCCCTTATATTTCGTAAACATCGTATAAAACCTCTTTTTATTGTGTATTTCGAAACACAACAAGCATTTTCTGTAATATTTGAGAATTTAAATATTCTTCTTTGATAGCATCCATATTATAACCATCAACTTCTTCAAAGTAAGGTAACCATATATTGTCAATATAGTTTTCCTTTTTATCCCAATTAAGCTTGAGATATTCTTTGAAATTCTCTTTTTCACTATCACATTCAAATACAAGAATACATTTCATAAACCGATTATGTGCAATTGTTTCATCATCACCATCTGGATGATAGTAAAATTCGTGAACAATATATTCAATAGAGTTTTTAATATAATACTTAAAAGCAACATCCCAATTATGATATTGTGTCAATGAAATACCATCTGTTCTTGGCGAAGGAGTAAAATAGCGTCCACCGTCAAGAGACACCCCTTCTAAGGAAGCGAGCATTGTTTGATGATAATATAGATTAATATCATACCATCTAGGATGAATATCTGTTTGATTAAATAAGTAGTATTGATATCCATTTTTGCTATCGTCCATTACTGTTTCTATTGTAAATTCAGGTGAAAATCTATAATACATTTTTTCATCAAAACTGCCATGTGAACAATCCCATAAATCAGGATTTTTCAGATATATCATCATTCTTTCTAGTGCAGGTAAATCTATTCCGAATCTTTTACGCCATAAATATTCAACATCATTCAAATCAGCTTGTTTATCTATTGCAGTATTGTTATCAACAATTCGTGTATATATATGATAAGGACGAACTATCTTTCCATATAATTCCCCTTTTTCATTTTTGACCGATTTATCCCGATATTCCTTATCTAAGTAAAATGGTGTGTCAAGGGTGTCTTTTATAATAAGCACATCTATTTCATGATTATCTATGGCTATAGTTTGAACTTCAATTCTAGGACGGACTCCTCCTGCAAAGGAAATATTTCTTAAGATATCTACTATACATTGCTGATTTCGTCTTCCTTTATCATTTTCAATACCCTTGATAGCAAAAGTTTTATCTTCCACACCAAAGATGATATATGAATCCCTTCTTGGCCGATTGTTTGCCATACATAAAATATCATGAACCAATTCTGCTTTATCGTGATGGTGTACTTCTTTAAAATCCCACCAATCATCTTCACGATGCGTTGCAATCAATTGTGTGATTTCGTCATAAAGCATTTATTCACCATCCTTCTTCAAACCATAATAAGTGGATTCTTCAGCCACCTTTAAAGTAGTATCAACAGGCGAATACTGATAAATATTTGTACTAGAAGTGTTCATATCTGAGTTTTCTTCAAAATTCTCAACCTGTTCCATAACCTTGTTGAATACTTCAGGACTATACTGTGGTGGATATCCATTCTTAACAAGGCAAATTTTGATGTCAAGTTTAAGCTGATTTCTGACATTTTGGTTGTTAAGCCAGTCTGCAAAAGAAGACTTCATATCAATGATTTCTTTAACCTTTTTTGCAAGTATTCGACACTTATCGTTTACAACCACACCATCGATTTCTTTATCAGTTCCGTATTCAAAGTCATACTGGTTACGCAAAGCAATCAATATATCATAGAATGCTTTCTCTTCAAAAGTTAGTCCTATTTTACGAAAACTTTTTCTATTTTCATTCATTTGGCGTAAGATTGCAAGCGCTTGTTCAGTAGCAGCTTTAATAATATCTTCTGATGCCTGTTCCTGCGTTGCTCCGGCTTCTTCTGCAGTAAGATGTTTACGTCTTTCATGATATTCTGCAATTGTCTTTTCAAGCATCTCTTGGAATGTTTTTGCAGCAACCTGATTAACCTTACCATACTCCTTAATCTGCTTTCGAAGCATCTTGATAAGCAGTTCAAGCTTTGTAGCAGGCATTTTTACATCCGACAACTTTTCAAAGTATTCAGGAGAGAAAATATCTTCTTCCTCGCCACTTTCAAGAACACTTTCAACCTGATTATATTTAAGTGCTTCTTCAACCATTTTAGAAACAGCACGATTCATCGTATCTGCATCTACATCACTTGTTCCACTCATCTTGCGAACAAATCCTGCAATAGCCATAAAGCACTGTGCAAGTGCAGACTCTTCCTCGCCAAGTTCACCAGAAGGCTGGCAGATATCGAAAGCAGTTCTCATACGTTTTACAGTTTTCAAGAAATACGTCTTAAAAGAAACCTTACCAGTTTCACTACTTAGTTCTTCTGTTGACGCGAATACATATTCTGCAGCCTTTGAAAGTAGCTTATAGCGCTCTATAGGGTCGCATTCAGGATTTAGGAAAGGTAATAGGTCATAATCTACAAACAGCGTTTTAATGACTTCTAATTCCTCTCTAAATATCATCGTTGCTTGTTCAACATCATCCGAAGTCGGTGCAACTGATGTGTTACCGCCATAAACTTTCATAGCTTCACGCATATTGTCACGAATACCAATATAATCAATAATCATTCCGTAGTCTTTACCCGGAAATTTTCTGTTTACACGGCTAATAGTTTGAATAAGCAGATGTTTTTTTAGTGGTTTATCATTGTATAAGAATGTAAGCGAAGGAACATCAAATCCTGTAATCCACATATCAACAACGATAACAATACGGAAATTTGATTTTTCTTGCTTAAATGATGCATCAAGTTCTTCTGAACGCTTGTCATTCTTAACACCACCAAGGTAGTTATACATTTCAGGTTCATCATTACTTCCAACACTTGAAACCATCGCCATAAACGGCATAGGTTTTAATTTCTTTAGTTCTTCCTCTGAAGCATAAACTCCATCTGGAACTTTCTTTTCTTCAAACCATTCAGGATATTTATTTTTGAATTTAAGAAGAAGTGCATAAGCAATCGCTCTACTGGAACATACAACCATAGCTTTTTGTGTTCTGTTCGGATCTTGATCACAGGCTGAAACATAATGATCATGAATATCTACAGCAAGTCTTTCCAAACGAGATGGCTCCCCAAGAATAACTTCCATAGAACTCATTGCACGTTTACTTGCTTCAATATCATCATATGTGGCACCATCTTCGGCACATTTTTTATAGTAATTTTCAATTTCGGATGCCTTGTCTTTGTCAAGTAACACCTTTGCGATACGAGGGTGATACTTAATAGGCACAGTAAGGCCATCGGCAACAGCCTGATCCATAGTGTAACGGTCAATTTCTTCACCAAATGTTTGATAAGTCTCTGCAATTGGTGTTCCTGTAAAACCTACGAAAGTTGCTTGGGGAAATGCTTCCTTTAGGACTTTCGCATATGGCTTTGATACCATTGCTTTCATATTTTCATCAGCATCTTTGCTAAACTGAATTTTCTTTGAATGCTCAAGCTGTGTTCTATGAGCTTCATCAGAAAAACATATAATATTCTTACGGTCATTTATAAGACCGATTTTATCATCTTCGCGGTCGCAAAACTTTTGAATAGTACAAATATAAAAGCCACCACTTTGTCTTGCTCCAAGTTCTTCTCGTAGTTGTTTTCTATTCTTTACGACTGATACCTCTCCAAGATTTAAGAACTCTTTACTCTTTGTGAAAAGTTTTGCACCTTGTTTCTGTAATTCTTCTCTGTCCACAATCAATATAATTGTAGGTGAGCCAATTTCCGGAATATCAGTGCATCTAAGAGCAAGCTGACGAGCAAGGAATGCCATTGTATAGGTCTTACCACATCCAGTTGCACCAAAGTATGTACCACCCTTACCAGTTCCTTCAACAATAGAATTAACAATGCTTTGCTTCAATAATTTAGATGCAAAGAACTGCGGATAACGGCATACAATTTCAACTTCTTCATGATCATAAATTGTATCCTGAAAGTAAATATAATCTCTAAATAATTCAAGGAAACGTGCTGGGCTATATACCCCCTTAATCATTGTTTCTGTTTCCGCAAATGGTAATGTTGATACCTCATCTCCATCGTTCACCCTACGCCACGCATAGAAATGCTCATAAGGCGTGCGAACAGTGCCTAGTCTTGTCTTTACACCATCAGAAATACAAGCAAGTGGGCAGTAATGTAAAAGATGAGGAATATCACGCCAATAACGAATATTTATCTGCTCCCATGCATCAAACACCGTTGCGTGTGCATCTCCAGGATTTTTAAGTTCAACCACACAAAGTGGCATACCATTCACAAATAACAATACATCCGGTCTACGATTTTCTTTTTGGCCGTTATTCATATATTCAACAGTAAACTGATTAACAACTCTAAAAATATTGTTTTCAGGGTTTTCAAAATCAATCAGATTTACCATCTTAGCAAGTCCATTTTGAGGAGTAAACTGAACACCATCTACCATCCAGCCATAAACCTTATGAAGTGTAGCAAAATCGCTCTCAGCGCCTACAAGACGCACATTATCAAATATTTGTGATACTTCATCTTCATTCAAATCTCTATCTGTGTTTGAAATAAATGTTTTGAAGTCATCTGCAATCAACACATCCTTTTTTGTACGATTTATTTTGTTGCCTGCGATATAGTTCCAACCTTCTTTTTCAAGAAAACCTATGAAGGCATATTCAAAATCAGACTCACAAAAATGACCATTATAGTCTTTTAGCCTAGACATAGGCTACGCCTCCTTTCTCGCCTCTTCGATAGAGCCTTTTATCAAAACAGGGCAGATATCTTTAATTTGTGATTTGAGTCTATCGTTAATACTTTTCCGTTCCTTATATACTGTGAAAATATCAACAATGTCCTTTTGAATATCAATCGAAGGAATTGGAAATTTCACTTCTTTCATTAAGTTGAAATCGAAAGTATCTCTAACAGAACCTGCAGCATAATACCATGTATATCTTTGAAACTCAGTTCTTCCAAACCATAACATTAAATATTCAGGCAATACTTTACTTGTATTTGTTACTCTGAATACCGAATACATCGGTGATACAACACATGGTTCATCATCAGAATACATTGCAATAGAACCGATGTTGATTCTGGAAGGGTTATAAGCAATATTACCCTTTGGCACAATAGTATATTTGCTAATATCTACTCCCTGCATATTTGCACGAGTGTCGATAAACGAACCACTTGATTCTACTCCTTGAACATGAGTATATAAGCCTTTTGAATTTGTATCATTTACAGGTTCGATATATGGTCCAATTTCCTCACAAGGTATTTTTCTTCTTAAGTCTTCAATATACGCATCGCATGTAAGTTTCAAATCCTCTAAGCCACGCGCATAGCATTGTTGGTTTGATGACATGGCATTATAGATTCCTGCATATTTTCTTTGAGTATCTATATCTGGTAGAGGAACAATAATGTCACTCATATCTTTAAAGTTAAATTCTGGTCTTTGACTTCCAAAATTTCTGAAAGTAACTTCTCTTTTAAACTCATCTCTATGGAAATAAATATATAGCCACTGTGGGTCTATGATTTTCTTTCCTTCTTCTGTGAGATAGAAAATCATATATAAATGAGAAACAATGCATAATCCTTCTGTTCTGTATGCTAATGAGCCAAGATTTAATCGAGTTGGGTTATATACAAAGGCACCATTGTTTACTATTTTATATGGTTTCAAATCTACCCCAAGAGTACTTCCTTTCGGTGGAGCAAATACACCACTACTGTTAACACCTGTTATCAATTCCTCTCCATATTTTAAATCGGAATTGTTTTCTGTAGATCGTTCGATATAATCTCCCAGTCTAATACTAGTCAATGCCATAACCAATCCCCCTAAATGCGTCCTCCAACATTTGCTGGGATTTCTTTTCAGCTTTCATAATATCCTGCATTTCAGCCTGAATACGTGACATCTCCTTTTCATAGTCGATATCCAAATCATGGTCAATGAACTCGATGTACTTACTTGGAGTTAATGCCCAATTTTTACTTTCAATTTCTTTGATTCCAACACTACGATAAAGTTCTGGAATTTCATAATTTGTTCCGTCCGTGCCTTCGTTCTGCCAAGCATGATAAATTGAAGATGCTCTTTCAATCTGTCCGGTAAGGTTGATTGTTATGTCTTCAGTATTCTTGGAATCATTTGAAGAAAGAAAAACTTTCTTTTTGCTCTGGCGTTTTACAGGGTTTTCTGTCCAGGTACGCAAATCCATGAATAGAATCTCGTGTTCACGGTTACGAAGATTTCTACCATGATAGTTACCACCTTTTTTATTCTGATTAAGAATCCATAAAGTAACACTGATGTCAGTAGTAATAAACAATTCTCTTGGAAGAACGATAATAGCCTCAACCTTATCATTCTGAATCAGTCTTTTTCTGATTTCCAATGTATCACTATCATTTAATGCACCATTAGCAAGCAGAAATCCTGCAACACCATTTGACTTTTTAAGATGAGAAAGCATATGTAAAATCCACGCATAGTTGGCATTACTTGCAGGTGGAGTTCCATAATCTGTCCAACGAGGATCATTCTGTAAGTTTTCATCATACCAACCTTTAAGATTAAATGGTGGGTTCGCCATAATGTAGTCGAAATACAATCCTTTATGCAAATCATTGGTGAAAGAAGAATCACTCATATCACCAAGATGATGACTAATACCTCGTAGCGCAAGGTTCATTTTTGCAAGTCGATAAGTGGCAGCCTCTTTTTCTTGGCCGTAAACATTTACACTGGATATACTTCCTTGCTTTGATTTCACAAGTTCAGCACTCTGGATAAACATACCACCAGAACCACAAGCTGGATCATAAAGAGTTCCGTCATAAGGTTCAATCATAGATGCAATAAGCTGAACCACGTCATGAGGGGTGTAGAATTCGCCTTCTTCTTTAGTAGCATTAACTGCAAATTCCTGAAGGAAGTATTCATACACATGACCAATCAAGTCTTTTTCTTCACCAAAAGCCTTGTGGCTAATTTTATTAACTTCATCAACAAGCTTTTTAATATCGTTTGCGCCTAAATTACGAGTTGTGAATGTACCTTCGATAAAACAACCATTCAAGTCTTTAGAAGTAGTTGCGATACTATGAAGAGCAGTATCAAGTGCAACATTAAGGCTTGGTGCAGGAGTGTTTATGATTGTTGACCAACGTGCTTCAACAGGAAGATTATATGTTCCATCTGCAAATGTAGCATCATCAAAGAATGCTGTTCTTATATCTTCATCATCTGGGTCAAGTCCTTGTTCTATTAAGGTCTGACGTAAGTTTTCGATTCCATCTTCGTATTTCTCTCCGATAAAACGAAGGAATACAAGTGTAAGCATCATATCTCTTTTTTCAAAGAATGAGCCTGAATTTCTAGCCGCACGCAAAATATCGCGGCAATTAAATAAAATATTGTCTATGTTCAAAGCTTTCTCAGCAGCTTTTTTAGTTGTCTTCTTAGCCATATTAATTTTCATCCCTTCCAACGTTGTTCCATTCTGCTTCTAGTGCACCGAAATCAACATTATGCTTATCACAGAACTCTTTCATTTTTTTCATAGCTGACATATTTGGTTTGCTTTTTTCATTTTCCCATCGATTGACTGTGGAAAATGATACTCCTAATTCACGCCCAAATAATTCTTGTGTTAAAAAACATTTTTCACGAATTTTCTTTATTTCATCTGAATAAGCCATGTATTTCATCTCCTTAAATGACTATATCATTGATATAGCATTATTATAGCATACTTCTACAGTTTTTTCTATCGTATATTCAGATCTAGCAATACGTACAACTACCTGTTTATTCGTTGGAAACGAGTGATTTGTTACGAGTTTTCTACGAATAAACAGGTATAAGCCCCTTTTGCGGATTATTTTGCTGTGCTTAACTTATTCTGACAAGTAATACATAGAAGATTAGAAGAAAGGAGAAGATATGGAAATGTCAAAAAGAAAATTCGTAACAACAATAAAGGCCGGTGTATTCACAAAAGTACATCGACGGTGATTACATACATCGTATGCCACTAAACCAAAGTTGTTATGTCCATGGCCAAGGACACAAATAAAAGGTCACGCCAGAATTACTGGCACTTAATTGATTTAACAAAAAAATATGAAAGTGAGGCCTACAATAATGGGAAAATGGGCAAAAAAACGTGCAAAGCACACAATAAAAGATGAGATTTATAATCGTTTAAGCAAAATGTTTAAAGCTGGAAACGGAAGATCTAGAAACGTCGACAAACGTAATGGAGTTGACCGCGAATATATTTATTCGAGTAAAACATATAAAACATACCACAACGAATGCAAGCGTTTTGCTGTTTGGTGCAGGAAAACACATCCTGAAGTTAAACACCTGAAACAATGCAAGCAATACGTAAATGAGTATTTAGAACATCAGATTGGTTTGAACAAAAGTCCCTGGACTCTTACTACGCAAAAAGCTGCATTAGCTAAGCTTTTCGGTGTTGATTATGCATCTTTTATCGCTACTCCACCACGCGAACGAAGTAAAATCAAAAGAAGTCGCAATTCTGTTTCTAGAGATCAGAACATATCTCCCGAAACAGAGCACTTCTTAGCTGTTATCACTTCATCAACCGGTTTGAGGCGAAATGAGCTTTGTAAAATTACAGGTGAAGCTTTATGTTTTTTAAACGGGCAACCTTATCTACATATCACAAAAGGTAGTAAAGGTGGAAAAACAAGAGATGTTGTAGTACTGGGAAGAACACAAGAAGAAACAGAATACGTAATAAGTCTTTTTAAATCAGCCGGTAAAATGAAAGTTGTACCAAAAGTTAGTACTGCATACGACAATCACCACTATCGAGCGGAATACGCCAAACGATTATATCAACATTATGCACGCACTATTGATGACATACCGAAAAAAGATCGCTATATAATGAGAAAAGATCGAGCCGGTGAAATACTTGATAAACAAGCAATGAAAAAAGTCTCAACTGCAATGGGCCATAATCGTATCGATGTAATTGCACTTAACTATCTTTATCATTAAAAAGCTCTAAGCATTGGTAATACCAATCTCTTAGAGCCTTATACAATACACTACAATATTAAAGTTTTTAAAATTCCCACACTGTTGTAGCAAGTCAAACATTTTCCTGTTTTTTCTCTTAAAAAGTTCTATAAAACCCATAACCGTGGGCTTTGTAGGACTTTTTGCAACTTCCATTTGTCTAATGGTTAAAGATCACTATCAAAACGAATGTACTGGTCAAGCTTTTTTGTTACACTTTGTTCGATAAATACCTATCTGTAACGAGCCTCCATTGGTGTTAAATAATTATTGTACGAATGTGGACGAACATAATTGTACCAGTTTATATATTTCATGGTGAGCTCGTCCATCATCTCTACATTTGGGAATGAAGATACGTTATAAAAGTTGCTTTTAAAGGTATTATAAAATCTTTCCATGGGAGCATTATCATAAGGGCAGCCAGCCTTACTCATGCTTTGTGTTATATTATTGACTTTACAGAAATTTACGAAATCCCATGAGGTAAATTGTACTCCCTGGTCTGAGTGCAGAATCACTTTAGGGTAGTTTTCTTTTTTCAGGGCTGTTTTCAAAGTGTTTATTGCCAAATCAGTGTTGATATAATCACTGTTTAATGAAGCAACAGCTGACCTGTCGTACAAATCAATAATTGAACAATTATATCTAAATTTCCCATTTGGCTGGCGCATGTATGTAAAATCAGTACACCATACCTTGTTTTTGCGGTCTACAGTAAAATTCTGGTTTAAGAGATTGTCAAATATCTTATTCTTTTTGCCAGTCTTATAGCCTGGCTTGGAGTGCATAATTACAGCGCATAAATTCAATTCCTTATTCATGTATTTATGCATAGTGGTATTGCTTACTTTATATCCATAGCGCTTGATAAAAATGCGCATAGCTCTATAGCCTATAACACAATTATTGTTGTAATAAACGTACTTTATAAGCTCAAAGATATGTGCTAAGCGTTTATGATATTTCCGCTTTGCCTCCTTTTTGTAGTTGTAATAACAATTAGGGCTGATTCCAAATTTATTACACAGCCATCTTAAACCAAATATATTTTTATTATCGTCGATAAATCGATATACCACTAATCGATTTCTTTCGCAAAGAATGCCGCCGCTTTTTTTAAGAAAGCAATTTCCTTGTCCTTTTCATTCAGAAGTTGATTTAATCTTCTGATTTCCTTTGCATCATTAGATTCTGTGATTGTACTGGTGGTATAGAGACATTCTTCCTTGTATTCGTTAACCCATTTGCTAACGGAACTCTTGGCAACATTAAATTCAACAGCCAGCTGAGGTATTGATTTGTCGCCTGCCATATAGGCTTTAACTACTTCTTTTTTGAAGTCTTCGCTGTAACGTACTGACATAATGATGTCCTCCTTATTTGAGTAATATTATAATATATTCTTCGAACAAGGTGTTACAAATTTACTATACCACTACAATCCAAGAGCTTAACTTCTCGTTCTTTCAATTCTTTATTCTTAAATTCCATCAAGAGTTTTGATTTCCAGTTATACCCCTTCTTCCCGTTCTTTACATATGGTTTTACGAGGCGATTAAGATATTGCTTATTTTCTTTTTCCCATTTTTCAAGTGGTGTAAAGAAATAGTGTTCAACCAAATCTCTAAAAGCTTTATAAATCATTTCGTCGCTTAGATCTTCAATCGTATGTAAATCAGGTAACCATTTCTTACAAATCTCCGCAGTTTTAAGTTTAAATTCTATGCGCATCAGATCAGAATCAACGATGACTCCATCTTCATCATAAACAAGAATTCTTTCTTTAGATTTCAAATTCACCGCCATTTCCAAGCTTTTGTTATACGCGGTCACAGAAATCTGTTTATTAAATGTGCTACAACTTTGTAACTTTTTTTCTTTATTCTCCGTACCGGAATACTCACACTGCTTTTTAAGATAAGGCATCCTTAAAAATAAAACACTTAACGGTCTGTAATAATCACTAAATGCATACCTTAAAGCGAATGTTGTGTTCAGTTCAATTCCTCTTAAAATGCTATTAAAAAAAGAAATTACTAAGCCGAATCTTTCATTTAGCAATTTTGCAGCATACTCTAAATAATCGATCAATTCCCAACCGGAGAAATTAACAAGATTATTACCATCTCTAAAATTGCACGGACTAAACTCCCAAATGCCATATTTTTGCGGGTTAGCCCCAAAAGTAAGCGTACCAATCTCTGGATCAGAAATCTTCATTTGGTGAAACTTATCACCATTATTCGTCACATAATAAGTCCGATTGTTTACTTTTAAATCGTCAAACATGAGATTATTCGATTTAGTCACCGCACTGTGCAAAATTGATCGATTAATTTCAATGAGTTCAACGCGGCTAAGAACAAGTCTATCCCCTCCTGCTTTGTTAATAAGTTTTTCTTCAAAATAAATATTTGTATTCATTTAAATACCTCCTCGGTATTTAAATGTCAGAAAAAGTATTTCGTAACACAATTTTTGTTACAAAAATCGGCAAAAATAAATCCCGGATTTTGAATCCGGGATAATGCAATATTAATTAAGCGGAGTTGCTTTATTTAATTCAATATCTTTATATATGGGAAAATCCAGTCTCCCACTTTGAAATTGTCTTATCACTTACTCCTAACATCTTCGCCAATTCAGACTGAGTTATTTTCTTCTTTTCTCGTAATTCTTTAATTACTGCTCCTGTAACATATTGGTTCATATTTTTTACCTCCATGTTTACATTGTATAGTATTATGTATGTGTGGGACAACCTACGGAAAGTAGAGATTATATTTATTGCACTAACTCACCATTAATAAACTTTTCCAAGTTTTTTATTAAAAATTCTTGTGCATCCTTATTATAATAAATTGAAACATATACTTTGTTTAAATACTCTACCGTAAAATAAAATGTAGAAAAATATAGAAACTACATCTTGCCCTTACGGTTGG
>ENA-ORUA01000454-ORUA01000454.1-human-gut-metagenome-genome-assembly--contig:-NODE-454-length-44593-cov-7.470228_pt1 | contig 44593 bp, 50 predicted proteins | sample MGYA00242076_ERZ509201 | MGnify/ENA primary metagenome ERZ509201 (study PRJEB26280, sample SAMEA2338863) | human gut metagenome | biome: human gut; feature: human-associated habitat; material: faeces...
TTTCCCTGATGGGGACATATAAGAATCCTTTCTCAAAAAGAATACTACATTTTCCACAAGAAGACATCTGGCAATGCTGGGTGTCTTTTTGTGTACAGCAAAAGGCAGGTGAGACGAATGGCAAGAAATATGCAGAGTTACGAGAATTTGCAGCACCGTATCTATGAGGGCGTTGGAGAGTATGGAATACCGCTGTTAGAACCTACAAAGTTTGAAAAATGTGAATTCATAGGATTCAACTATTGCAGAACATGTAAGGAAAAGGCAGGGAAAGGCGTACATTTCTTCCTGGATGACTGCCAGTTCAATCGTCTCTGGAACCAGCCAAACAGATACCTGCCGATCTTACAGCAGTTCCGATATGTAATGACACCGGATTTTTCTATGTATACAGATTTTCCGAAAATCATTCAAATCTACAACCATTACCGAAAACACTGGATCGGAGCGTATTTACAGGAAAACGGAGTGGATGTAATACCAACTATAAGCTGGAGCACACCGGATAGCTATGAATGGTGCTTCGACGGAGAACCTACAAATGGAACAGTAGCTGTATCCAGTGTTGGAACACAGAAGAACAAGAAAGCAAAGGAATTATTCATACAGGGATATCGGGAGATGGTAAGAAGACTGGAACCGGAGACCATTATTTTTTACGGAAATATACCAGAAGAATGTATGGGAAATATCGTACATATTCGGGCATTTCAGGAGAAATTCAAGGAGGCAAAATGTAATGGGTGGTAGAGGTGCTGCCAGTGGTGCAGCGAATGGAATGGCATTAGGGCGAAAGATGAGTGTTTCAAAGTTTTTAGAAAATCTAAAAAAAAACAATGCTAATACGGTGTTTAATAATTTGTCAGAACTTTCACCCAAAGTAGGGAAAACAGGTTTTTTTACGAATGGAAATGCCGTAGAATTTCAGGAGGCAGTCGTTGAATCTGGTTCTGATAAATTATCTGTACGTTTTTATAATCAATGGAATCCGATTCAGGTTACAAGACCGACAACGGCAATCAAACAGAGAATTGAAGTTGTACATTATAGGGATGGAAATGTTGTTGCAATTTATAAGTTGAATGAAAAGAGTAGCAAAAGTTTAAAAAATGCTGAAAAAAATTATCACGAAATGCTTAATGAATGGAAAAAAGCAACACATCAAAAAACGATATTCTTGAGATGATGAAAAAGGAGAAAATGAAAGGTATGGGTGGTAGAGGGAGTTCTAGTGGGGTTAGCGTTAAAGGAAAAGCCTATGGAACGGAATACACGACGTTACATGAATCTGGAAATATAAAATTTGTCAGGTATAATGATTCGAAGTCGTCAAAAACTCCAATAGAAACAATGACAAATAGGCGAGTATACGTGACAATAGATAACAGGGATAACATATCTGCAATTACGTATTATGATGAAGAAAATAAAAGAAGTAAGCAGATTGACTTGATGCATCCACATAAGAACATGATACCTCATACGCACCACGGATATCTGCATAATGAAAATGACGGGGCGAAAGGTGCCGCAAATTTAACACCGAAAGAAAAACGAATGGTTGAAAGTGTAACAGACAAATGGTACAATAGAAGAGGCAAATGATCGTATAGGGTGAGTACGCCTTGATAGAGGAGGCTCCGGTTGAAATCCGGATATTTGCTGAAAGAGACTCAGAAATGGGTCTCTTTTTTATGCACAAAAAAGGAGGATATATGGGCGGACGTGGAAGCAACAGCAATTTAGGCGGAGGTTCTGGCAGCGGACTGAAAACAACTGGGCTTGATGTAACGCATAACGGTGAAACAACCAGATATTATTTCACGAGCAAAGATGGTCAGAATTACTACCAGAGGGGAATCAGCGGAACACCAGAGCCAACGCCTCTGAATATGTCTGCAAAAGAGTTCCGGCAAAGAGTAGAATCCAACGGAGCCATAACAAAAGCTGTTTCAAATGCAGAGTATAAAAAAGCCGAAAAAGCTTATCAGAAGGAAAGAGACAGCAGACCGGATTATGAGCTTGGTATAGGATTGAAAGATAACAGTGCATACAGAAGAACAGCACGGAAAAACCGAGTTATGAACCGGGTAATGAAACGAAAGTAATGACAAGGAGGTGGCATAATGGCTACGAAAAAGGCGGTCGGACGGCCACCAAAATATAAATGCAAGGAAGAAATCGAAGAGAAGATCGACGCATATTTCAAAGAATGTGAAGGTGAAATACTGAGAGATGGCAACGGAGAACCGGTAATGGACAAATTCGGTCATTCGATAACGATAAACAGCAGGCCGCCTACCGTGACAGGATTGGCTCTTGCACTGGGTTTTACGAGCAGGATGGCATTGCTTAACTACCAGACTAAGAAAGAGTTCGTTGACACGATAACGCGTGCGAAGAGCATGGTGGAAGCATACACGGAGCAACGTCTTTTTGATCGTGATGGTGCAAATGGTGCACAGTTCAGCCTGAGAAACAATTTCAAGGGCTGGAACGAACGGCAGAGGACAGAACTGGATGAAGCAGAGCAGAAAGCGAGAATCGAGCAGCTGAAAGCTCAGACGGATCTGATCAAGGCGAAAGCCCAGACAGATGACGAAACAGAAGCCGCTGATGATGGATTCTTAGAGGCACTGAAAGGAACAGCCGCAGAGGACTGGGCAGATGAAGAAAACTAAGCAGTATTTCCATTTCCAGCCGTTTTCCAGGAAACAGCGGCAGGTTCTTAACTGGTGGACAGAGGAATCGCCCGTAAAGGACTGTGACGGAATTATAGCGGACGGAGCAATCCGTTCGGGAAAAACAGTCAGTATGTCACTTTCGTTCGTCCTGTGGGCAATGAGCAGCTTTCAGGGGCAGAACTTCGCCATGTGTGGTAAGACAATCGGTTCTTTCAGACGAAACGTTTTGTTCTGGTTGAAATTAATGTTGAAATCAAGAGGTTATCGTGTTTCGGATCACCGAGCAGATAATCTTGTTGTCATCTCGAAAGGTGACGTCGAGAACTATTTCTACATATTCGGTGGAAAAGACGAACGATCACAGGATCTTATCCAGGGAATTACCCTGGCCGGTGTGTTTTTTGACGAGGTTGCACTAATGCCGGAGTCCTTCGTCAACCAGGCGACCGGACGATGTTCTGTGGATGGTTCAAAATTCTGGTTCAACTGTAATCCGGATGGCCCGTATCACTGGTTCAAGCAAAACTGGATTGACCAGAAAGAAAAGAAAAACCTGATCTATCTGCATTTCACGATGGATGATAACTTAAGCTTGTCAGAAAAAGTGAAAATCAGATACCGGGGAATGTATTCCGGCGTATTCTATCAGCGGTATATTCTTGGATTGTGGTGCATGGCTGAGGGTATCATCTATGATATGTTCGACAAGACGAAACATATCAAAAACATTCTATCGTTCTGTGACCGCCTGCTGCTGTCAGGTCGCTATGTATCGTGCGACTACGGTACGCAGAATGCAACGGTATTTCTGCTGTGGAACAAGGGTACAGACGGTGTCTGGTACTGCATCCGGGAATATTATTATTCCGGCAGAACAGAGGGGAAGCAGAAAACAGACAGTGAGTATGCAGACGATCTGGAAAGCTGGTTGGAAGAAACGAAAATCAAGGGAATTATCGTGGATCCATCTGCAGCATCATTCATTGCAGAGTTGAGAAAGCGAGGATACAAAGTGGTCAAAGCGAAGAACAACGTAGAAGATGGCATTCGTGTTGTAGGAACGAAGCTGAACCAGGAAGCAATCATATTTGCAGATTCCTGTGTAAATACCATTCAGGAATTTGGCTCGTATATCTGGGATGAAGCGGCAGCAGCACATGGAGAAGACAGACCGGTAAAAGAACATGATCATTGTTTGACAGGCGACACGTTAATAGACACAGTAGATGGACAAATTCCGATAGAAAAATTGGTAGGCAAGAAAGGAAAAGTATATTGTTATGATGCGAAACGAAGAAAGAAAACGATATCTACATTTTACAATGTAAGAAAGACGAGGAAAAATGCAGATATTTATAAACTTACTTTGGAAGATGGAAGCAGTATAAAAATGACAGAGGAACATCTTTTGTATACACAAAGAGGTTGGATTGCATTAAAGCAACTTAAGAATGATGATAAAATAGCAAAAATAAATATTTAATATTTTATAAATATAAATAAAAGGTGCCGTATAAACGACACCTACTATTTTTCGTAGCGGGATTCGAACCCGCATTTGATTGTTAGTTAGACAATTGCTTTATCCATTAAGCTATACGTCCTTTTAGTTACCCAAAGGGCATTTATATAATATTATATTTTATGATAAATGTCAAATTTTACTTGACTTTTGCCAGACATAATATATAATAGAATTATGCCAGACAAAAGTGAGGTGAAACAATGAGTCCACGAACCGGCAGACCAACAGACAATCCTCGTCCAAATAAAATCAGTATTCGGATTAGCGATTCGGATAAAGAAATTTTGGAAAAATATTGCGAAAAGGAAAAAGTGAATAAGACAGAGGCGATTAGTAGAGGAATAAAAATGTTGGATAAAAAGTAAAACAGTCGTAGTACCGACCAAAGCACACACGACTGTTTGTCCAGAAGTTTCCTTCTGTAAATATTATAATGCAGATGGAGACTTCTTTCAAGAACCAAAATTTGAAAGGAGTTTTTATTTATGAACCAGATTGAAAAAATATATATAGCGTGGTCAGAAGAACAAATAGATAACGAGGAAATAATAGTCATTTACAGAAAGATAGCGGATGAGTTGGAAGAAAAATTAGGTTTTCAGAAATTTAATGAAATAGATAAACTGATTATGGACTGTATTGCCGCAGAGCGAATTAAAGCGTTTAAAGGTGGCTTTAATCAGGCAACTGCTATCTGGAAGGAGTGTTGCTAATGTCTGAAAAATTTCAATTTTTTGATGGAAGAAAGTTTACTCGAGATGATCAAACAGGATATTACTTATGTTCTACTGAAAATGAAACAAAAGTAAGAAAACGGATGCATGTATATGTTTGGGAATATTTTTATGGATCAGTTCCAGAAGGCTATCACATTCATCATATAGATGGGGACAAAAGCAATAATGCCATTCAAAATCTTCAATTGTTGTCGGCAAAAGAGCATGAAAAACTTCACGGGAAAATGTGGACAGATGAGAGAATGGAAAAAGCACGAAAAAATATGGAGAAAGCATCTGTTAAAGCGAAAGAATGGCATAGCAGCGAAGATGGTCACAAGTGGCACAAAGAACATTACGAAAAAACGAAAGAGAAATTGTATCAGATACGTCAATTTAAGTGCCTTATGTGTGGCAAGGAATTTCAGTCCACACAGGCTATGGCAAAATTTTGTTGTAATAATTGCAAAAGTGCGTATCGAAGAAAAATAGGTATTGATGATGTTACAAAAATCTGTAGTTGCTGCGGAGGTGAATATACTGCGAACAAATATCAAAAAACAAAATACTGTCCAGCTTGTAAAGATAAAAAGCATAAGAAAAATAGGCAAGGCTGATGTTTATAATATGGAAGTCAAGAACCACCACAACTTTAGTGTTTGTGGTGGTTTTATTGTGCATAATTGCATGGATGCATTACGCTATTTTGTATACACAATTTTGAATAATCAAACAGCAATCATCCGGAGTAAGCAAAAAGCGGGATTCCATTAAGAGAGGACGGTGAGAAAATATGCATGTTTTTACAATACCTGCGGATAAGTGGGATGAAACAAATCCGGACAAGCAGGCAATCAGGCATCTGATCATGAAACATAGAAGAAGTTATGAACGTCTGAAAGGTCTGAAAAATTATTACGAAGGCAGACATAAGATTCTGGACGAAGACCGGGAAAACAGGCTGGTATGCAATCATGCAAAAGACATCGCAGATACAGCCAGCAGTTATTTCATCGGCAATCCGGTCAGTTACAAAAGCCCGGATGATATCGCAGCACTTACAGATGCCCTGGAACACGCCGGGGCGGATGAAGTGGACGGTGACAACGGCCTTGACCTGTCTGTATATGGCAGGGCGTACGAGTACATATACACCAAGCAGGGCGAAACAGAGCTGACAATCAAGAATCTGCCTCCTGAAAATACATTCATGGTATACGATGACACCATAGAGCAGAATGAGCTTTTTGGTGTCTATTATTATGCCAGAATTGACTCCACAGACCAAACGAACATTACTTACATTGCAACGGTACTGACACAGAATTACAAGTACGTGCTGGACATTCAGGATATTGAAGGACCACAGGCACTGATCGAGCAGCCAGAGGCACATTTCAAGGGAGAAGTGCCGCTGATCGAATACCAGAACAATAAGCTGGCGTTGGGTGACTATGAGTTACAGATCCCGCTGATTGATGCTTACAATGTGCTGATGAGCGACCGTGTGACCGACAAGGAGCAGTTCGTGGACGCAATCCTTGCATTGTACGGCACGTTACTTTCCGATGAGGAAATGGACCAGGACGGAGACCAGAGCATTGGAGAGAAAGCCATGCAGCACTTGCGAAAGGAAAAGCTTCTGGAACTTCCTTCGGATGCAAGGGCAGAATATCTCACATGCACGTTCGATGAAAATGGCGTAGAGATCCTGAAAAGGGCAATCGAGCAGGATATCCACAAATTTTCCCACATTCCGTGCATGACAGATGAAAGCTTTGGTGGCAATGTAAGTGGTGTGGCGATGGAATTTAAACTGCTTGGTATGGAAAATATCACAAAAATCAAAACCCGGTATTACAAGAAGGGACTGAGAAAGAGGCTGAGGATTTTCGCAAACTTCCTGAATACACGTTCAGGGATCCACATTGATACAGCTGGAATTGTACCGGTATTCACGCGTGCGATGCCGAAAAATCTGCTGGAAATCTCACAGATTGTTTCTAACCTGTGGGGAAAAGTCAGCCGCAAAACACTGCTTTCACAGGTGCCATTCGTGGATGATGTAGAAAGTGAGTTGGAAGCAGTCGAAGAGGAAGAACAGGAAGCGGTCAAACGGCAGCAGGAAATGTTCGGAAATCAGCCCAATACGCCATTTTCTCCCGAAGATGATACGGATGGTCAAAAGGATGTAGAGAACGGAAATGACAAAGAATGAGAAGTACTGGCAGGCAAGGACAGCACAGCGGATGTGGGAACATATGCAGAGTGCAGAAGAAACGGCTGACCAGGTAGCCAAAGTCTATGCCAAAGCATCCTTGTACCTGAGCAGGGAAATGCAGGATATCTTCAAGAAGTATGTGGAGAAACACCATCTGACGGAAAAAGAAGCATTACAGCTTTTGAATACATTGAGGGATCGCACTTCTATCGAAGAACTGCGTCAGAGGTTGCAGAGTAGCAGCCAAAAGCAAGAGATTGCAGATCTGCTTGCAGAATTGGAAGCTCCGGCATACCAGGCACGCATACAGAGGTTACAAGAGCTGCAAACGCAGATAGATCTTGTCATGCAGCAGGTCTATAAACAGGAGCAGGCGATTACAACGGCTCATTATATCCAGCTGGCAGAAAAGGCATATAATCAGTCAATCTTCGACGTTCAGCAACGAACCGGGTTCGGATTTTCATTTTCCCATATCGACCAAAAGCAAGTTGACAAGGTATTGAAAAGTAAGTGGTCTGGCATGAATTACTCCGAGAGAGTCTGGAGAAATACCAGGGCAGTTGCCCAGGAAGTGAAAGAAGCCCTGCTCGTGAACCTGATCACAGGCAGAACAGAAAGAGAGACAGCAGAAATGCTGACGAAAAAATTTGCCGGTGGATCCAGTAAGGCAAGAAGGCTGATCAGAACAGAAAGCTGTTATCTGTCCAACCAGCTCGAAATGGAATCCTACAAGGAATGTGGAATTGATAAGTACCAGTATCTTGCGACACTGGATCTTCGAACATCGGAGATCTGCCAGGAACTGGACGGAAAAGTATTCCTTGTGAAAGATCAGCAGCCTGGAAAGAATTGCCCGCCCATGCACCCATGGTGCAGATCGACAACAATCGCTATCATAGGCGAAAAGATGTTGGAGGGAATGAAGAGAAGGGCAAGAGATCCGGTAACCGGGAAGACCTATCTTGTACCAGCGTCTATGAACTATAGAGAATGGTATGCGAAATATGTTAAGAGCGATGGCAAAACGGTTGCAAAAGAGGCTGGTTCTGATATAATAGAGATGACAAGAAAGGCAGATGTAAATGAGGAAGATTATAAATCAAATGAACATCGGAAAATATGCAGCCCTTGAATTAAGTGATGATTTGCCGATGAATAACTATACCAAGTACAGGATAGCAGGAAAGATTTACAATATTGTTCCTGTGTATGACCTGCCTCGACATATCGCAATAGAAGCACAAGGGGATTTTGTTGGAAAAACAGTGGAATTTATTAAATAAAAATAGTATTCGAAAAAGGAATAGAAATTGTGGATACTGCAACAAATGTAATTTGATACCATCAGCCGAAAGGCCGGTGGTATTTTTATACCCATTTTTAAGAAAGCGAGGATAAGAACATGATTATCACAGGGATGGCACATTTTGAAAGCGTTTGTAAAAAGAAACTGGTTAATTGGTACAACAAGAATGGTTTTGCTGATACACCGGTAACGCCGCCAATTGACTTATCTAACGTATTCGTAGTATGGAGCTGCAAGACTTTACAGAATTACAAATGTCTTGTATCTACTACGGTGAGCGGTGATGGTATCTATGCAGAGTATACATACAATGGTGATAAGCAGGAACTTTACGAAGATGTGTACAAGAAAGTGCACAATAAATGTCATGAGGAGGAATAAGCGAATGAAAGCAATGTTATCACAGCCAATGGCTGGAAAGAGCGAGGAAGAAATTAAGGCAACCAGAGAAAAGGCAATTGCAGTTTTAGAGGAAAAAGGATATGAAATTGTAAATACTCTTTTCACGGATGAATGGTATAGTAGAAAATCTATGGAAGAACGTGGGGTTGTACAGATTCCATTATGTTTTCTTGCGAAATCACTGGAAAACATGAGCCTTTGTCATGCTGCTTATTTCTGCAAAGGCTGGGAAGAGGCAAGAGGTTGTCGCATTGAGCACGAAGCGGCAACTGCCTACGGTCTGGATATTATCTATGAAGAGTGAGCAGCATTACACCGTCACAAAAGACGCAGACAGGCTTGCACCGAACTGGCTGGCGAGCCGGATCAACTACAAGACAATCAAGTTCATATATCGGAACAATGACGGACACACAGAGTTGAAAGGGGTGAAGATTGGCGATGAAGTGGCACAAATTGGCGACACGGTACAGTTCAACGGCAGACGGTTATCCGTAGAAAGGCGGTGATCCAGGTATCTCCCTTTAAGGCACGGGGTCAGGTGTCTTATTTTTATGTCTTTTTCTGCCAGACGTAAAAGAAGCAGGATGATCCATAAAACACGAATGGCCCGGACGTGAGAACGGATAGGCTGGGCGGAAAGGATAGAAAATGAAAAACAGATTTTTTATGTGCAACTGTAAAGTGCCAATGAGATTGCAGATCTTTGCAGAAGGAGACGGTGCTGGGGCTGGTGAAGGCGGCAATGGTGGTGGATCCGGAACAGGCGGCGAAGGAGAACCGGGAGCAGGCACAGAACCGATGAGTTTCGATGATTTCCTGAAAGGAGAAGGAAATCAGGCAGAATTCGACCGCCGTGTGCAGAAAGCGATTAAGACGGCAGTAAGCAATGCACAGCAGAAATGGCAGGCTCTTGCGGACGATAAACTTTCTGAAGCAGAGAAGCTTGCAAAAATGAACAAAGAGGAAAAAGCTGCGTATATGCAGCAGAAAAAGGAAAAAGAGCTTTCAGACCGTGAGGCTGCGATTACAAGAAAAGAACTGATGGCAGAAGCTAAGAATACTCTGGTGGAGAAAAAACTGCCGGTAAGCCTGGCAGAAGTACTGAATTACACTGATGCAGACACTTGTAACAAATCCATCAGTGCAGTAGAAAAGGCATTTCAGGAGGCAGTAGAAGCAGCAGTGAATGAACGCCTGAAAGGTGGAACGCCGCCAAAGAAAGCATCGGAAGGTGAAAACAGTCTTGAAAAACAGATCGAGGCAGCCATGGCAAGAGGGTTCTAAGAATAGAAAGGAAGATGATATAAATGGCAATTAACACATTAGCAACAGCTACGATTTTTCAGCAGCAGCTGGATAAAATCGCTGTACAGGATGCAGTGACCGGCTGGATGGACGCAAATGCCGGACAGGTAAAATATAACGGTGGTGCAGAGGTCAAAATTCCGAAAATGTCGGTTCAGGGCATGGGAGATTACGATCGTGACAATGGTTACCAGCAGGGAAGTGTAACGCTGGAGTATGAAACCAGAAAAATGACACAGGATCGTGGACGCAAATTCCAGATTGATCCGATGGATGTAGATGAAAGTAATTTTATTCCAACTGCGGCAGCAATTATGGCGGAATTTCAGAGAACACAGGTTATTCCGGAGATTGATGCTTATCGTATCTCCAAGATTGCCTCAGAAGTGATTGCAGCCAATAAAGCCGGTATGGTCGAGTACAACTATACACCAGGTGGAACTGGTACCTCTGCACTTAGAAAAGTGAAAGAGGGTATCAAAGCGGTACGTTCAAGTTATAACGGTCCGCTTGTAATTCATGCGACACCAGACTTTCTGATGGAACTGGAGTTGGAACTTGCAGGAAAGATCAGAGATACTACTTTTTCACAGGGCGGCATCGATACTACCGTTCCTGCGATTGATAACGTGCCGATCATTTCAACACCTACAAACAGAATGTACACTGCCATTACTGTATACGATGGAAAAACCGGCGGTCAGGAAGCAGGCGGATATACGAAAGGTACGAAAGCAAAGGATATTAACTTCTTTGTAATTCCAAGAACGACACCAATTGCAATTACAAAACAGGATATTATGCGTATCTTTGATCCATTGACAAACCAGAAGGCGAATGCATGGGCGATGGATTACCGCCGCTATCATGATCTGTGGATTCTGGATAATAAACTGGACAGCGTGTTTGTAAATATCAAAGATGCAAACGCCTAGGAGGTGTGACAGATGAGATTGATTAGAGGAAATGTTGAACGAATTGCTGACACAGAGGCAATGATTGCAAAATTAAAAGCAGATGGGTTCCAGGAAATGGAATCCTTTGCAGATGAGGCAAAAACGTCTATGCTTGACACAGATTTAGATGCAATGACGGTAAGCCAGTTAAAAGGACTGGCGAAAGAAAAAGGCATGGAAGGCTATTCAAGTCTTGCAAAAGAAGAACTCTTGACGGCTCTGAAGGAAGTGGTCTAAATGACTGATTTTGAGAGAATCAAAATTCTGACTGGCGAAAGAGATGAAGAGCTGGTGGAAGTTGTCCTGGAAGATGCGACAGACTGGGTGCTGGCGTATACCGGGCGAAAGAAGATGATCCCGGAACTTAAGAAAACGGTGCGTGATCTTGCCGTGATCGCTATCAACCGCATGGGAACAGAGGGGGAATCTTCAAGAACCGGTGCAGGGGAATCTTACAACTTCGATAATGCACCAAAGCGAATCTATGATGTGCTGAACCGGTATCGGCTGGCACGTGTAGGGGGTGTGGCCTATGAGGCTGAAAAGAAATAGGCTTCGAGAATTCAAACATTTTCAGATGGTGCAGAAAAAAAATGCAGAGGGTGGAACATATACAGAATATGCTCCGCCTTCTTGCTTTCAGGCGGAAATGTGGACAGCTGGTGGAAAAGTACAGGCAGAAATGTATGGCAGCAGGCTTCCGCTTATCCGAAACCTGAGGATTGACGGGAAATATGCGGAAGTACCGGGCAAGAATGGCAAACCGTCATATCGGTTTCAGGAAGGTATGACGGTATCTGTAAATGACGGTATTTCTGTAAACGGCGGCAATGATCCGGATTATAAGGTCGTTGCCATTTATCCTTACACCTATCTTACGCTGGAGGTGGAAAAACTGTGATCATAGGTAAAAAAGAGATTACGGATGCGTTTCAAAAAACGGCAGCGGTGAATATGTATGATGCAGTATCAAAAAGTATCAAAACAGTGCAGGCTGAGGCGAAAACAAGATGCCCGGTAAATGATGGGGAATTGAGGGGGAGTATATACACGGCGATAGAAACCGGGAGCGAAAAGATTGTAGGAATCTGTTACACCAACAAAAAGTATGCACAATATGTGGAATTTGGCACAGGCCCCAAAGGTCAGAAGCAACACGCGGGGATATCACCGGATGTTGCCTATGCCTATGTACAGTCGCCCTGGTGGATCCACGAAAGCATGATCGGGCGGAAGACGGCCGAAAAGTATAAGTGGTTTTATGTGGATACGCCGGACGGCCGATTCTACCAGTGTACCGGACAGGCTGCACAACCATTTTTATATCCGGCACTAAAAAACAATGAACTGGAAATTGCACATTATTTTGAGGAGGCAATCGAAAAGAATTTATGAAAAACGTAAAAGATCAGATCTATTCCGCACTTGCCGGAGCGTTTGGGAATGTGAATGTAACAGACCAGTACCCAAAAGACTGGGCAGAGCTTCCGGCAGTGCAGTACACCGAAGAAGATAACAAGGTATATGAACATACCGCACAGGGAGAGGAAAAGAGCTATGTACGATATCGTGTAGATATCTGGCATAACCGCTCTACGTCCGAATCTGCACTCAAGGTAGACAAGGCACTGGCAGCACTTGGGCTGGTGCGTACCCTGTGTCAGGACACCCCGGATCCATCTGGGTTGAAACATAAAGTAATGAGATATGAAGCAATCATCGATATGGAGTCAGAAGAAGTATTCTGGCCGAACTAGAAAAGGAGCGTGAAGAATATGCTGGCAAATGGAGCAAAACTTGAATACAAGAAAAAAAGCGATGCATCTGGTGCTTATAAAGAACTTCAGGGACTGAAAGAAATTCCAGACTGTGGCATTGAACCGGAAAAAGTAGAAAACACCGGCCTGAAAGATAAAAACAAGCAGTACGAGAACGGTATTGGTGATCTTGGTGACATGACATACAAATTCAAGTATGAAAATAAGAGTGTGACCAGTACATATCGTGTCCTGAGACAGGCACAGGAAAATGGGGATGTACTTAGCTTCAAGGAAACATTAAGTGATGGCACAACCACAGAATATGACGCAGAAGTGTCTGTAAAACGTACGGGCGGCGGCGTGAACGGAGTTGTTGACGTAGAAGCAAAGATGACGATCTGCAGTGATCTGAAAGTTACAGATCCGTCATAAGGAGGGGCGATCAATGGAAAGATTAGAAGGACTGGATGAAGAATTCCAGAAAGAAGAAACAGAAAAAGTAACATCTATCGAAGAAGCAAAGAAAAAAAGACCACCATTTCATTACTGGGAAGTGGCAGGTGTACAGCACAAAATGAAACTTAATACCGGTATGATCACAAAACTGGAAAACAAATACCGTACCAATATTATGACGCTGGTAACGACGAATGATATTCCGCCGCTTGGTGTTATGCTGACGATTGCCCAGGCAGCTATCGAGCCATGGGAACACGGTACAACGTTCGACAAAGTAACAAAGCTGTACGACAAGTGGCTGGAAGAAGGCGGCAATCAGTTTGATTTCATGGCAAAAGTAATTATGCCGACTATGGCGGTATCCGGTTTTTTTACGCCGGCGATGGCAGAGAGCCTGATGAAAGATCTGGATCAGGCAGATGTGATCCTGTAACAGAAACAGTCACCGAAGAAATCTGGAAACTATACGAAGATGCATTGGATGCAGGAATCAAAGTGCAGGACTTCTGGAATATGTCTATCCCGGAAGTCCACGACTACATCCGAAGCTATGGGAGGCATGCAAAGATTAAGATCCTGCAGCAGTTCATACAGGCAGAAAGCATCGCAGAGCATATCGGCAGGTATCTGAATTCAGAAAACAAGGCACGCAAACCATGGGATTTCTACCCGGAACTGTTCAGGGAAGAACGAGAACAGTTCGAGGAAAGCAAGCAAGAAGAACAGGTTGTAACAGCTGCAGAAAACCGTCGCTTATACGCCGCAGAGTTCAACAGACGAAGACATCAATAAAAAATAGTGAAAAGGGAAGGAGGTGTGAACATTGAGTGATACACTGCACAGAATGAAAGTCATCATTGAGGCAAACAACGCAAAACTGAAACAGGCAATGAGAGAAGCTACAAGCGTTGTGAATAACACAGTTTCTCAGATGAACACCAGCACATCAAAAATCGAAACACCGGGCAGTGCGGCAAGTGCCGAACTGTCGGAGGCGATGAGAAACGTTAAAAAGAGTCTGAGTGAGTTGCAAACACCGGAAGATGCATTGAATACGGACAGTTCCGTAAAAGCTATTAAGAATATGCAGGATGCGGTACAGCAGTCACAACCAGTGTTTCAGAATGATGATCTGAGACAGTCGGCAAAAGAGACAGAAGATATTGTCAGAAGTACAGCCGCAGATATCAACAACAGCATGAATGAAACTCAGGAACCAGTTCGCCAGACAATGAGCGAAAATATGCAAATGATTCAAAATATGCAGAACCTTATAAAAAGTTCATGGAAAGATATGGTCAATGGTACGATCTGGAAGCAGGCTACCGGACAGATAAGAGACTATGTCAGGGAAGCACAGGTCGCAGCAGGCATCCGTGTATACAATCCAGAATATGAACAGTTATGCAATACTATTGCAAAAACAGAGATGGAGCAGGAAAAACTGATCCAGAAAATGAACAGCATGGATGCGAGCAAGCGTTTTGTGCCAACACAAGAGTTTAAAGACCTAGAAGCCAATATTGCAAAGAGCGAATCCGCTTACGCAAAGCTGGAAGAAAAGCAGAAGGCATTAGAGGCAGCAGGAAAAGCGACGGTTCCAACAGATTACTATAAAGAGATAACAGAAAATTATTCTTCAGCTCTTTCGCGTTGGATAGACCTGACAAGAAAAAGAGATAACAGTTCTGGTAATAGTCGAAACTCTTCAGCTTTGAGAGAACAAATAGAAGAAGCAGAGCAGGAAAAGGAATATTACTGGAAAATAAAAAGAGAAATAGAAAAATCTGGAAAAGCAACCATGGTATCGCCGGAATATCGTGAGAACGCAAATCAGCTGTCTATAATGTATAAGAAATTGAAAGAGTACAAAGATCTCAAAAGTTCTATGTTGCTGGATGGCTCCAACTTGCAGGAGTCTGAACAATATCAGAGGGATGGAGTTGCACTTTCAGATCTTACGAACCGACTGCGAGAATATAATGCCGAACGAAGGAACATGGAGAACAGTGGTACAGACATCCAGACACCGCATCTCGCAGATGGAAGTGTATTTGCAACCATGGGAGCGACAGCCCAAGCAGCATTTGAAGATATGACAGCCAGTATCAGGAAGGCACGGGCGGCGGCTGTATCTGCGATTCAGAATATTCCGGTTGTCGGTCAGGTTGCGTCCAGTGCTGCATATATCGGTTCGAGAGCATTTAAGGCTATGAGTGCTGTTCTGAAAGGCGTTGGTCCTGTGATCAAAACAGCGTCTGGTGCATTTGGTGCATTGCTTAAAAAGTTCACAAGCGGATTACCGGGTATCCGGAAATTTGCTGGAGGTATTAAGCAGGGAAACAGTGCCCTCGGCGGTGGAATTGGAAAATTACTGAAATACGGTCTTGGAATTCGAAGCCTGTATGCATTATTCAGCAAGCTTCGAAATGCCCTGGTAGATGGTTTCAAGAACCTTGCAAAGAAGAACAGCGAAACAAATGCAAATCTTTCTGAGTTGTCAGGCGGATTGCAACAGCTGAAAAACAGCCTTGCGACTGCATTTTCTCCAATCCTTAATACGATCACACCGGCATTATCAACACTGATCAATTACCTGGTACAGGCGTGCAATGTTGTTGGGCAGTTTTTTGCAGCTCTTACTGGGCAAAAAACATACACCACAGCGTCTAAGGTACAGAAAGACTATGCCGCCAGTCTGGACAAAACCGGTAATTCAGCTGCCGATGCAGCAGATAAAGTCAAAAAGTCTCTGATGGGATTTGACGAGATCAATAAGCTGGATGATGACAGCAAGAGCAGCTCCGGTGGATCATCCGGAAGTGATGGTGGAAGCTTCGAAGAGAACGAGGTCACAAATAAGTATGCCAATTTTGCCCAGATGATTAAAGATGCGTGGGAAAACGCAGATTTCACAGAAATCGGAAAGATTGCCGGACAAAAGCTTAATGCAGCACTTGCAAATATCCCATGGGATGACATTAAAAATACCTGTAATAAGATTGCAAAATCAGTAGCAACATTCCTTAATGGTTTCATGGAAGGAACAGATTGGAGTCTTGTAGGAAAGACGATTGCAGAAGGTGTGAATACTGCAGTAGGAACAGCTTCTACCTTTGTGACCAATTTTGATTGGAGTAAGCTGGGAAAATCCATAGGACAAACTGTTGACAGTGCCATTAAAAATATAGACTGGTCACTAATTGGGAAAACGTTTTCTGATACGGTGAAAGGTTGGTTGACAACATTTTGTGAAGCAGTGGAAAGCATTGATTGGAATAATGTTGGACAATCTGTAGTCAAAATGCTTGTTGCGATTGACTGGGCTGGTATTTTACAGAAAGTTTCAAAAGCTATATTAGAGGTAGCTAAATCAGGGGTTGACTTTGCGGTTGGCATTGTTACGGAATTACTTAAAGATGTTCCAAAAGCGATTAATGACTGGATAAAAAAGAAAAAAGACGAATGTGGTGGAAACCTTATTCGGGGTATTTTTGAAGGAATTAAAAATGCACTTAAAGATGTTAATAATTGGTTTGTTGAGCATGTTTTTAAGCCAATTACAAGTGCGTTTAAAGAAGCATTTGGCATTAATTCGCCATCAACAGAATTTGCAACACTTGGCAAATTTTGTATTGAAGGACTTTTCAAAGGTATTGCAGAAATTCCAGGAAATATTGCAGAAATTTGCAAGAAAATTTGGAATGGTTTTAAAGAAGGATGGGATAAACTCGGCAAAAAAACACTGGAGGTTGGTGTGAGCATTAAAGACGGTGCAACAGGACTGTGGAATGGATTGCAGAAATCCTGGGGAAATGCGAAAAACAAAGCACTTTCCGTTACTGCCACAGTAAAAACAAAAGCAAAAACACTTGCCAATACTGTGAAAACAGGATGGAACAAGCTAAAAGAGAGGTCAAAAAAAGTTGGATTGGTTGCTTATGTATCAAACTCCATATCGAGTCTGGCAAACAGTGTACAAAATGCATGGGGAGCCAGCAGAACAGTACCATTGCATGTGCAAATTGCCAACATGAACGAAATCCAACAGAAAGTTCAAGATATTGTTGATCCACTTAGAAAAGTCAGAGTGACTTATAACCCAACGCAAAAAGCTACTGGCGGTCTGTATTCAGGCGGACGTTGGCATAATATAGCGGCGTATGCAGCTGGTGGATCACCGGGAACAGGTCAAATGTTCATAGCGAGAGAAGCGGGGCCGGAATTGGTAGGAACAATCGGTGGCCATACAGCTGTTATGAACAATAACCAGATTGTATCGTCCGTGGCAGCGGGTGTGTATTCAGCAGTTGTTTCAGCGATGAAAGCGGTTGACGGAGCACAGTCTACCCCTACATTCAATATTTACGTTGGCGGTCGAAAGGTCACAGACGTAGTCGTAGAAGAAATCAATCACAGAACAAAATCGACAGGCGTATGCCCGATATTGGTTTAACCGGTACCGTCCGAAAGGGCGGTACTTTTTGAAGAAATGAGGTGACAAAAAAATGGCCGCATCCATCACGATCGGCGGCGTTGCCATGCCGGAACCGAAGTTAAATGGTCTGAAAATTTCACGAAATAAGATCTGGTCGAAAAATGCAGGGCGTGGAGCAGATGGAACAATGACCGGCGATATTATAGACCGGAAATGGAAGTTAGAAATTGAGTTTCTACCGCTTACAGATGCACAGATGGCAACGGTAGAAGCGGCTGTTGAACCAGCATTTTTCAATGTAACTTTCCGAAGCCCTAAGACCGGAAAGAACATTACAGTAAATATGTATGCAGGCGATCTTACGTGTCCGGTATACACCTATGTCGGGGGGAAGCCACGGTATGTAGGTGTCACGGTAAACCTGATTGAAAAATAATTATCAGGAGGGAGGTACAAAATGCTTCAAGTTAATGAAATATTCAAAAATGCAGTAGAACAGGACAGCAGAACATTTAAGGCAAGAGTCGTTCTGGGGAAAGATATTTTTGAGGGTATCAAAAGTTTTGCACTTCATGCTGCCTCGAACAATTCTGCTCATATCAGTATCGGCGGAGCTGTGGCAGCCAGTGTACAAGTCAAAATGGAAGCAACAACCATTTCTCTCGAAAGTAAAGAAATAACGTTACAGATCGGCGTATTGTCCGGCACGGAGTATATATACTGTGACCTTGGAAAATTCACACCGGAAAAAGTGAATAATGATGACGGAATTATCAATTTTTGTGCATATGACAGGATGTATGTGAAGTTTTCAAAAGCATATGTAAGTAAATTGGAATACCCGGCAGACGGAAAAGAAGTGCTGAAAGAGATTAGCAACATGTCTGGTGTACCGCTTGCAAGCAGCATTGATAATCTTCCGTCCGGTGTCAAAATTCCGAAGCGTTGGAAAGAAACGGAAACAACGTATGATGACGAAGGCAATGAAATCACACAAGGGAATTATGTAAACCCATTCGACGGATATACCATGCAGGATGCCCTGGGATATGTTGCACAGTTCTATGGAAAATATTGTGTCATTAATCGAAATGGTGAAATTGAACTTCGTTGGTATGAACAGGCGGATTATGAAATATCTGCATCCAGATATTATGATGATCTGAAAAAAAGCGAAAGTCTGTTCAAGCTTGGCAGAATCCAGTGCGATACGGCAACCGTAACATTACTTTCCGGCGTGGGCACTGTAGGAATACAGATTGAGAATCCGGTTATGACGCAGCCCGTCCTTGATAAAATTTGCAATCAGCTGAAAGATTTTACTTTTCAGCCTGCTTTGGTATCTTTTCTTGGAGATCCACGTCTTGACATAGGAGATATCGTTACTATTCACGATAAATACGGAGGAAAAATTAAGATCCCGATTATGAAGCTGTCGATGGATTATGATGGTGGATTAATTACAGAAATTGAAAGTCAGGGAAAAACGGAAATTGAATCCGGGAGCATAAGTAGCAGTAAAGGACCAACAGCACAGGCGATTGAACGGCTGAACATAGAATTGGTTGCAGCGAAAGAAATCATAGGACAGAAGGCAAGCTTTGATGATTTGAAAGCAACAAAAGCTACATTCGATAAAATGAGTGCGAGTTATGGTGAATTTGCAGATCTGACCATCAAAAGACTGGAAGCCGGAGAAGCAAACATAGAACAGTTGAAAACAGAAAATGCAAATATCAGTGGGCGTTTGACGGCAGGCGAGGCAGAGATCAAAGTTATTAAGACAGATAAGGCAAATATAAAAGATCTGGATGCAGCGAATGCCAGAATTGATAGTATTTCCGGAAATTTAGCTGATTACAAGGTGATAATAACCGGAAGACTTGAGGCTGTAAATGCGGTTCTTGGTTCGTTAGATGCAAATTATGCAAAGATAGATCTTGCAAATATCAAAAACGGAAGTATTACAACTGCAATGATAGGTGTCGGTGTTGTAGGTTCTGCTCAAATTGCAGACGGATCTATTACCGATGCGAAAATAGTGGAGCTGACAGCCAACAAAATCACTGCCGGTACATTATCGGTGGAAAGGCTGATCATCTGTGGCGATAAGAATTCGATCATCTATGCAATCAATAATGCAGGTGAACTGGTATCTCAGAATGTAAATACGATAGATGGTGATGTACTGACCAAGAGAAGCATAACTGCAGATAAGATTGTGGCAGGTGCCATTACTGCCAATGAAATTGCGGGAAAGACCATCACAGCAAATAAAATTGCAACAGGTGCCATTACCACAGGCGAACTGGCAGCAGGCAGCGTGACAGCAGAAAAAATCAAGGCAGGTGCAATCAGTGCAGATAAGATAGCAGCAGGTGCAATCAGCGTAGATAAATTAACTTTTGGATTAAACAGTAATTTATATAATCTTGGATATGATAATTTTGCAACAATCACGGAAAGTACATTGCTTTCATATTTTGAAGACTATCAAGTAAAGGTAGCAACAGAAGTAAAAGAATGTGGAGGATCATTTTTTGCACAAGCACCTAACGTTCCCGGGACCAATGCACTATGGCTTGACGGAAGAGAAACAACAGAAATCTTGCAATCAAAAAATGGATTTATTTTAGGGAGCAGTAAAAAACATGATGGTTTCATAACCTTAATTCCTGGGAAAAAGTACCTGATTTCTTTTTATATAAGATGTCCTTATCTTTCTGAATCAGAAAACAGAGGAATTGAGTTTTTGATATGGGAAAGCAAAGAACGTAGCCATTTGTATAATGGAAATATCTTAGCATCTAAGAAAGGTGAATATGTTTTTTGTGGTTTGCAATGGGAAAGGAAAACAATAAAATACACGTGCGTTAAAGATTTTCCATATATAGCATTAGGTTTTGGTTATATGGAAGCTGCTTTGTTTATAGTTTCTGGGATTCAAGTCGAACAGGTGGAAGATCTTGATACAGAACCAAGCCCATTTTCCGTGTCAAATGTACAGACTGTAGATGCAAAAGATCTGGAAAATGACGGTATAGTTGCTATCAGTGATAATCTCGGTACATTCCAAAAAGGTGTACTAAAATCCGGAAATTATAGCGGTTCTTCTGGAGAATCATTTCCAAGCAGTGGATTTCTTATAGATCTGAACAATGGCTATATTAATACGCCTAGGTTGCGTGTTGCGAGTAACGGAAAGACATACTGTAATTGCAACGGTATAGCAGTAGACGTGAATACATTAGTTGGAAATTATGCAAACTGCTATACATCAGCATCAACAGCGGCAAAAACGGTCAGCCTGTCAGGTTTTGAGCTGGTTGCAGGTGCAAGAGTCTGTGTACGTTTCAACTACGCCAACACGGCCACAAATCCAACACTGAACGTTAATGCTACCGGAGCTAAACCGATCTACTATAAAAACAGCAATATCCCGGCAGAACTGATCGAGCAGTATACAGTCCTGGAATTGGTCTACAGCGGATCATACTGGTACGTGGTCGGAAACATGAATATCCTGACCAAGGGCGACAGCATAAATATTGAATGTTTCACGGCTGGCTATGTGACATCCGCAGGCAAGGAAGTGCAGTTCTGCATTCCGGTATCGACACCGATTGTCGGCTGCAGTTCTGTTAGCATAGCATCGGCAACCGGACTGCAGATCCGGCAGAATGGGAATTATATTTATGGTGGCAATGCATCCACGCTGGTAGCGGCATCGTCCTACCGGGGCGTTGTCAACCGTAATATGGTATCTATTGCCGCAACGATGCCGAATACAACCAACGCAGTCAACAATGCACCATGTGGTGTGCATGCGGCATTGAAGCTGACATTTTCGTAACAATCAATTACAGAAAGCAGGTGAGAAATACATGATAACAGCAATCATAGATGCAGGGCAGCATTACTGCCAGGCAGTCAGTGACCTGTGGCAGTGGGATTATGGACAGACACTGCGGATCCAGGGCGTGAAGCTCCCGGCGGCGGTCGAGGTTCAGTTTTCGACAACAGAGCGGATCGGCGAAACAGTCACCAGAATTGGTGTGACGCAAGAGGGGGTTACTGAGGTACCTATCCCAGATGCATTGCTGGATGGTGCGTGGACGGAAATATCCGTTGACCCGATGAATGAGATTATGGTGTATGGATGCTACATACTGGCTGACAACAGCAACAAGCAGACATCAGAGAACCGCCAGCTTAGCCTGTTCCGGATGAGTCCGCAGGCACGGTATGCCGGTGGGGATTACTGGCTCCGGAATTATGCCAACGCAACAGAGTTCACGCTGGTGTCCTACTATGGAGACGCCAGCAAGGATGCAGCAACCAGCACCTACGGCATCCGTCCGGTATTTGCAATTACAGGAGAAAACAGATAAAGAAAGGATGATCATAAATGATGAACAAAATTATTATGTTACTTGCGGGCAATTCATTTTTCCGCATTTTATTGATTGCTGTCACACTGGACACAATCCTTGGGGTACTCCGGGCAATCAAAGAGCACAAGTTTAATTCCTGCGTGGGCATCGATGGGGCAATCCGCAAATCAGCCATGCTGCTGTCAGTGTGCCTGCTTATGGCAGTGGATGTGATCCTGAATATCAATGTATTGTTTATGATTCCTCAAAATTACATTGAACTTCTTGGGATACATAAGCTTGGAATCTGTGAATTCTTCTGCATCCTTTTTGTGTTGTATGAAATCGTGAGCGTGTTGAAGAATATGACACTGTGCGGATTGCCAGTGCCGGCAAAAATCAAACGCTGGGTGCAGAAATTTTTGGAAGATATGACAGAAGAGCTTCCGGAGGAAAACAGAAAAGGAGCAGGAGAGGGCGTGTGAGCGTCCTCTTTTATATAATAAGAAAGGCAGGTAGAAGATATGAACAAAATCAACCGTATGCTTTCAAATTACAATTACAATCCCGGCAATATTTCCAGGATCAAATATATCGTGATCCATTATGTTGGGGCACTGGGCGGAGCACAGGAGAACTGTGCATACTATGGCGGTGGCAATCGTGGAGCATCTGCACATTATTTTGTTGGTTTCGCCGGCGAAATCTGGCAGTGCGTGGAAGATCAGAATATTGCCTGGCATTGTGGGGCGAGTAGATATAAGCATCCAGAATGCAGAAATGCCAACAGTATCGGAATCGAGATGTGTGTGCGAAAAAAGAATGCGGCAAGCCTTGGAGCAACCGACAAGGACTGGTATTTCGAAGGGGCAACAGTACAGTCTGCTATTGAGCTGACCAGATACCTGATGAAGAAGTACAACATCCCTGCAGATCATGTCATTCGTCACTATGATGTGACCGGGAAAATCTGTCCGAATCCGTATGTATACAATACAGGTACGTATACCTGGGATGCATTCAAAAAATCCATTTCCGGACAAAATGGCGATATTTTGCCGGCGACCACCAAGCCGTGGTATCGCGTCCGCAAGACCTGGGCGAACGCAAAAAGTCAGATCGGAGCGTTTCAGACGTTGAAGAAGGCAAAGCAGTGTGCGGATCAGCACGCCGGTTATCATGTCTACAATGATGCTGGAAAGAAAGTTTATGCATCTGTCAAACTGCCATACAAGGTGCAGTCGAAAAGCAGCAACGTCCCGATCAGAACGGGACCGGGAAAAACCTACAGCCGTGTGCAGATGTGTCCAGCTGGAACTTATGCGATTATCGAGGAGAAGAACGGTTTTGGCAGGCTGAAAAATGGCTCGGGCTGGGTGTATCTGAAGAAAGTGACGCGGGTATAAGGAATTAAAATTCGTGTTGCATTTCGTGTTGCATAGTTTTATATTATTGTGAAAAACGTGTCTTTTAGTACAACTTACTTATATATAAAATGTAGTGTTTATCGGCTTTTTACGCAAAGTCTCAAAAACACTGCATTTGTAATAAATGCACTTTAACCGGTTCGATTCCGGTCTGCGGCATTTTTTGCAATATGCATATATAAGAAAACGACTGAAAACCCTGTAAAATCAAGGATTTCAGTCGTTTTTTGTTTTTCTGTGCCGGAACAGAACAGCAAAATCCTGCCCCTTTTTTGCCCCTTCAAAATCAGATGATTCATGAAATAGCCTAAGCACGCAGAAATGCGTGCTATTTTTGTACCCATTTTTAAGGAGGTGAGAAACCAGCAGAACGTACGCTATACGCCGGAGATGATGCGAAATGCTAAGATTGATTCGAACCAGTACGAACGGTACAGGGAAGTCCTGAAAGAAGATGCAGGAAGCCTTGCGGATTTCAGGCAGATGAAGTATAATGAGCCTGAAAAATTTGGAAACATGAGCGATCCTAAAACAGGAAAACTAAGATCAGGAGTAACAGTGGACGATATATCCGAAGCATTAAAAACGCTGTTAGATGTCAGAACTGTGAAGACCGACAGGCAGGGGCGAAGAAGTCAGAAGTATATCGGAAAATACGCAACTGTGACAGTAAATCCAGACAGCGGTATACTGCTACAATGTAATCCAACAGACGCCGACTATATTAGGAGAATAAAAAATGCGAAAGTTTAAACTCAAAAGTGATCAAATTGAATTTCTTAAAAAAATGTATCCGGATAATGAACTTGTTCAGCGTGTGCTAAAATCAGAGAAGAATGGCAACTTTGAAATAGATGTTGATACAGAGATTGATTTCATGGAGTATATTGAAGACGAATCCGTATATTGGATGGACGCAAACTATGAAGCATCTCCGAAGACATACATGTTGGAATCAATAAGGGATGACATTTTTTATCAGACGAATTAGATGATGCTTGAGGTGATGAAGTAAGAGAGCAGAAGATGATCTGACATATCAGGAATATAAGGACAATGTTTTGGATTATATGATGCATTATGAGAGGCTTGGATGGGAACCGAGACAGGTCACAGACTGGATGACAGAAGAAGATAATGAGCTGCTTATTGGCACATCAGAAGCACTCTGGATCATTTCTATCGGAGCTTATGAAGTGGAGCATGACATTCTGGAGGAGAGAGTACTGGAGCAGTTGTCGTATCATATCCCACGCTATGAGATGGGAAAATACAACGACATCACGCCGGAAGAAAGAGAGCTTCTGGAGAAGGATATTGCATTTATCCGCTCGAAAGTCGAATTGTGGAAGCTGAAAAGCTATGATGGGTGATGCTTATGGACAATTTCAAAATCATTTACAAAATACTTTTTACACTGGAAAGGTCCATGGATCTGGAGAAGTTTAATCCGGACAGCATCAGCCCGGAAGCATTGAAGATTTCTGATGAACGTTGGAATAAATACATGGAAATGTTGTTGGATGCAGGATATATAAAAGGGGTAAAGATACAGAAATATGTAGCAGGTGGAACCAGTGTGGATATCGATGATATCCGTATCACTTTAAAAGGTCTTGAATATCTGAGCGAAAACAGCATTATGCAAAGGTTATATAAAGCAGCAAAGGGAATAACGGAATTAGTTCCGTAGTTTTACCACTGGTCTTTCGACTGGTGGTATTTTTGTACCCTTTTTTAAGGAGGTGAGAAACATAAAAAGCAAAACTTATGAAGAATTTGTTGAAAAATTCAAACCGAAGAAAACGACAGACGACTGCTATACACCGATGGATTCTTCAGGGGAAGGTCAGACAAATATTGGATGCTATTGGGGATTGTATTGATAGAAAAGGATTTGCACCACCAGATTATTATGATTCCAATGAGTTTGGACGAGAAGCTCAGAAAGTATATGATAGAATTTATGAAAATAACTGTATTTGATTAAAGGAGTATAGTACGCAGAGATGCGTGCTATTTTTATACTTATGCTGATAAAAATCGCCTTGCAGGAAGATGAGAGATAAAAGTAAAATGAGAGATAGATTTGTTAAGAAATATACGGCGAATATTCTTGACGTAAAAATACTGTATGTGTAAAATGAAGAAAATGGAAACGTGAATAAAACATAAAAACAAACTATGAAAAAGAACAGGAGAAGAAAATGAAGCAATTATGGAAAAAATTTGATAAATTGACGGAAATTTGTTATATGAGTGAGCTGGAGGATAACTGTCCTCAGTGGGATGAGGCTTATGAAGTCTTCAAACAACTTGTTGCACAGGGAAGAGAAAAAGATCCGCAGTATGCAGCTGAGATCCTGAAAATGGATGATGCTACGGATTTTGCATATGGTGTGGCAGACTGGATCGAGGATTATCTGGACGAGCTGGATGCAAGGGAAGAACATGAAAAATTAATGGAAAGATGTGAGGAACTGTTGAATCTGTTCCAGTGGCAGGAAGTATATCCGGGGGATTTGAAGTTTCGGATTGCTTCAGCTCTGGCTGCGGAAGATAAAAAGGAAGAAGCACTGAAATTCTGTGAGAAATGGTATGCAGAAGATCAGCATGAGATGGCTGCAACAGCTCTTGTGTACGCAAAAATGACCCTGAAAGATCTGGAAGGGGCGGAGGACGTTGTAAGAAAATATATTTCAGAAGATACGCCTTGTACAGATGAGAATGATATTCTGTTTATGGCGGCGGCTGATCTGTATCTTGTAAACGGAAAGGAAAAAGAGCGGATGGCAGTTACGGAAGCTCTGCAGAAATACGAACAGGAGTTAGAGGGATATTCGGAAGATATGGAAAGCGATATTTCTTTTGAACTGCCTTTCGAATAAGAAAAAGAGGCTGGAGGAAAAGAAGGATGCAACTGGCATATGTTTTTCTTGGATATTTTTTGGGGAGCATGTTGTTTGGATATCGCATCACATGGCTGTTGAAGGGCGTTGATATCAGAAAACTTGCAGAGGATGAAAATCCGGGAACGTATAATGCATTTGTGTTTGGCGGATTCTGGTGCGGGATTCTGACATTGCTGGCGGATATGGGCAAGGGATATTTGCCGGTGATACTGTATCGTCAGAATTATAGTACAGAGGAGCTGATCTTTGCTCTTGTGATGGCGGCACCGGTGTTTGGACATGCCTTCTCAATTTTTCACGGAAGAAAAGGTGGAAAGGGAATTGCAGTTTCTTTTGGGGTACTGCTGGCGTTGTTTCCAATCTGGAAACCGGTGCTTTTGCTGGCGTTTTTTTATATCTTATTTTCGGTGGTTTTTAAGATCCGTTCACATCGCAGACGTTCAATTGTGACTTTTGGCTGTTTTTGTGTCGGCTGCCTGTCTCTGGTTCCCATACCTGCGATTCTTTTAGGATGTGTCCTGATTTCGTGTATTGTGATCTATAAGCATCATCTGATGGAGGAGAAATCAAATGAAAGTGCTAATCTTATCCTGTAATACAGGCGGCGGACATAATGCGGCGGCACAGGCGATCGCAGAAGCAATCCGTGAGCATGGTGACTGTGCAGAAGTGCTGGATTATCTGTCTCTTGCCGGAAATGGAGTATCGAAACTGGTCGGGGATGGTTATGTGAAGGTTGTAAAAAAAGCACCGGCCATGTTTGGCGTGGCGTATAAACTTGGAATGGTGGTAAGTCGACTGATGAAAAAATCTCCGGTGTATTATGCAAATGCCAGAATGGCACGCTATCTGGAAGAATATCTTCAGAAAAATCCGGTGGATGCGATCGTTATGCCACATCTTTATCCGGCAGAAACGATTACTTATATGCGAAGAAATGGGTTTGCTTTGCCGCTTACGGTGGCCGTGATGACAGACTACACCTGTATCCCGTTCTGGGAAGAAACCGACTGCGACTATTATATTACACCGCATAAAAAACTGCATCCGGAGATCATAAAAAGAGGAATTCCGGCATATAAACTGAAAGCGTTTGGTATTCCGGTATCCAGGCAGTGTCGGGAGGATATTTCCAGAGAACAGGCACGCGATATGCTTGGACTGGAGCAGGAAAAGAAATATTTTCTGCTGGCGGCAGGAAGTATGGGAACAAAAGCAATCGTGCATATCCTGGAACTTTTGCTGGCAATGCGAAGCAAAAAGGAAAATCTTGTGGTCATCTGTGGAAGCAACCAAAAGTTAAAGAAAAAGCTTCAGCAGAAATATAAAAACAGAAAAGAGGTAAGGCTTGTCGGTTACACAAAAAAGATGCCTCTTTATCTGAAAGCCTGTGATGTGATCTTTACGAAACCGGGAGGACTGACTTCTACCGAAGCGGCAGTCAGTGGTATCCCAATCGTGCATATCCGGCCGATTCCGGGATGTGAGACGGAAAACAGGAGATTTTTCCGGATGCTTGGAATGAGCGTTTCCGGAAAGACAGCGATTGGTCAGGTGGCAAGCGGTGTGCGTCTGATCCACGATGAAAAAAAAGTAAAACGGATGCTGGAGGCTCAGAAAAGAGAAATAAATCCGGATGCTTCCGAAGAATTGTACTATTTTTTGAACGCAGAGAACCATTCCCCCGCTTCAAGTGTGCAGAGCACTAAGCGGTGAGCAAGTAGCGAAGCGGATTGTGAATGTCCGCTTTACAGAAAATACGAAAAAAATGCACAAATAAGAGCCGAAAAGAATTTGATTTTTGGTTAATCGTTTTGTTATATAACGATTATAATATAGGAGTAACAAGAAAGAACTTAACAAAACCTCTTTGTTGAAGGCTGCTAAGAAATCAGATTTTTGGAGGAAAAGATAAATGAATACTTTAAAAGCTGAAAAAAGAAGCACAGATGAAAAAGCAAAGAAACTAAGAAGAGAAGGATTTGTTACTGGTAACTTATTTGGCAGAGAGATAGAAAATTCTATCATGCTGAAGCTGAGTAAGAAAGATGTAGAGCAGTTGCTCAAAGTAGATAACAAAGGTAGTCAGGTTATGCTGGAAGTAGACGGCAAACAGTATGATGCCCTGATCAAAGACATTCAGTACAATGCAATGGCAAGAAGAGTGGATGAGATTGATTTCCAGGCTCTGGTAAGCAATGAAAAAGTTCATTCCGTTGCAGAAGTCATTCTGGTAAATGCAGAGAAAGTTGCAAGCGGTGTTGTACAGGAAGGTTTAAGTGAGATCGCATACAAAGCATTGCCGGCAGCACTGGTTGATAAAGTAAAAGTAGATGTTGGAAATATGAAAGTCGGCGATACGATCCGTGTAAAGGATCTGGAGATTGCAAAAGATAAAGAGATTGATCTGTCAACCGATCCGGAAGCAGTTGTGGCAACGGTAACAGCCGTACATAATGTTGTACCGGAGACAGAGACAGAAGAGACAGCAGAAGAATAAAATAAAAAGTGGTATAAGAAATAAAAAGCGAAAGGCATCCGTTCTTAAGAATCAGAGAAAATCTGAAGAAAGAACGGATGTTTTTTTGCTTGAAAAAGAAGGGAAAAGAGTCCAGATGCTTTTTGAGGGATTGAGGTAGCAAAAAGCAGGCAGCTGTGCTATACTCTTAGCAGGAGAAGAATAGTAGAAAACAAAAATTTCGCTTGGATGGATTTTCTGCTGTGATATAGAAATGGGAAGCTTATTCAATCAAGAGAAAAGGGAAGTGTCAGAAGAACGGAGGAATAAAACATACAATGAACATATTTCAGGGATTTCGAAAGCTGCTGTTCTGTGTAATAGCAGCATGTACGGGAATGGTTGTCGGATATCAGCTGAGCCGTGTACTGTTCGCAAATGTGAGACTGTGTCTCGGAATCGGTGCAGTCTGTGCGGTGATCCTGGGTATAATGGCTTTTCGGTTTTACCGGGCGGGGCTGTTTCTGGTCTGTGCAGTACTGATGTTGTTTGTTATAAAGACGCTGCTACACCGGGAAGACTGGTGGGTATATCCGGTTTCATCACTTGCGGCACTGGCAGCAGGCTACAGTGTTTTTCTGCTTGAAAAACCGGCAGAAAATATTTCAGAGACATCGGATGTCACAGAAGAAAAGGGAAAAGATAAGAGAGAGAAAAAAAGTCACAGAAAAAGAGAAGCAGATGAACAGAAGGAACGTCATGCACGTCGCAGACAGGCAAGAAGCTGAAAAACCAGCGTTCTGTGAATGTGGTTTTGCAGTACAAAGAGCGTTTCAGGAAGGAGTTTCTTGTGAAATTTGATATGCATTGCCATACAAAAGAGGGATCTTTGGATGGAAAAGTCGAAATTGAAGAATATATTCGCATTTTGAAGGAAAAAGGTTATCAGGGAATGTTGGTATCTGACCATAATTCTTATAATGGTTACAGATACTGGAGAGATCACATCAAAGGAAAAAAGTATACGGACTTCGTAGTGCTGAAGGGAATTGAGTATGATACAAACAATGCAGGACATTTTCTGGTAATTCTGCCGGAAGGTGTAAAGCCGCGTATTTTGGAAATGCGGGGGATGCCGGTAGAATTGCTGACCAGGGTCGTACATGCTTACGGAGGAATTCTCGGACCAGCACATCCGTTTGGAGAGAAATATTTAAGTTTTGGAAGTTCTAAGAAATATCAGCGAAATCCGAAGATCATGCAGGAGTTTGATTTCCTTGAGGCATACAATTCCTGTGAAGTGGAAGAACGGAATCAGGAAGCAAAGAAGGCGGCCAGAAAGTACTTTCTGGCAGAGTTTGGCGGCAGTGATTCTCACAAAGCGGACTGCATTGGAACGGCATATACAGAATTTCGTGAACCGATCCATACAGAATCCGATCTGATCGAGCAAGTGAAACGCAGAGCACCGATCAAGGCAGGCGGCACGTATTATCATGGTACGACCAAAGAAAAAATCGGCAAGGCGAACGATCTGCTGTTGTATTCTTTCTGGGTCTACAACAAAGTGGCCGGTTTTGCCAAATACAACAAACGCAGAAAGCAGCGAAAATATCTTCCGCTTTCCATCAGTGGCGGTCAGGGATTATACGATCCGGCCAGTCAGAAAGTTCCGCATTGAGAATGGCAGTAAACATCCGGTTTTTGACACCAGGATTTTCCAGGTTCAACTGACGCAGAAGCTGTTTGCTGTACTCGCGGCGTGTATGTCCGTCAGCCGGACAGGGACTTTTGGCAACCGGGAGCTGATATTTATGCCAGAATCCTATCACATCCGCTTCATCGACAAAAAACAGAGGACGGATCACAGTCAGATCTATTTGATCTAAATATGTTTTCGGTGGGAACGAGTAAAAGCGTCCTTCATAAAGAAGAGACAGAAGCATAGTCTCGATCACATCATCCTTATGATGTGCGTAGGCAATCTTATTGCAGCCAAGTTCTTTGATGGCAGCATTGAGAGCGCCTTTTCTCATTTTAGCACACAAAGAACATGGGTTGTTTTCACGGCGTTCTTCAAAAATGATCCGGGCAATCTGTGTATCCACGATTTTATAGGGAATTTCAAGTGTCCGGCACATTCTTTTGATTGGCTCCAAATCAAGATTCTGGAAACCAAGGTTCACGGTGATGGCAGTCAGATCAAACGATTTCGGATAAAAGCGTTTCAGGCCATAGAGTGCACACAGAAGCGTCAGGCTGTCTTTTCCTCCGGAAATGCCGACTGCGATGTGGTCGCCTTCGTTGATCATCTGGTAAGTATCGACTGCCTGACGGGTGAGACTTAATAATTTCTGATATTTCATAGCTATACTCCTTCAATATTCGACTGAAATAATATGATATGATGCCAGGGTCAAAAGGTCTAAATCCACATGAGCTTGCTCATAGGTGGATGAAAGACCTTGGGACCCGCCCCTATATGAGCATAAAAGTGGGATGATAATCCCACGATATGCGAATACTGGGGTGGATTGTTCTGTACTTCGCACTTTCAAAATGCTGGCATCATGGAATAACAAAACCTTACCTTATAAATGAGAAAAAGTCAACGATTGCAATTCATATCCAGAGTCGGTATAATAAAATAAATCAGGGAACAAATGGAGAAAAAATGGATGCATCCATTTTTATATCGACAGGTTCTGCTAAATGATAAAAAGCCTGGGGAATGTGTCAGACTATGGAGAAGAAAGGCAGGAGATGAAAATGTGTCAGTATGACAGAGAATCAAAAAAAGCGGAAGAATTTATCAATCACGAGGAGATTCTTGAGACACTTCGCTATGCGGAAGAAAATAAGCATAATGAAGCTCTGATCGCTCAGATCCTTGAGAAAGCAAAAAAGAGAAAGGGACTGGAACACAGGGAGGCGATGGTGCTTCTGGACTGTGATATCGAGGAGAAAAATCAGGAGATCTACGCTCTTGCAGAGCAGATCAAGAAGGATTTTTACGGCAATCGAATTGTTATGTTCGCACCGCTGTATTTATCAAATTATTGTGTGAATGGATGCGTATACTGTCCATATCATGCGAAGAATAAGCATATCAGCCGCAAAAAGCTGACACAGGAAGAGATCCGAAAAGAAGTGATCGCACTCCAGGATATGGGGCATAAGCGTCTGGCACTGGAGACAGGGGAGGATCCGGTCAACAATCCGATCGAATATGTGCTGGAAAGTATCAAGACGATTTACAGCATCAAACATAAAAACGGAGCGATCCGCCGAGTGAATGTAAACATTGCTGCGACAACGGTGGAAAATTACCGGAAACTGAAAGAGGCAGGAATCGGAACTTATATTCTTTTTCAGGAGACCTATCATAAAGAAAGTTATGAAAAACTGCATCCGACCGGACCGAAGCACAATTACGCTTACCATACTGAGGCGATGGACCGTGCCATGGAGGGAGGGATTGACGATGTAGGCATCGGTGTACTGTTTGGGCTGGAATTGTACCGTTATGAATTTGCAGGACTTCTGATGCACGCAGAACACCTTGAGGCGGTACATGGTGTGGGACCGCATACGATCAGCGTGCCGCGTATCCGCAGAGCCGATGACATTGATCCGGAAACCTTTGATAATGGCATTGACGATGATACGTTTGCAAAGATTGTGGCATGTATCCGTATTTCTGTTCCGTACACCGGCATGATCGTCTCTACGAGAGAAAGTCAGGCCTGTCGTGAACGGGTGCTGCATCTTGGTGTATCACAGATCAGCGGCGGTTCCAGAACGAGCGTTGGCGGTTATGTAGAACCGGAAGCGGAAGATGATAATTCTGCACAGTTTGATGTCAGTGATAATCGATCCCTGGATGAGGTTGTAAACTGGCTGATGCACCTTGGTTATATTCCGAGTTTCTGTACCGCATGTTATCGCGAAGGAAGAACGGGAGACCGTTTTATGAGCCTGTGCAAGAGCGGTCAGATCCAGAACTGCTGTCATCCGAATGCATTGATGACATTAAAAGAATATCTGATGGATTATGCATCAGAAGATACCAGAAAAATCGGTCTGAAACTGATCGAGAAAGAGATTCCGAATGTACCAAGAGAAAAGACAAGAGAGATACTGGAGTACCACTTAAAAGAGATTGAAGACGGTCAGAGAGATTTTCGTTTTTAATGCAAGAGTGTCGGGAGGAAGAAGCCTATGAGTCTGAATGCAACGCCGGCGTCAGAACGTATCCATATCGGGATTTTCGGCAAACGAAATGCCGGAAAATCAAGCCTGATCAATGCACTGACCGGACAGAATCTGGCAATCGTATCCGATGTTTCTGGGACAACGACAGATCCGGTTTATAAAGCGATGGAGCTTCTGCCGTTAGGTCCGGTGGTACTGATCGACACGCCGGGAATCGATGATGAAGGTGAGCTTGGAAAGCTTCGAGTAAAGAAAAGTTATCAGGTGTTAAATAAGACAGATATTGTACTCCTTGTGTGCAGTGCAGTTGAGGGGATTACAGAAGAAGAGCAGAAATTACTGAAGCAGATCGAAAAAAAGCAGATACCCTGTATCCTTGTCATGAATAAGGCGGATCTGCTGGAAGAGTGTCAAAAAGGGCAGCAGTTCAAAGAGAGAGCAGAAAATGCTGCATCTAAGAGAGGACAGAAGATTCCGGTATTGTGGGTCAGTGCTGCAAAAAATCTTCAGATCCGTGAACTGAAAGAAAAGATTGCTTCCGGAATAGAACAGAAAAAACCAGAATATCCTTTGGTAGAGGATCTACTTGAGATGGGAGATTTTGCAGTCCTGGTTGTGCCGATTGATAAGGCGGCTCCGAAAGGCAGGCTGATCCTGCCGCAACAGCAGACAATTCGCGGCGTGCTGGAAGCAGGTGCAACAGCGGTTGTGGTAAGAGACGATGAGCTTTGTGATACGCTCCAGAATCTTGGAAAAAAGCCAAAGCTTGTAATCACGGACAGTCAGGTGTTTGGCAAAGTGGCAAAAGAAATACCGTCAGATGTAATGTTGACTTCATTTTCCATTCTTTTTGCACGCTACAAAGGCGAGCTGGAAGTACAGGTACGTGGAGCAAAAGCTCTGGATCATCTGAAAAATGGTGATAAAGTGCTGATCTGTGAGGGATGTACGCATCATCGCCAGTGTGGTGATATCGGGACAGAGAAGCTTCCGAACTGGATTCGCAAACACACCGGGCAGGAGATAGAGTTTCATTTTACAAGCGGCACGGAGTTTCCGATGAATCTGTCAGAATACAGAATGATCATTCACTGCGGCGGCTGCATGCTCAACGAGCGGGAAATGAAATACCGGATCGCCTGTGCACAGGATGCTGGTATTCCAATCACCAATTATGGCGTGGCGATCGCTTATATGAATGGGATTTTGAAAAGAAGTGTGGAAGTTTTTCCGGAAATATGGAAAACACTATAGTAATAGAGATAAGTATTTTTCAAGTCGAACGCACGTGAGACTTGGTGCGTGATTCTGGTCAGCGAAAGCTGACATATTCTTCTTAGAATCACTGCACATTCTACACAAGAAGCAGGTTTCTCGATCTGAGATCCCTGCTTCTTGTTGTTTTTTACCTGTAAATACCGTATACCTGTTTAAGAATGTATCTGGCATACTTACTGTGAGGTGCACGTCTATACATCACATGATATATTTTTCTGTGCACATTGAGGTATGATTTAGAAACCTGCTTCTTTGAGCACTTTTTCAGCTGCTGCGGTGTCGTTGGTAACACACAGAACAGCGTAGTTTCCGGAAGTCTTGATGATCGCATTGTCCAGGTTCTTTACTTCATCTGCGTTGTAGGAAGAGTAAAGATCGGACTGATTTTTTACACGTGTTTCAAAAAGTCCTTTTACTTCTGAAACATAAGAGCTGTCGCTGCATTTGATGACAACAGCTTCGCATGCAGTAGCACCGGTACCGACGTAAGCAGCACAGGAATCAATTTTGGAAGTGTCTACCAGGTAAGTGGAAGCCAGGATATCTTCGGAAATAGAAGAAAGGGTGTCTCCGCTTGCTGTTTTGGAAAGATCTTCTGCAAGTTTTGCAGGGTCTGCTGTGACTTCTTTGCCGGAACCGCCGCATCCGGTCAGCATGACACCGATCATAGCGATGGTCACAAGAAGTGTGATGAGTTTTTTCATGGTTTCTAATCTCCTTTGTTTTATATTTTATTAATGTGAGAACAGACTTTCATCTGCCTCAAATAATGTTCCGAAAACGGACAACCTGAAAAAATCATACCGTTTCGGAAACATGATTTCTGTATGCTCTGCCAGGTTACAAAGAAGCACCGGAAGCAGTTTCACTCTCAGATGCAGTTTCGCTTTCAGAATCACTGGAACTGCTGTCAGCTGTCACATAATGCGTGTGCAGATAATCCAGCCATTTTGCACAGTATTCCGGATACATATGGATACCGTCGCTGGTAGCATCGGCGGCAAGTGCACCGTTTCCGTTGGATAACACTTCGTTTGGATTCAGATAATAATAACCATTGGCACTGCAGATTTCAAGGATAATCTGGTTGACCGTGTCAATGTTAGTGTTGTTTACATAGTCGCCGGTCTGAACTTTGGCTTCCTCCACGTATGGCACGGCACTGACATAAAAAATGGCATTCGGCATCAGTTTGCGGAGTTCTGCAAGACATTTTGTATAATTCTTGCGGAATTCTTCAAAATCCGGATAACCAAGGTCGTTGGTACCGATCATGATGTACATTTTTTTGAAAGAATTGTTTTTCAGTGCCTGTATTACGGTTACATTTCCACTGGCAGTAGATATGTACGGTGTCTCAAAAATATCCGTGCAGTTCATGCCGACACCGGTCAGGAACGTTCCCTGCGTAATGCCGGACTGCATATGGAATCCCTCGACTCTGGAATCACCGATAAATACAGCATCAGAAAAGTAAGAATCATCCACCGGCGTTGTCTGTTTTTTTACAATGCATCTGTCGTCCACAGTAACGGAAGAAGTGGAGGTAGATCCGGCTCCGTTTACAAATGGTGTGACGTTGGCAGGATATTTGGAAGCGCTTTCCGATGAAGTCTCACTTTCTGCCGTAGCTTCGTCCTGATTCTGAAAATCACTGGAAGAGAATATTTTGTTGAGTTGCTCATCTACCTGCTTGTTTATGCCGCCTTTGGAAGCGATATTGATGATCAGACGACCTTCAAAAACAACTAAAAACGCAAAGACAAGCAGGAGCATATTAAGAAAGCGGGCGGTTTTACGCGGCTTTCGTCTTTTCTGCTGTACCATAATGTCCCCTCTTAATCTTAAAGTATAAAGTATTGTAAAATAATAATATTGTCTTTTCTCCTCCTATATTATATAATAAACCCGATAATTGTAAATAGTTTTTTTAGACGGGAGTTTTTAATTATGGTTTTCAGCAGTCTGTTGTTTCTGTTCCGGTTTCTGCCGGCAGTACTGATCCTCTACTATATAGCACCGCGAAAGCTTCGGAATGTCATTCTGCTGCTCTTCAGCCTGTTTTTTTATGCGTGGGGCGAACCGAAGTATGTATTTCTGATGCTTTTTACGATTACCATGGATTTCTTCATCGGAAAAGGGATCGACAAAGCGAAAAAGGAAGGCAATCAGAAAAAGGCGAAGCGTTTTCTTATGACTTCAATCCTTGTGGATCTTTCCATCCTTGGATTTTTTAAATATGCGGACTTCCTCATCGGGACGGTCAATACATTAACCGGTGCGGGAATACCACTGCTTGGGATACCGCTGCCGATCGGTATTTCTTTTTTTACGTTTCAGACAATGTCATACACGATTGATGTATACAAGGGAAGCACGAAGGTTCAGAAAAACTGGATCAAGTATGGCACTTATGTTTCCATGTTTCCGCAGCTGATCGCAGGACCGATCGTGCAGTACAAGACGATCGCAGAGCAGATGGAGCACAGAAAGGAAAATACTTCCGATTTTTCAGAAGGTATTCATCGTTTTATGATCGGACTTGGCAAAAAAGTCCTGATCGCAAACAACATCGGTGCACTCTGGGATGCCATTGCAGTACTTCCGGTCGATGGACTGGCAGCAGGTACGGCATGGCTTGGGGCACTGGCTTATACGTTCCAGATCTACTTTGATTTCTCCGGATATTCGGATATGGCGATCGGGCTTGGAAAGATGTTCGGTTTCCATTTCCTTGAGAACTTCAATTATCCGTATATTTCAAAGAGTATCACGGAATTCTGGAGAAGATGGCATATTTCCTTAAGTTCCTGGTTTAAAGAATACGTTTACATTCCGCTTGGCGGCAACCGCTGCAAGATCGCAAAGCAGATCCGCAACATTCTGGTTGTCTGGATGCTGACCGGAATCTGGCACGGGGCGAACTGGAATTATGTTCTCTGGGGCTGCTACTACGGAGCACTTCTGCTGATCGAAAAGCTGGTGCTGAAAAAGGTGCTGAACCGTCTTCCTGGAATCATTCAGCGGATTTACACCATGTTTTTTGTGGTGATCGGCTGGATCATTTTCAAATGCGAAGATATGGCATATGGAATCTCGTATCTGAAAGCCATGTTTGGCGGATTCGGACAGGGCCTGTGGAATAACGAGACACTCTACCTGCTTGGTAATTATGCCGTCCTGTTTGTTCTGGCGATCCTCGGTTCGACGATGTTGCCAAAGAAAGCAGCCGGCGTTGTGCTTGGCGGCAGAAAGCGGACCTGGGCGGAAAATGTGATCTACATTGCATTTTATGCGGTGATCTTCTTTGTGTCAGTCGCTTATCTGGTAGATGCAACGTACAATCCGTTTTTATATTTTAGATTTTAATGATGCCAAGGTTCAAAGGTCAAAATGTCGTTCTTGCTTGCAAGATAAGACATTTGAACTTGGAACCTGCTAAACATGAGGAAGTAGCTATTTACGCAGTAAATATGCGGATTCCGAATGTTTATAGAATTGTGAGAGTACGAAGTACGGAACAATTCGTAGGCATCTTTGTACATTAACATAACATCTTTAAACAGGGAAACAGAATGGAGAGAATATATGACTACAAAAAAGCAGAATATAGCAGTGATCGCTGTGTTTCTGTGCATGGTCTTCGGAATGACAATCTGGACGATGGTCACGCCTTCCAGAGAATTTTCGGAGAGGGAGAACAGAGCACTGGCACAGATGCCGGAAGCATCGGTTGAAAGCTGCTTTTCCGGAAAATTTGAAAAAGATTTTGAAACGTATCTGACGGATCAGTTCCCGATGCGGGATGGCTGGATTAGTGCAAAGACTGCGATCGAGAAGGCAACTTTTAAAACAGAGAGCAAGGATATATATTTTGCAGACGATGATTATCTGATCGAGGCACATTCCAAAAGCTTTACGGCACCGAGTGCAAATGCCAATATCGGTTACCTGAAGAATTTCATGGAAACGTGTGTGGAAACATACGGCAAAGACCATGCAACAGCGATGGTTGTGCCGAATGCGGTGGACATTCTGAGAGATCATCTGCCGAAATATGCATCTCCGTACGATGAAGAAGTCTACCTTCAGAAAGTTGCGGATGCAATGCCGGAAGGCACCTGGTTTGACAGCGGAAGTGTTCTGCGTGAGCATAAGAATATTCAGCTTTATTACCGCACAGACCACCACTGGACCACGGAAGCAGCATATTATGTGTATGCGGCATGGGCAGAAGAAAAGGGACTTTCTCCGCTTGCACTGTCTGATTATAAAAAGAAGACGCTCACAGATGGATTCTTCGGCACGGTTGATGCCAAGGTCGGCGGACGCAACCGCAGCGATACGATCCATGTTTATATTCCGAAGAAAAAGGAAAAATATCAGGTAAATTATGTGGCGAAAAACGAGACGGCAGATGATATTTATCAGTATGATTATCTGAAAATAAGAGACAAATACAGCGTTTATTTTGGCGGAAATCAGAGTCTGGTGGAAGTAAAGACAGACAGCAAGAGCAAACGGAAGCTTCTGGTCGTGCAGGATTCTTACGCACACTGTTTTATTCCGTTTACGCTGCATGATTTTAAAGAAGTCGATTTTGTGGATCTTCGCTATTACAGCGAAAGTCTCAAAGAATATATGGAAAAGGGCGATTATACGGATGTTCTGTTTCTGTATAATGCGGCCGGATTTGCAGAGGACAACAGTTTAATCAAACTTGGAAACTGAAAACGGGGTAAAAAAGACAGGAGGAAATGGCATGAGCTATGCAGATAAAGTATTTAAGGGAATGTGCAGAGATATTCTGGATAACGGAGTGAGCACAGAAGGAGAAAAGGTGCGTCCGGTCTGGGAGGACACGAATGAGTCGGCGTACACGATCAAGAAATTCGGCGTGGTCAACCGTTACGATCTGCGAAAAGAATTTCCGGCACTGACGCTTCGAAGAACGGCATTGAAAAGTGCGTTTGATGAACTTCTGTGGATCTGGCAGAAAAAGTCCAACAATGTGCATGACCTGAATTCTCACATCTGGGACGCATGGGCAGATGAGGACGGCTCGATCGGAAAGGCTTACGGCTATCAGCTCGGCGTGAAGCATCAGTACAAAGAAGGCGAGATGGATCAGGTGGACCGTGTAATCTACGATCTGAAGAATAATCCGTACAGCCGCCGGATCATGACCAATATTTATGTGCATCAGGATCTGCATGAGATGAATCTTTATCCTTGTGCCTACAGCATGACGTTCAATGTGACACAGAAAAAGGGCGAGGATAAGCTGACGCTCAATGCCATTTTAAACCAGAGATCGAACGATGTGCTGACGGCAAACAACTGGAATGTGGCACAGTATGCCCTGCTTGTGCATATGCTGGCACAGGTGTGTGATATGTACGTCGGCGAGCTGGTGCATGTGATCGCAGATGCCCATATTTATGACCGACATATTCCGCTGATCGAGGAACTGATCACAAGAGAAGAGCATCCGGCTCCGAAAGTATGGCTGAACTCGGAGAAAAAAGATTTCTATGAATTTACCGTGGATGATCTGCATGTAGAAGATTACGTAACCGGACCGCAGATCAAACATATACCGGTTGCAGTGTAAAAGCTGGCATGACAGAATACATTTACCGGATAAAAAAGTGTAAAGAATGAGAAAAGAGGAGGATAAGTAAGATGAATTTGATTGCTGCTGTGGATAAGAACTGGGCGATCGGCAAGAACAATGAACTGCTGGTCAGTATTCCGAATGATATGAAGATGTTCCGTCAGATGACAACCGGAAAAGTAGTTGTGATGGGCAGAAAGACACTGGAGAGTTTTCCGAACGGACTGCCGCTCAAAAACAGAGTCAACATTGTCCTGACGAAAAATCAGAATTATCAGGTCAAAGGTGCCATCATCGTGCACAGTGTCGAGGAAGTGCTGGAAGAGCTGAAAAAATATGACAGTGAGGATGTCTATGTGATCGGCGGAGAGCAGATCTACCGTCAGATGCTTCCATACTGCGATACGGCTCATATGACAAAGATTGACCATGCATATGAGGCTGATGCTTATTTTCCAAATCTGGATGAGAAGGAAGAATGGAAAATCACGGCGACGAGCGATGAGCAGACGTATTTTGATCTGGAATATTATTTTGTGAAATATGAAAAACAGGTATAGTGAAGTCAAGTCGAACATACGTGAGACTTGGTATGCGATTTTGGTCAGCTTTGCTGACATTAGGGAGGTCTGATTTATGTACAGAGAACATACAAAAGTGGTAAAGATCGGCAACCGGGTGATCGGAGGCGGAAATCCGATCCTGATCCAGTCCATGACAAATACAAAAACAGAAGATGTGCGGGCAACTGTGGCACAGATCCAGGCTTTGACTGCAGCAGGATGCGATATTATAAGATGTGCAGTTCCGACACAGGAAGCTGCGAGTGCATTGAAAGAGATCAAAAAGCAGATTACGATCCCACTGGTAGCGGATATTCATTTTGACTATAAACTGGCGATCGCGGCGATCGAAAACGGTGCCGACAAGATCCGCATCAATCCGGGAAATATCGGCAGCAGGGAGCGTGTGCAGGCTGTAGTTGATGCGGCCAAAGAGCGAAACATTCCGATTCGTGTCGGTGTAAACAGTGGTTCTCTGGAAAAAGACCTGGTGAAAAAATACGGCGGCGTGACGGCAGAAGGGATCGTGGAGAGTGCCCTGGATAAAGTGCATATGATCGAAGATATGGGCTATGACAATCTGGTCATCAGCATCAAATCTTCCGATGTACTGATGTGTGCAAAAGCACATGAGCTGATCGCACCAAAGACCGGTCATCCGCTCCATGTCGGTATCACAGAGTCCGGAACAGTTTTATCCGGAAACATCAAATCCGCTGTCGGACTTGGTATCATTCTTTCGCAGGGCATCGGTGATACGATCCGTGTATCTCTGACCGGAGACCCGAAAGAAGAGATCAAATCTGCCAAGCTGATCCTGCGTACGCTGGGGCTGCGAAAAGGAGGCATTGAGGTTGTGTCCTGTCCGACCTGCGGACGTACACAGATCGATCTGATCGGTCTGGCAAACAAAGTTGAAAATATGGTAGAAGATATTCCACTGGATATCAAAGTTGCGGTCATGGGCTGCGTGGTAAACGGACCTGGCGAAGCGAAAGAAGCGGATATCGGGATCGCCGGCGGAAAAGGCGAAGGTCTTTTGATCAGGAAGGGGGAAGTGGTGAAGAAAGTGCCTGAGAGTGAACTTCTGGATGCTCTCAGAGAAGAGCTTCTTCACTGGAATGAGATTCATGCCTAAAGAGTTTTTTGATGTATTTCCGACTTTAAAGGTAAATGACAACTTAAGAGGATTACTTTCTCAGGCGACGGTTACGAGAGTAACCGTCACTTCTGCAAGAGACAGAATGAGGGTATATCTGGAAAGCCCGAGGCTTCTGTACTGGCAGTCCGTGCAGGATACGGAGCATGAGATACGAAGACAGATTTTTGGCAATGCATCGATGGACGTAAAGATCATTGTCAAATTTCAGTTATCCAGACAATATACGCCAAGAACGCTGATGCAGGAGTATGAGAGCAGTATTCTATCTGAAATCAGAGATTATAATATCTTCCTTTACAGCATCCTGCGTCAGGCAGAATGTACTTTCACAGCGGACGATGAGATGACGCTGACCATCGAAAAGAATGTCAAAGTAGAGAAGCGTCTTGAGGAGCTTTTGCAGATCCTGGAGAAAATTTTCTGCGAACGCTGCGGCATGCATTTTAAGGTGCAGACTGTTTTCAAAGAGCCGGTGGAGAGCAAGTCGCATAAAAACAGCGAGCTGCGTATTCAGCAGGAAGTCGATGCGATCCTGCAAAATGCCGTGCTTGGTAATCCGGAAGAGCCTCAGAATCTGCCGGAAGAAAACGGACAGGTGGAGGCTGCAAAAGCGGAAGGAAAGACAGAAACGGCGAAAAAAGAGAAAGCAAAACCGGAAAAGAAAAATGACGGAAAGAGCGAGAAAAAAGTCGAGAAACAAGCAGCAGATATGCCAAAAAGCAGAGGAAATTTCCAGGGAAAAGGAGGATTCCGTTCCGGATTTTCCAGAGGAGACGGATCTCGCAGCGTGCGTCGCTCGGACAATCCGGATGTGCTTTACGGACGTGACTTTGAAAGTGAATCTCTGGCGATCGAGCAGATCCAGGGAGAGATGGGTGAAGTGACGATCCGCGGACAGGTACAGACGCTGGAGACGCGTGACATCCGTAATAATAAAACAATTATTATGATGGAAGTGACCGACTTTACAGATACCATTGTGATCAAGATTTTTGCACAGACAGAGCAGGTGCCGGAGATTTTAAAAGATATCAAAACCGGTGCGTTTCTGAAAATCCGCGGCGTGACGACAATCGACCGGTTTGACGGACAGCTCAGTATCGGTTCGGTGTTTGGTATCAAAAAAATCCAGGATTTCCGCAAACAGAGGGTGGACACCTGGCCGGAGAAACGTGTGGAACTGCACTGTCACACAAAAATGAGTGATATGGATGGTGTTTCCGATGTAAAAGACATCATAAACCGGGCAAAATCCTGGGGACATAAGGCGATCGCCATCACAGATCACGGTGTTGTGCAGGCTTTCCCGGATGCGAACCACGCGGTTTCGCCGGATGAGGACTTTAAGATCATTTACGGATGTGAGGCTTATCTGGTGGATGACCTGCAGGACCTCGTTGTCAATTCCAGAAATCAAAGCCTGGAGGATGCCTATGTAGTCTTCGACCTGGAGACAACCGGTTTCAGTACGGTGGCAAACAAGATCATCGAGATCGGTGCCGTCAAAGTGGTAAATGGTAAGATCACGGATAAATTCAGCACCTTTGTCAACCCGGAAGTGCCGATCCCGTATCGGATCGAGGAGCTGACCAGCATCAACGACAACATGGTGCTCGACGCTCCGACAATCGAAGAAATCCTGCCGAAGTTCCTGGAATTTTCGGAAGGATGCGTGATGGTCGCACACAATGCATCGTTTGACATGGGATTTATCGAAGCAAACTGCAAAAGGCAGGGCATTGAAAAAGAATTTACGGTTGTCGATACCGTAGCACTTGCAAGGGTGTTGATGCCGCAACTGAACCGTTTTAAGCTGGATACGGTTGCAAAGGCACTGAAAGTATCACTGGAGAACCATCATCGAGCCGTTGATGATGCCGGATGTACGGCAGAGATTTTTGTGAAATTTATTGAAATGCTTCAGCAGAGAGATATTACAACGCTGGATGGAGTCAATGAGCTGGGGCGTACTTCCGTGGATAAGATCCGCAAGAGTCCGTCGCACCATGCAATTTTGCTGGCGACAAACGATCTTGGACGTATCAATCTCTACCGCCTGGTTTCCTGTTCACATTTGAAATATTATAACCGAAGACCGCTGATCCCGAAGAGCGAATTTGTGCGTCACAGAGAGGGACTATTGCTTGGTTCTGCCTGTGAAGTGGGCGAACTGTATCAGGCTGTGTTAAACCATCGCTCGGATCAGGAGATCGCAAGGCTGGTCAATTTCTATGATTATCTGGAGATCCAGCCGATCGGCAACAATGCTTTTATGCTTCGAAGCGACAAGACCGATGTGGAGACGATCGAAGATCTTCAGGAGATCAACCGCAAGATCGTAAAACTCGGAGAACAGTTCAACAAAATGGTCGTGGCGACCTGCGATGTGCATTTCTTAAATCCGGAGGATGAAGTTTACCGCCGCATTATTATGGCGGGCAAAGGATTTACCGATGCCGACGAACAGGCACCGCTTTACCTGCGTACCACAGAAGAGATGCTCAAAGAGTTTGAATATCTTGGCAGTGAAAAAGCAGAAGAGGTTGTGATCACAAACCCGAACAAGATCGCCGATATGTGCGAAAAAATATCGCCGGTAAGACCGGATAAATGTCCGCCGGTCATCCCGGATTCGGACAAAAGTCTGCGTGAGATCTGCTACAACCGTGCCCATGAGATTTATGGCGAGGATCTTCCGGAAGTCGTTGTCGAGCGACTGGAGAGAGAGTTGAACTCCATCATTTCCAATGGGTTTGCCGTTATGTACATCATCGCACAGAAACTGGTGTGGAAGTCGAACGAGGACGGCT
>ENA-ORUA01000464-ORUA01000464.1-human-gut-metagenome-genome-assembly--contig:-NODE-464-length-43794-cov-3.021994_pt1 | contig 43794 bp, 43 predicted proteins | sample MGYA00242076_ERZ509201 | MGnify/ENA primary metagenome ERZ509201 (study PRJEB26280, sample SAMEA2338863) | human gut metagenome | biome: human gut; feature: human-associated habitat; material: faeces...
AAGCTTTTAAAGCCGACTTACTGATGAACCGGGGGGCTGATGGCGATTATAGCGAAGCCATCCGTTTGGCAAATGAAGTGATCGGTAGTGCGGAGTTTGGAATGGAGGATACTTATGCTGATATTTTTCAGCATGGATATGACTCGAAAGAGTTATTGTTTACCCGTTTCATGAAGAATCCTCCTGCGATGGATGATAATGTGGGGAGTTTGTTTAAAATGTTCGGTGGCGGGACTTATCAACCGTCGAGTGCGTATCTTGCGGTTTTTCCGGAAGAGGATCCCCGGTATGAAGTGACTTTCGATTCTCTGGAATTTACTAATCCGAAAAACACAGGTGTGGAAGAAGCATTACGTCACATCCGGCGATTGTCCGATGTATTATATGCGTGTAGCTCAGATGTACCTGATCAAGGCGGAAGCGATGTTACGGACCGACAGTCCTGTGAAAGACGTGGTGGATGTCCTGAATATTGTCCGTAACCGGGCAGGAGCTACGCCGTTGAAAGCATCGGATTATCCGGACCGGGAAAGTCTGATGAATGAAATCTTCAATGAAAATCTCCGGGAAATCGGTATGGAGAATGGAGCCTTGTACTATCTTGCCGTGCGGATGAGAGTCGGAGGCAAACGGCTGTTGAAAACCTGGAACGATAATTATGAAAAAGACGATCAGAACAATTGCGGCACCGAAGATCAGCAGCATGGCATCACCATGATTATGTGTCAGTGCAGTTACGACTCCGACATTTGTAAGTGACATCCAACTGTAGATTATGTATATCATGCATATTAAGTTAAAAATAATATCAAAGACAACTTTTTCGTTTCTTGTTCCGTTCTTCATTTTAATGTCCCCTTTCTTTAAGAGAATTTGGTAATAGCCGGCATTCTTATCAATTTTTTGTTTCTTCTCTTTTGTTGTCTATAATATAAACCATCAAGTAACTTGAAGGTCAATAGTTTTAGAAAAAATAATTTGTAACTGCTTCTGTATTGTGGAAAAATCAGAATATTGGTATAATGAGAACATACATTCGAAGTAGAAAAACTTTGTGAATGAATTTGTGAGTAAAGGAAGGAGGAGAACAGGCATGGCAGACAAAGGACGGAGAAGCTATATCGCAATCGACCTGAAATCATTTTACGCATCGGTAGAATGCAAAGAAAGAGAACTGGATCCGATGACGACCAATCTGGTAGTAGCGGACAAAAGCCGTACGGAAAAGACTATCTGTCTGGCAGTGTCTCCTTCCTTGAAATCCTACGGGATACCGGGCCGTGCCAGACTCTTCGAGGTCGTGCAGAAGGTAAAAGAAGTGAATAAAAGACGGATCTGCATGGCACCCGGAAAGAAGTTTGCAGGAACTTCCGTAGATAATGAAGAAATAAAACTACATCCGGAATTGGAACTGGATTATATTACGGCGGTTCCGAGAATGGCATTATATATGAAATGCAGTACGGAGATCTACAACATTTATCTGAAATACGTTGCACCGGAGGATATCCATGTCTATTCCATTGACGAGGTATTCATGGATGTGACCGATTACCTGAATACTTACCGGATGACGGCAAGAGAGCTGGCTGGAAAGATTATTCGGGAGATCCAGCAGGAGACGTCGATTGCGGCAACGGCCGGAATCGGAACGAATCTGTACCTGTGTAAAGTTGCCATGGATATTGTGGCGAAGCATATCGAGCCGGATCAGAATGGGGTGAGGATCGCAGAACTTACAGAAATTTCTTATAGGAAGCTTTTGTGGGCGCACCAGCCGATCACGGATTTCTGGCGTGTGGGCCCGGGGTATGCGAAGAAGCTTGCGGAAGTCGGATTATTTACCATGGGAGATGTGGCAAGATGTTCTCTTGGTAAGCCGGGGGAATATTATAATGAAGATTTGCTGTACCGGCTATTTGGGGTGAATGCAGAACTTCTGATTGACCATGCATGGGGATGGGAGCCATGCACGATCGCAGATGTGAAGGCGTATAAGCCCGAAAATAACAGTATGGGTGCGGGACAGGTACTGCATTGTCCATATAATTTCGAGCAGACGAAGATCGTGGTAAAGGAAATGATCGATCAGCTGGCATTGGATCTGGTAGATAAACGTCTCGTAACGGATCAGATCGTTCTGACGATTGGATACGACATCAAGAATCTGGAACAAGGAACGAAGAAAAATGTAGGGGAGATCACGACAGACTGGTACGGCAGGAAGCTGCCGAAACATGCACACGGAACCGCTAATCTGAAGCAGCATACTTCTTCATCGAGGCTGATGACACAGGCAGGTGTAAAGCTGTATCATGAAATTGTGAATCCGGATCTTCTGATCCGCCGGATTACGATGGCAGCGAATCATGTGATCAGTGAGAAAGAGGTCCAGGAAGAACAGCAGTATGAACAGATGAATCTTTTTACAGATTTTGGAATTGCAAAGAAGGAAAAGGAAGAGAAGAATGAGAAGCTGGAACGGGAAAAGAAGATGCAGAAGGCGATGCTGGATATCAAGAAAAAATATGGGAAGAATGCAATCTTAAAAGGAATGAATCTGCAGGAGGATGGAACTGCGATGGAACGGAACCGGCAGATCGGAGGACATAAAGCGTGAGGAAAGAAAATGTTTCGAAAGAAAATGTTACACAGGTTTCGGGGAAATTACAGAAATCGGTGATCGAAGTGCAGCAAAAGTATGGAGATATTCTGAACCTTCCGCATCATGTATCGGAGACACATCCGCCGATGCCGATAGCAGACCGAGCGGCTCAGTTTGCACCATTTGCGGCACTGACCGGCTATAAAGAAGCAATAGAAGAGACAGAGCGGCTGGCAGAGAAAAAAATCGAGCGGGAATACGAGTAAAGGCAAAAAATGGAAGAAAAATATGGTGAATCTCTTGACCTTCAAGCGGCTTGAAGGAATATAATCATCTTAACAAAGAGGGAGAAGGATGTAGATATTCGGAATGAGGGAAGGTGACAGTATGGAAAAAAGTGAAGAAAGAAACAAAATCATTTCTAAACTTCAGACAGTAATAAAAGAACAGATTGAATTAAAAGAAATCGAAATACCGGGAACCATTACATTTCAGGTTATGTCTGTGGATGGTGGGAATGTATCGGTGGGAGCCGGTGAAGTGCTTCTGCTTCGTTACAGTGCGACTCATCTGGAATACAGTCATGAGTTGGAAGACGAGAACCAGAAGTTTCATATGGCAGTTCATATCATTTATTGTAAAGAGCAGAAAGGTTTATTTGGTAAAGTAAAATACAAGACGATAAAACACCGCAAAGAGATCATTACAGAGGCAGACTGGAAGAATGGAAAGAAGGTGTCACTTTATGAAGATTAAAGATGTAGAAAAACAGGTTGGGATTTCCAAGGCGAATATAAGATTTTATGAAGAAGAAGGACTGATCCATCCGGCACGTAATCAGGAAAATAATTACCGGGAGTATTCAGAAACAGATGTAGAACAGCTTCAGGAAATTAAAAAGCTGTGTCTGATCGGTATTCCGGTACAGGAGATCAAAGATATCTATGAAAATAGATTGACTTTACAGGAAGCATTATCTCACAGATTAGATGAGATCGAAAAAGAAGAACGAACATTAAAAGAGACAAAATTGACCTGTCAGAAGGCATTGAAAAGTAAGCTTGACATTACATCGATCGATCAGCTTGAGATTGAGGAAGAAAAAGAAGAGTGGCAGGTACGTCTGGCAATTCTTTTGAAAGAGGATATTGTACAGAAGAAATTAAGCAGGGATGAGATGAACAATGAGATTGCATGCTTTTTTATTGCAGGAACGATCTTAAGTGTGATATCTATATGGCTGCTTCCGAAGGATTATATCGGAACACATCTTTATGTCGGGCTGATTTCACTTGCAGCTGTGGTAGGTCTGCTGATCATAGGAACATGTTCGGCGAATATGAAAGTGCATCTGACATTGTTGCTTCTGGGGGCAGTTGTACAGCCTGTCGGATTTTTTACAATCGGAACATTGATGGGAAGAGGATATATTGTGTGTCGTGATACAGCGGTATTGAAGCAGTATGTAATCTACCTGTATGGCGGGGCATTTATTCTTGCAATTATATTGTGGATGGGCTCAAAGCTGAACCGCTATATTCTGAACAAACTCTGGATCAGTATGCTTGCAAGCCTGATCATGGCAGGAGTGATAGCACAGATGCTGAATCAGAAGTATGGACACTTGATGGCAACAGGCGAACTTATCGTGGGATTTTTGTGTGCTGTTATTTATCTTGCTGCTGTATCCGGAACATGGACACTGGCGAATGCAGACTGGGGAAAATATAACCGGTATCATGCAGTGTATACGTCGAACAAGATGATCAATGTATTCGCAACGATATTCAATGCAGCCGGATACTATAGTGAAAAGAACTGGAGGAGATAGCAGATATGAATTATATTACATTTAATGAAATTATTGAAGTGAACGGATTGCTGGAGGAGAAAGGACTGAATTTTAAAGTCCACTTAAGAGATGCCTGTGGGAAGCAGTCATGCTGGATCGAACCGTTGGGAAATTGTGCATGCGAAGGACGGTATGAGGAGATGTATCAGGTTGTGGAGGAGTATTTTAGAAGGAAAGGGCAGAAGATTACGTTTGATGAGACGAAGTTGAATTTTTTTGCTGTTTAATTTATCTGAAAAAATATATTGAATAATATTTACTTGTATGTTAATCTATATAAAAGCATACTTCAAAAGAAATCTAAGGTATATTGAATCATATACCATCTACATTCTAATTACATTTCAGAAATCTATGCTTTTTATACCAATCAATTGTAAAAAGCAGGAGAGGACTGAACGTGTAAGTAAGATATCCTCCTGCACATAGGAGGAATTAAATATGGCGAGAAGAAAGAGTCAGAAGAGACGCAACAAAAAGTATCAGGTAAACAACCGTCAGTTAAAGGCAAAACGGCCATACAAAGATACGATTTTTCGAATGTTGTATCATGATAAAGAAAATCTGCTATCATTGTATAATGCAGTGAATGGTCGGAATTATACTAATGCAGAAGATTTGCAGATTGTCACATTAAAAAATGCAATTTATATGGGAATGAAAAATGATCTGGCATTTATTATGGATATGAATTTATATTTGTATGAGCACCAGTCGACGTATAACCCGAATATTCCGCTTAGAAATTTATTCTATATTGCGGATGAATATCAAAGATTAGTAGTTCAGAAATCTTTATATTCAACGGTAATACAAAAGATACCGACACCAAGATTTATTGTGTTTTATAATGGGACGAAAAAGGTAGACGATTATAATGAATTCCGATTATCTTCAGCTTATGAGAACCCGACGGATAATCCGGATCTGGAATTAAGGGTGACTATGTTGAATGTAAATGATGGTCATAATCTAGAACTGATGGAACACTGCAGAACATTAAAGGAATATGCTAAATATGTTGCGAGGGTAAGAAAATATGTGACGCAGAATATTCCTCTGGAAGAAGCAGTTACGCGAGCGGTAGATGAATGCATAGAGGAAGGAATTCTGGCAGAATTTTTGATGAAGAATAAGGCTGAGGTGATCAAAGTGAGCATCTATGAGTATGATAAAGAATTTGAAGAGAAAAAATTACGGAAAGCGGAGTATGAGGCTGGGGTAGAAGCTGGAATTGAACTTGGAGAACGGAGTCTTCTGGAAAATCAGATTAGAAAGAAGTTGAAAAAAGGAAAGCCTATAGAACAAATTGCGGATGAATTGGAGGAAGCGGTAACTACAATTCAACGAATTATAGAAGAAACAAAAAAAGAAAATTGAGCAAAATCAGGAAGGCTGTTGCAGATGCAATAGTCTTCTTTTAAAAGTAATAAATGGATTTATTACTTCCACGGTTGCTTTCTCGTAAAATATAAGTTAAATTTATAATAAATAAAATTTTACAGAGAGAATGAGGAAATGTCATGGAAAGCAACAAAGAAGAACAGATAACGACGGTCAGTGAAGAGAATATTTATAAGCTGAACGGCAGGGTTCCACTTAGAAAAGCCATTCCGTTTGGCTTACAGCATGTACTGGCGATGTTCGTATCGAATCTGGCTCCGGTACTGATCGTGTGTAGTGCGGCAGTACTTAGAAGTAATGGGGCGCATTTAAGTTCGGCGGAGATTACACAGTTATTGCAGTGTGCGATGTTTGTAGCCGGAATCGGAACCTGTTTACAGTTATATCCGATTGGAGTGATCGGATCAGGACTTCCGATTATTATGGGAGTCAGTTTTACGTTTCTTGGAAGTCTGTTGGTAATTGCAACGAATCCGAATCTTGGATATGAAGGTATGGTTGGTGCAGTTATTCTGGGTGGTATTTTTGAAGGTTTTGTTGGACTGAGTGCCAAGTACTGGAGAAAATATCTGACTCCGGTTGTATCGGCTTGTGTAGTTATCGCGATTGGATTATCACTTCTGCCGGTAGGTATGGATTCCTGGGGCGGCGGAAGTGGAGTGAAAGACTTCGGTTCCTGGTATCATCTGGTCGTTGGAGCATTTACATTGATCGTATGTCTGGTATCCAGAGAAGTACTGAAAGGCGTATATAAGAATTTAAATGTGCTGGTCGGACTGGTATTTGGCTATGCACTTGCAATTATATTTACTGTAGCGGGAATCGCACCGATGGTTGACTTTTCCGGTATTCATAAGACGATTCAGGAGGTTGGTGTGTTCAGTATCCCGAAGCTTGTGTTCCTGACCAGTCATAAGCCGGTATTCAATCTGGGAGCATTTTTTACGATCGCAATCGTATTCCTGGTATCGGCAGCAGAGACGACAGGTGCAACGACGGCAGTCTGTACGGGAGCACTTGGACGTGATCTTAAGATGAAAGAACTTCGCGGTTCACTGGCAGTTGATGGATTTTCAAGTGCAATCTCCGGATGTTTCGGATGTCTGCCGCTGACATCATTCAGTCAGAATATCGGACTTGTGACGATGACACAGGTGATCAACCGTTTTACGATTCTGATGGGAGCACTGATTCTGATACTTGCATCTTTATTCCCGCCGCTTGGAGCATTCTTCAATTCACTTCCACAGGCGGTGCTTGGCGGATGTACAGTTATGATGTTTGGATCGATCATGTATGAAGGAATCAAGATGCTGAAAGAATGTAAATTCGATGACAGAACAATGATTATCGTGTCACTGTCATTTAGTATCGGAGTTGGTCTGACACAGACATCCGGGAACTTCTTTGCAGCATTTCCAAGTGCGGTAGGAGATGTGTTTAATGGAAATGCAGTGGCAGGAGTGTTTGTGGTATCGTTACTTTTGAGTCTGTTTTTGCCGAAGAAGACGAAGGTGGAGTAAGAAAAATAAAATAGAATAGAGATTATATAGAAAGATTATCTGGAGAAAGGGAACTATCCGGATAATCTTTTTTTGGGGCCATGCGTTTATAAGTAGTTGCCGAAAGAAGATTCTTTAGAGTTAAAAATATAAGAAAAGTTGGAAAAATCACATAATTACGAAAAAAACGGTTGGAATATTGCGTGGTAAAAATTATTGACAAACGATAATTCCTTGCTATAATAAAATTATAAATTATCGAAAAACAATAATTTTCAAACACAGAAAGGAGGAAATATGGGAATTCGTATATGCTTGGATGAAGTCCTGAAAAAGAAGGGAATGACTTCAAAAGAATTATGCAGACAAGTCGGTATTACCGAGGCCAATCTGTCGGTACTCCGAAGCGGAAAAGCCAAAGGTATCCGTTTGCATACGATGAATCGTATCTGTTATTTCCTTCAATGTGATGTAGGTGATATTTTAAAATTTGATGGAAATCTGGATGAAGAGGAGGGTGAATAATATGAAGATGAAAAGTTTTGAAAAATTCCGGAAACCACTGACCAGTCTGATGAGATTTCTGGAAATCTTACATTGGTTCGATGGTATCGTATTACTTTGGGCGGGATCGGCTATACCTATGCACAGCGTGCACATTAACGGGGCTATATTCGGCATCAAACAGGATACCATGATGAATGCCTACGGGATGTTCTTTACACTGATTGATGCAAAGGGAAATATGCGGATGCATCTGGTATCCGTGTGGCTTCTGCTGTTGGGAGCAACATCTATATTACTGGCCCTGATTTTTCGCAACGTTCATAAAATACTGAAGTCATTGGAAGGCACAAAGGAACAACCAGAAATGGGCACACCGTTTACAGCAGAAAATGTAGAAAGAGTAAAGAAAATAGGAATTTACAGTATAGTAATGCCGACGATTCAGAATGTGGTCGTTTATATTTGCGGAGTATTGATTAAAATGAATGGACTGAAAGATATCAATTTTGAAGTGAGAGGATTCATTTTTGGAATTATTGTTTTATGTTTAGCCTATGTATTCTCTTATGGAGTAAATCTGCAGGAAGAAGTAGATGGGTTTATCTAAGATTTCTATTTGGAGAGGAGAGATGGATATGCAGAAAAGTATCAAATCATTGAAAAGAAATGGCATATTGTTATTGGCGTATGATTTATTGGTGTTATGTATTGTATTTGTAAAAAATGGAATGATAAATATGTCAGCGGAAGCGGCCACTTCTCTAATTGTATCTATTGGTTTTGGAATATTCATCAATTTACTCTGGATCGTGGATTCCAAAACTTGGATTACTGATTACGGAAAAAGGAAATGTATCTGGTCCTATTGGTGTGGCGAAATTGTACTTCTGCTGTTAGTAGTTGCTTTGGAAAATATGAATCAACTGGTTGCAACATCTGCCATATTAGGAATGATGGCGGTATATCTTATAATTGGTATATGGTGGGTGAGCCGCAAGCTCTAATGTGCTAATGCTCACCACACACATCCAGAAATTCCTGCACCAGCGGCACCGGTTTCTTTCCCTTCGCCCAGATCAGAAGTATCTTAGTTATAAGATCAGGCTCATCCAATTCTTGTATACAAAGTCCGTCACACAAGCTGGCCATGGACTGCGGAAAGATGGCAGTTGCAAGATCTTCTTTCGCCCACAGCATGGCACCTCTGGGATCATCGCAGACACAGAAGATGTCCGGATTCATATTCTGGGCATGAAAGGTATTCATGATGAGTTCTTCGTATCTCCGGTATAAGATCAGCGGTCTATGTAAAAGATCGGAGAGCTTTAAGGAAGAAACCGCATTGTGTTTCGAAGAATTATGCGGTGTATCTGTGGTAACGTCAGCGGTCTTTGAAACCATATTTTTGGGTGCTGATACTGCAATCATCGGCTCAGAACACAATTCCATATAAGACACTTCGTCAAGACGCAGTGGTGTTCTGGCAACGGAGATATCGATGATCCCGTCCAGAAGATACTGATAAAGCGAATAAGTGATCCCGTCGTGGACTTCAAAGTTCACGTCGGGATTTTTTTTCGAAAACTGGGAAATATAAGGCATGATGGTATCTACAGTTGTGGGAGTCAGACCGATACGCAGGATCCGTTTTTTCCCGGTTTTCGAGACCTCGAGCTCGGTAGATCTGGCGTATTCCAGCAGATTACCGGATCGGTCGTAGAGAAGCTTTCCGGCTTCAGTAAGAGTAACGCCCTTGCTGGTGCGGTCGAAAAGTTTTACATTTAATTCATTTTCCAGCTGACGGATCTGGTAGCTGAGCGGAGGCTGGGACATATTTAAGTGTCTTGCAGCTTCGTTGATGCTGCCGGTGGATGCGATCTCGCGGAAATATTCTAACTGTCTGAGTTCCATGTTGGATTACCTGCCTTATATATTTTTTGTATTGCAAAGCTATAAAAACAATATTATTCATATCAATGATAACGGACTATAATAAAACAGTCAAGGGATATTATAATAAGTAGATAACGATGACTTATTAGTTATCGGAAAAAGGAATGGAGTGAAAGAAATGAAGCGTCTTGAGAAGTTTCTGAGACCTTACCGCAGAGAGAGTATTTTGGCACCGCTATTCAAATTATTAGAAGTCGTGTTCGACCTTATGGTTCCGGTTGTGGTAGCTCAGATTATTGATGTGGGCGTTGCGAAGAATGATTATGGATATATTGTGGAAATGTTTTTCGTGTTACTGCTCATGGCAGCAGTCGGACTGTTGTGCAGTTTTACCGCACAGTTCTTTGCCGCAAAGGCAAGTGTTGGATTTGCGACCAGCGTCAGACAGGCAATGTTCGACCATATCCAGGGATTGTCATTTACAGAACTGGATACGCTCGGAACAGACACACTGATCACGAGACTGACGGACGATGTGAACCAGGTGCAGAACGGAATTAACATGGGACTGCGTCTGTTACTTAGAAGTCCGTTTGTCGTAATCGGTGCGATGGTGATGGCATTTACCATCAATGTGCGCTGTGCACTGATCTTTGTAGTGACAGTACCGATCCTGTTTGTCGTTGTATTTTCGATTATGCTGATCAGTATTCCGCTGTTCAAGAAAGTACAGGCAGGTCTGGACCGTGTGACAGGACTTACGAGAGAGAATCTGACAGGTGTCCGTGTCATCCGTGCATTCTGCAGGGAAGAACAGTCGGTGGAAGAATTCGAAGAAGGAAACAGAGAACTTACAAGATTGAATGAGTTCGTAGGAAGAATTTCTGCCCTTTTGAATCCGCTCACGTATGTATTGATTAACGGAGCAACTGTGTTACTGATCGCGCGTGCCGGAGTGCAGGTCAATATCGGGAATCTGCAGCAGGGACAGGTAGTAGCGCTGTATAACTATATGGCACAGATTATCGTAGAACTGATCAAGCTGGCATCCCTGATCATTACGTTGAACAAATCAATGGCTTGCGCAGACCGTGTGGCCGGTATTCTGGATGTGAAGTCCAGCATGGAATACAAAGTGGCGGCTGAGCAGATGAAGAATGAACAGATAAATGCTGATCAAAGAAAATATGAGACAGATGGCGAGAATGATCAGGCCGACAGTAATCTGGCAGTTGAATTCAACCACGTCACCTTCACATACGAAGGTGCCGGAGCATCCAGCTTATCGGACATCACCTTCCGTGCGAAGAAAGGACAGACGATCGGAATCATCGGAGGAACCGGAAGTGGTAAGAGTACACTGGTCAGCCTGATCCCGAGATTCTATGATCCACAGGAAGGAACGGTAAAAGTAAATGGTATCAATGCAAAGGGCTATCCGCAGGGAGAACTTTGCAGTGAGATCGGAGTGGTACAGCAACGTTCCATCCTGTTCAAAGGAAGTATCCGCGACAATCTGAAGTGGGGCAATGATCAGGCTTCAGATGAAGATCTGTGGAAAGCAATCACAATCGCTCAGGCAAAAGATGTTGTAGAAGCTAAGCCTGGAAAGCTTGATTTTGAAGTAGAACAGAACGGACGTAACCTGTCCGGCGGACAGAAGCAGCGTCTGACGATCGCACGTGCACTGGTCAGCAAGCCTGAGATATTGATTCTGGATGACAGCTTAAGTGCGCTGGATTTTGCGACAGACGCAGCGCTTCGTAAAGCAATCGGTGAACTGGAAGGCAATGTGACAACCTTCCTGGTATCTCAGAGAATTTCCGGTATCCGTCAGGCAGACAAGATCCTGGTTATGGAGGACGGTGAGCTGGCAGGACAGGGAACCCATGAAGAACTGATGGAGACTTGCGAGACCTATCAGGAGATCTATTATTCACAGTTCCCGGAAGAACGTCCGGCTGCAGTTAAATCTTCAAAGGAAACCGGAAAAGATTTGGACAAAGCGGATAAAATGACAGAGAAAGCAGAGAAAGGAGCGGCAGAGTAATGAAGAAATTATTAAAGCTCATAGGAAAGTATAAGATTTTCCTTGCATTCAGTGTAATCTTTGCTGCAATCTCTGTAGTATTGCAGTTATATGTGCCGGTTTTATTCGGTGATGCAATTGATGAAGTTGTATCGGCACATCAGGTGAACTTTGATATGATGTGGTATTATCTGAAGCAGATTCTGATTTTTATCGTGATATCAGCATTTGCTACGTGGTTCATGAATCTGTTGAACAACCGGATGACTTACCGGATCGTGCAGGATATCCGTTCACAGGCAATCCGTCATATCCAGGTACTGCCGTTGTCTTATCTGGATCAGCACAGCACCGGAGATATTGTAAGCCGTGTCATTGCAGATACAGATATCTTATCCGATGGTCTGTTGTTGGGATTTACACAGTTATTTTCAGGAATCGTGACGATCGTTGTGACACTGATTTTCATGTTCTCTAAGAATGTGTGGGTAACACTGCTGGTGATTGTACTGACACCATTTAGTTTCGTAGTAGCGAAATTCGTTTCTTCCAGATCTTATACGATGTTCCGGAAGCAGAGCGAGACCCGAGGACGCCAGACTGCACTGATCGAAGAAATGATCGGCGGACAGAAGGTAGTCAAAGTATTCGGTTACGAGAAAGAATCATCCAGAAGATTTGATGAGATCAATAAAGAACTGCAGACATATAGCCAGAAAGCGGTATTTTACAGCAGTTTAACGAACCCATCTACACGATTTGTCAACAATATCATTTACGCCGGAGTGGCTTTACTTGGGGCATTTCTGATACCGGGCGGCACGCTGACGGTCGGAGGACTTTCTGTATTGTTAGCGTATGCGAACCAGTATATGAAGCCGTTCAACGATATCAGTTCGGTAGTCACAGAGATGCAGAATGCGCTGGCATGTGCGGACCGTATCTTTGATCTGTTAGAGCAGAAAGAAGAGACATTGGATGCGGAAGGCGCATTTGCTGCAGTTGATGGCAATGTTACAATCGACGATGTGGAATTTAGTTATGATAAAGAAAAAGAACTGATCGAGAACTTCAATCTGGATGTAAAACCGGGTATGCGTATTGCAATCGTTGGTCCGACAGGATGCGGTAAGACGACATTTATCAACCTGCTGATGCGCTTCTATGATGTAGATGAAGGAAAGATCCTGGTGGATGGAAAGGACATCCGGGAGGTATCCAGACATGCCCTTAGAAGCAGCTTTGGTATGGTGTTGCAGGATACCTGGATCAAGAGCGGAACCGTAAGAGACAACATCTGCTTTGGAAAACCGGATGCAACCGATGAAGAGATCATTCGTGCAGCGAAGGAAGCAAGAAGCTGGGAATTCATCCGGAGACTTCCAAAAGGTCTGGACACGGTGCTTCACGAAGACAGTATCAGCCAGGGACAGAAACAGCTTCTGTGTATCACAAGAGTCATGCTCTGTCTGCCGCCGATGTTGATCCTGGATGAGGCGACATCAAGTATCGATACCCGTACCGAACTGCAGGTACAGGAAGCATTCGATAAGCTGATGAAAGGAAGAACAAGCTTTATCGTGGCACACAGACTTTCGACGATACGGAATGCTTCGTTAATCTTAGTTATGAAAGACGGTAAGATCATCGAGCAGGGCAATCATGAAGAATTGCTGAAAAAAGGTGGATTTTACCATAAGTTATACCATAGTCAGTTTGAAGGTTAATACGCAATCTGGCAAAAAGCTCGCTTAGGCGGGCTTTTTCAGTTATAATACAGATAAATACTAATCAGTAAGAATGGAGAAAATCTGTAGAAGGAATGTGCTATAATATTCTGCAGTGAAGAAGAACAGAGGGAGTAACAGTATATGACGATCAAAGAAATTGCCAAACTGGCAGGAGTATCCAGCGCAGCGGTGTCGAGATACCTGAACGGCGGATACGTCAGTGACGAGAAGAAAGAACAGATTAAGAAAGTAATTGATGAGACCGGCTATCAGCCATCGGCGCAGGCGCGTATGCTTAGAACCAAGAAAGCGTGTCTGATCGGGGTGGTTGTACCAAAGATTAATTCAGAATCCATCAGCCGGATCACGGCAGGAATCGAAAAGGTTCTTTCGGAGCGGAATTACCAGATGCTGCTTGCCGGAACGGATAATACACCGGCGAAGGAAATAGAGTATATGCGTCTGTTCGAGAATTATCCGGTAGACGGGATTATTCTTGTGGGAACGATGATCACGGCGGAACACCGGAGATTTCTGAAAGAATCGAAAGTACCGGTGGTTGTGATTGGTCAGCATACGAAATATGCGAACTGTATTTATCATGATGATTACGGCGCAGGGGAGGCCATGGGATGTGCGGTTGCGGCAAAGAGCCGGAAAGAGATTGCATATATCGGAGTATCAAGAGAAGATAAAGCAGCTGGAGCGGCCAGAGAAGATGGATTCCGGGAAGGTCTGAAAAGGTCGGGAAAAGAATTAAAAGACGGATATTATAAGGTGGCGGAGTTCACGACAGAATCCGGATATGAAAAGGTTCTGGAATTATTGAATGAAAAACATGACATCGATATCATATCATGCGCCACTGATACAATCGCAGCCGGGGCAATCGAAGCGATTCATACTTATGCCGGAAGTCAGATTCCGAAGAATGTAGAAGACACAGGATCCAGATTCCGTTATATATTAGAAAATACATCGATTCAGGTTACCGGATTTGGCGATAATCAGCTTTTAAAGGCGGTAACAGGTGGAATACCAACAGTGCATTTTGGCTATAAGACCAGTGGAATCCGGGGCGCAGAACTCCTGTTGGATGTAATAGAAAGGGATGAAAGCATTCCGGTAGAGATCAAACTTGGATTCCGGCTCGCTAACATTGATGATCCGGAAGAAAATATAGAAGACTAAGAGATGCCGGAGCAGAAAATCAGTGTGTAAAATGTGTAAATAGATTCCGAATCAGTCAAAAACAACAGAATTCGTGCAAACCGCACAAAATCGAATAGCAAATATCAGTAAAAATGCCATCTTTACAAATGGCATTTTTTTCTTATTATAAAATTACAAGATGTGAAAACGATTACACATAGAATGAGGAAGGAGAGTTAATATGGATTACAGAAAGACCGCACAGGACATCCTGGATCATGTCGGCGGAAGTAAGAACATTGCATCTGCAGCACATTGTGCAACGAGACTTCGTCTTGTCATTACAGATAATAAGAAAGTAAGTAAAGAAGCACTTGAAAATATTGACGGGGTAAAAGGGGTCTTCGAGGCATCGGGACAGCTTCAGATTATCCTCGGAACAGGTACAGTAAATAAAGTATTTGCCGAGTTCATCGACATCGCAGGTATCACGGCAAGCTCGAAAGCAGAGGCAAAAGAGGCAGCTGCAGAGAAGCAGAACTGGTTCATGCGTGCGATCAAGCTGCTTGGTGATATCTTCGTACCGATCATTCCGGCCATCGTAGCCAGCGGTTTCTTAATGGGAATCATGAACTCACTTGATTTTATGAATAGCAACGGATTCCTCCATATTAATACACACAGTTCGATTTATGTATTTGCGAATCTGTTCAGTAACATTGCTTACACATTCCTGCAGATCCTGATCGCATTCTCAGCTGCAAAAGCATTCGGTGCGAACCAGTATCTTGGTGCAGTTATCGGTATGATCATGATCCATCCGTCACTGCAGAATGCTTATACTGTAGCAACAGAGGGTGTACAGCAGACACAGAGCGTATTCTTCGGACTGTTCAAGATTGACATGGTCGGATATCAGGGACACGTCATTCCGGTTATCATCGCCGTATGGATTCTGGCAGTGATCGAGAAGAAGTTACATAAGATCGTTCCGGAAGTTCTTGACTTGTTCGTAACACCTCTGGTCAGCGTATTTGTAACAGGTTACCTTACATTATCAATTGTAGGACCGATCTTCGTATGGGCTGAAAATGCAATTCTCGGAGCAATCCAGTGGATGCTAACGCTTCCTCTCGGAATCGGAAGTCTGATCATGGGAGGTTTATATGCACCAACCGTAGTAACCGGTATTCATCAGATGTATACAGCTATTGATATCGGACAGCTTGCAAAATACGGTGTTACATACTGGCTTCCACTTGCAAGTGCAGCCAACGTAGCACAGGGAGCTGCAGCACTTGCAGTAGGTATTAAGTCTAAAGATAAGAAGATCAAATCTCTGGCACTTCCATCATCACTCAGTGCATTTATGGGAATTACAGAGCCTGCAATCTTCGGTGTAAACTTAAGATTCTTCAAACCATTCATCGCCGGATGTATCGGTGGAGGATGTGGGGCATTATATGCATCACTGGTGCACCTCGGAGCTAAGGGGACTGGTGTAACAGGTATCTTCGGTATCCTGCTCTGCCTGAACCAGCCGCTTCAGTACCTGATCGAGATGGTGATCGCAGTCGGTGTTGCATTCGTGATCTCATTCCTGATCTATAAGGATGCAGAACCAAAGGCAGCAACCGCAGATGCAGCAGAGACAGCAGCAGTAGAAAATATGGAAACAACAGACGCAGTAGCAACAGCAGACACAACTGCAGAGACAGCAGAAGAGACATTAACAAGCCCGGTAAATGGAACACAGATTCCGTTAGCAGAAGTAGCAGATGAGACATTCGCATCAGAGATGCTCGGAGCTACCGTTGCAGTAGAGCCTGCAGACGGAAAAATCGTAGCGCCATGCGACGGAGAAGTATCGAATATCTTCGAGACAGGTCATGCCGTATGTATCACAACAGAATCGGGTGGCGAACTTCTGATCCATATCGGTATCGATACTGTGAAGATGGATGGAAAAGGATTTACAAAGAAAGTTTCTGATGGCGACAAAGTACATGCAGGAGATATTCTGGTAGAAGCGGACCTTGAGGAAATTAAGAATGCAGGATATCAGACGACAACAATGATGATTCTGACAAATACAGATGAATTCGGAAATGTAACAAAGGCAGAACCTGCTGAAGTTAAGACAACAAGTAAAGTTATGACACTTACAAAATAATGTGTATAGAAATAATGCTTATAGATAGATGGAGACGATTGATTTATGAACGCATTAACAAGAGATCTTGTAAAATTAGTAGAGACAGCAGAACAAAGCCAGAAAACCAGAGAAGAGTTATCCGTATCAGATAGAAAATTTCGTGAAAAACTACACCTGATGCCGCCGGTCGGCTGGCTGAATGATCCAAATGGACTCTGCCAGTTCCAGGGTATCTATCACGCGTTTTTCCAGTATTCGCCGTTTAATGCAGAAGGCGGTGTGAAGATGTGGGGTCACTATACCAGCAAGGATATGATTAAGTGGGAATATCAGGGTACCGCACTTTATCCAGATCAGCCATTTGACTGTCACGGAGTATATTCCGGATCCGCATTTATTGAAGATGGAAAAATGTATCTGTACTATACAGGAAATGTCAAATTAGAAGACGGGGAATATGATTACATCCGCACCGGACGTGAGGGCAATACCGTTCTGGTTATAACGGAAGACGGCAAGACGTTCGGAAAGAAAAAAGAACTGATGAGAAATTCAGATTATCCGGACGATCTGACCTGTCATGTAAGAGATCCAAAGGTATGGAAAGAAAATGGTACTTATTATATGGTACAGGGTGCAAGAACGAACAAAGATGTAGGTCAGGTACTTGTATTTGAATCTGAAGATAAAGTAAACTGGAAGTTCAGAAACCGGGTGGAATCCGAAAAGCCATTCGGGTATATGTGGGAATGCCCGGATTATTTCAAAATCGGAGATAAGAAACTTCTTTCCACGTCTGTTCAGGGACTGGAAGGTGGTATCTGGGAGGATCGTAATGTATATCAGTCCGGATACTTTGAGATAGAAGGAGATATTCTTGGAGAATACAAGTTGTCAGAGTATCATTTGTGGGATTATGGGTTTGATTATTATGCCCCGCAGAGTTTTGAGACGGAAGACGGAAGAAGGATCCACATCAGCTGGATGGGAATGCCGGACTGCGAAGAATACAGCAATCCGACCATTCAGACAGGATGGCAGCATTGCTTTACATTTCCAAGAGAAATCTTTGAAAAAGACGGCAAGATCTGTCAACGTCCGATAAGAGAACTAGAAGAGAAGAAACATCTGGTAAGTGATGTGAAAGGTATGCTGGCAGGAGAGGGATATCCGGTATATGAAATGACGATTTCGGATATTACAAAGAACCGCTTTAAAGTTATCCTTTCAGAGAAGCTGATCCTGGATTATGCTGACGGAAAATTCCGGATGCATTTTACAGATCAGGATAAAACTTCGGTATCTTCCGGAAGAAGCATGAGATATGTAGAAGTGGAAGAAGTGGAGAATCTGAAGATTCTGGCCGATACATCCTCTGTTGAAGTATTTGTAAATGATGGGGAATATGTATTTTCGACAAGATATTATCCGGAAGTTTATAAATTACAGGCAGAAGCTGTGGGAGCACAGATTACGTTGTCAGAAATTATGTAACGAAATATCAATCTGAGATACCAATAATATAGAAAGAAGATCACCATATATCAAAAGAAAGAGTTTCAGTAGAGAAATTTTCAAAAGATATATGGTGATTTTTAATACCAATGTATGCAATAGAAGCTGCCAGTGGTAGGTTCTATGTATGCAAGAGATACAAATATTTTTCAAAATTAACGCCTTCGTTTACCGGAACATGTTCTTCTACAGAATCAATTAATGATTTTTCAAGAAAAGAACCTGCGGTCTGCATCATTTCCGTAAGGGAAATATCTCTGGCAAGTCCGCCTGTGATGCAGGAAGCAAAGAGATCACCCGTACCGGAATAACTTCCGTTGCAACAGGGATATGCCGAAAGAAAATGTGAAGAGCCATCTAGCAGGAGATTTCCAATCTTATGAACTCCGTCATCTGCAGTAAAATGAATACCAGTGATGAGGACCTTTTTTTCATGATCCTTTGTCAAAGTCTGCCCTGCATCCTTAAGTCGTGAAATGAGCTGCTGTATAGACAGAGACGGATCCTGCAGGCTGTTATAATCTATATCCGTCAGCAGACAGAATTCGGTAAGGTTAGGAGTGATAACATCTGCACGTGCGGTCAGTTCCTTCATGGCAGACAGGAATTCGGAAGTATACATATCATAGGTAACGCCATCGTCTCCCATTACAGGATCGACCAGAAGAAAGGTGTCTGCTGTCTGGAAAGTATCCAGAAAGTGCATGATCTGTTCAATCTGGCAGACACTGGCAACATAACCGGTATAGATTCCGGAAAAAGAAGTGCCTAGTTTCTTCCATTCCTGGCGGAAATAATCCATCTTATCGGTAAAATCATAGCAGTAGTAGCTTGGATATTCTGTTTGAGAACTTAAGATGGCTGTCGGGAGTGGACAGGCCTGGATTCCCATCGCAGATAATACGGAGATGGCAGCAGTCAGGGAACAGCGTCCAAGTCCGGACAGATCATTGATTACAGCAACTTTTTTTGTCATAAAGAAATCCTCATTTTCTAATGTATTGTAAATATGTAATAATTATACCATTATAAAAAGAAGAAAGAAACGGCCAGAGAAAAGGAAGACTTGCAGGCCACCAGAGTTTAAAAAAATAATTTAAAAAAATTTAAAAAAGTTGTTGACAGATAGAAAACGTTGCGCTATAATTAATTTCGTTGCTGAGGTACATAAATAACTGAGGCAAGCAAATATAATATGTGCGCGTAGCTCAGCTGGATAGAGCGTCTGGCTACGGACCAGAAGGTCGGGAGTTCGAATCTTCTCGCGCACGTACGAGAGACCCTTGTTTGACATTAAGTCGGACGAGGGTTTTTTGCTGTTCCGAAGCGGATGTTTCAATTCAGATGACCGGGACAGTATTGACATAATTTGGGCAACTGTGTTAAGGTTACATAGTAAATTTAATCAAGATTGTGTGAGGTGTCAGTCAGAAGGATTCAGAATAATTTGTGGAAAGAAGGATCTGACTGGTGAAAAGGGAAACAGGTGAGAATCCTGTACGAACTCGTCACCGTGTTTTGCAAGCAGAAGCTACAGATCCACTGGGAGAACCGGGAAGGGAGCAGATGTGTCAGAGCAATAAGCCGGGAGACCTGCCTTTCGCAGTACAGGAACGAAAAAGTTCAGGCCACGAGGAATTGGCAGTACGAAATGGATCACAGAACTGTATGTGGTATAATACAGTTTTATTTTCGTTGTCTTCGTTTTCTGACGGAGGCTTTTTTTGGCTATATATTCGGAAGGAGCTGACGGAGGCCGAGTTTTTTTGTATCTCGTGCATTGACAATCGGAAAATCAGGAGGTAAAAGAAATGAAAAAGAAACTGGTAGTTGTATTATTATCAGCAGCTATGTGTGTAGCAGCACTTGGCGGATGTGGTTCCAAAGCAGGTAGCAGTTCAGACAGCAGCAAGAAGACTGCAGAGAATTCATCAAAAGAGGACGATCAGAAAGCCGCAGATGAAGTAGCAAAGAAGATTGATGCCATCTATGTGCAGGAAAGAAACGACAAGACAGATGAGCAGTGTAAAGAAGCGAAAGAAGCGTGGGACAAATTGACAGATGCACAGAAAGAACTTGTGGAAGGTGAAAATGCTGATCCGGATTATTTCGGAAGAGATACAGGGGATGCTTCCCAGGATGATCCGTTAAATGAAGATAACATCGGGGAGAAGGAACTCCTGGTAGTAAGTTTCGGAACATCTTTTAATGCAAGCCGTGCAGCCGATATCAGCGGAGTTGAAAAAGCACTTCAGGCAGCTAATCCGGACTGGTCCGTAAGAAGAGCATTTACAGCACAGATCATCATTAATCATGTACAGGCAAGAGATGGTGAGAAGATTGATAACATGGATCAGGCTTTAGAGCGTGCAGTAAAGAATGGTGTAAAGAAACTGGTTGTACAGCCTACACATCTGATGCACGGTGCAGAGTATGATGAGTTAACAGAAACAGTAAATAGTTACAAAGATAAATTCGAATCTGTTAAAATCGCAGAACCACTTCTCGGAGAAGTTGGAGCGGACGCAACAGCAATCAATGAAGACAAGGCTGCAGTAGCTAAGGCAATCACTGCAGAAGCAGTAAAGACAGCAGAATATGACAGCCTTGATGCAGCAGCAGAGGATGGCACAGCATTTGTATTCATGGGACATGGAACATCTCATACAGCAAAGATCAGCTATTCTCAGATGCAGGCACAGATGGAACAGCTTGGATATAAGAATGTATTCATCGGAACAGTAGAAGGTGAGCCGGAAGATACTTCCTGCGAATCCGTTATCGCAAAAGTAAAAGATGCCGGATATAAGAATGTAATCCTTCGTCCACTTATGGTTGTTGCCGGAGATCATGCTAATAATGATATGGCCGGAGATGATGATGATTCATGGAAGAGTCAGTTTGAGGCATCTAAGAACTTTGACAGTGTAAAGACACAGATTGCAGGTCTTGGAGAGATCGATGCAATCCAGCAGTTATATGTTGCTCATACAAAAGCAGCTATGGATGCACAGTAAGAAAGATAATTAAGGGAGATAACAATGTTGAGAAAGAGATTGATGGCAGTTGTACTGTCTGCAGTAATGACAGCTGCAATATTCACAGGATGTGCAAGTAAGGATGACAGCAGCAAATCAGACAACAAATCAGCCAAGACAGAACAGCAGAAGTCTGATGCAAAAGAAGAAAAATCAAAAGATTCAAAGTCCGAAGCAGCAAAGGCGCCGATCGAGGATGGGACCTATACTGCAGAATTTAAGACGGACAGTACGATGTTTCATGTAAATGAAGCAAATGAAGGAAAAGGTACACTGACTGTAGAAGATGGAAAGATGACGATACATATCAGTCTCGTATCAAAAAATATCGTGAATCTCTTCCCTGGTACAGCAAAAGAGGCTCAGAAAAAAGGTGCAAAATTTTTAAAACCAACCACGGACAAAGTTACATACAGCGATGGAACGACAGAAGAAGTCTATGGATTTGATGTTCCGGTTCCGGCGTTAGATGAAGAATTTGATCTGGCGTTGATCGGAACAAAGGGCAAATGGTATGATCACAAGGTAAGTGTATCAAACCCGGTAAAAGCTGAATAAAATGTATGAATAAAAACTCTTATTTCCCATATATTGTATAGACTACAAAAAGGTGGGGAATAAGAGTTTTTTTTGTATCATACAATGCAAAGATACATAAAAATAGTAAAAATGCATAAAAAAAATAAGAATTACTGGACTTTTATGTTAAAACGCACTAATATTGAATTAACGGTAAAACGGAATAAAAAACAGGAAGGAAATAAGCGAATGAAAGGAAATGTAATTGTAGGACAATCTGGGGGACCAACTGCAGCGATCAATGCCAGTCTTGCCGGTGTATACCGGACAGCGAAAGACCGTGGAGCCAATAAAGTATATGGAATGCTTCACGGAATCCAGGGATTATTAAAAGAAAAATATATTGATCTGTCAGATCATATCAAGACCGAACTGGATGCGGAATTATTAAAAAGAACACCGGCCGCATTTTTGGGATCCTGCCGTTATAAGCTTCCGGAGATCCATGAGAACAGAGAAGTGTATGATAAGATATTTGAGATCTTGGACAAACTGGATATCGAAGTATTTATCTATATCGGTGGAAATGATTCTATGGATACAATCAAGAAATTATCGGATTATGCCATTATATTCGGTCATGCAATCCGCTTCATTGGATGTCCGAAGACGATTGATAATGACCTTGCACTTACCGATCATACACCAGGATATGGAAGTGCGGCAAAATATATCGGAACATCTATGAAAGAGATTATCCGTGACAGCTTCTGCCTGGAATATGAAAAAGGCGTGGTATCTATCGTCGAAATAATGGGAAGAAATGCCGGATGGCTGACCGGAGCGGCTGCATTGTCAAAGGGAGAAGACTGCGAAGGACCGGATCTTATCTATCTGCCGGAACTTCCATTTGATCTTCAGTTATTTGGAGAAAAGATCAAACAATTATTACAGGAGAAAACATCTATTGTTGTTGCAGTATCAGAAGGAATCCGTACAGAAGATGGAACTTATGTATGTGAACTTGGCAACAGTATTGACTTTGTAGATGCATTTGGACATAAGCAGTTATCCGGAACAGCATCTTACCTTGCAAGTTATATTGCAGGGGAGATTGGATGTAAGACACGTGCGATTGAATTAAGTACATTACAAAGAGCCGCATCTCACGCGGCCTCAAGAGTTGATATACTGGAAGCATATCAGGTTGGAGGAGCAGCGGTAAAGGCAGCAGACGAAGGAGATACCGGAAAGATGGTAGTCTTAAAACGTCTGTCGGATGATCCATATCAGTGCGGAACAGAAGTAAAGGATGTACACAAGATTGCCAATGATGAGAAGCTTGTACCAAGAAACTGGGTAAACGAAGAAGGTACTTATGTAACAAATGAGTTTATTTCTTATGTGCGTCCATTGATTCAGGGGGATGTATCACCGGTTATGGTAGATGGAATCCCAAGACATCTGTATACACCAAAAGAATTAAGCCACAGATAAAAAATAGATAAGATTTGAAGGTTGGAAAGATAGTGCCGTATTGCGAGCGTATAACAAGATACATGTCTTGCAATATGGCACTTTTTGTATACCAAAGCAGCATGTAAGAGAAGTTGCCGGCAGCAAGTTCTGTAGATACAAAAATATGTAAGAGAAGTTGTCTGTGGCAGGTCCTTTAAAGTGCTGTGCCAGAAAATATATAAAAACAATAAAAAAGGGTTGAAATTTTGAAATGAATCAGGTAAGATATCTTTAATCTATATTTTCAAGATAGATTCTTTTAATTAATCTATATAGTCTGTAGGACTTCGTGAGGCCTCACCAAATTTACCATGTAAGAAAAAATGAAAGAAGAACAGGGGTGATATATGTTGCAACAAAAAGAAAGTTATGATGTGTTGCGGCTGATTGAGCATGGACAATTATGCTATATCAGTTCCGAAAATGTGCAGGGGAAAACCCTGGACAGATACTTAAAATATCATCCGGTAATAAAAAAACGGGAGATATTTTTATTATTAAAAGAGATAGCAGGACAACTGGCGTCATTTCACAGGTGCAGGGGAAATCCTTGTTATCAATATGTAAATCCATATAGTATTGTCAGGTCTGAAGATGGAAGAATTTATTTTCTGGATATGCAGTCGGAAGCAAACAGAAGCAAGATGATATTTATGCAAAGAAGAGATATCCGTGAATATTTTCTTCCGCCGGACGAAAAGTATTATCAACATGCCAGTAAGGAACTGGATATGTATGGGCTGGGAAAAACATTTCAATATATTCTGGCATCTGTGGAGGCAGAACCACGTTTTAACAGACGAGAAGAATATCGTCTTCAGAGAATTATTTCAAAAGCAATGGGGATAAGATCAACCCATTATCTAAATGTATCAGAAATCCAAAAACAAATCCCAAGGTATGAAGAAAAAGACAGAGATAAAATTTTGAATAATAAGGGGAAAAGAAGAAAAAAAGTGTGTATAACAGTAGTTTTGTCTATTGTTTTCGGGGGATATTTGTTCATAAATGCATGGGAAAATGCTGAAAAAGCAAACCAGAGAGAGATGAAAAGAACGGAATCTTCCAAATCAGAAGAGAAAAAAAGTGAAAAATCGGATGACCGGATAAAAAAGAAAATATATGAAAGAGATGAAGAGTATCTGGAATTGGCACTGGCATATTTCCTGAATGTGGGAGATATGAAAAAAAGTCTGAAATGTCTGAATCAAATGGAGAATCAGACGCTGGCAGTTAATCTGAAAAGGCTTATCAAAGCGTATGAAAAACAAAAAGTGCCGGAAGAGGCAGAAAAATTTGCCGCAAGTCTTGCTTACCTGGAGAATGAATGGAAAGAAAGAAGTATGCAGTCGGAAGAGAAGAAAAAACAGGCAATACAGTGCCTGATAAGAGGATATGGATTACTGGATGATAAAGAAAGTTCAGAAAAAGTGTTGAATCTGGTAGAAGAAGGATTAAAGACAGATTATCTGAATGATTCTGCGAAGAGAGAACTATTGCAGTATCAGGCGTCTGCATTGGAAAAAGAAGAAAAGAAAGAGGAGGCAGCAAACATATATGCAGAGATATTGGAGGATGAGACGGAACCGGGTAAGAGAGAAGAGCTGTATAAAAAGATGGTACAGTTGTATGAAACTGCAGGAAGACGGGATATGGCAAGCGATACATGCATTCAGGGGATAAAAGAGCTTGGAGAATCAGAAGAGTTGAAATTAACACACATAAGACTGATATGTGCAGATCCGGCTGTCAATAGAGATACGTGTGCACTCAAGATTAAAGAATATGTAACAGAAGATACTGAACTTTTGGAAAATGCAGAATTTAAGAAATTACAAAAAGAATATGGAATTAAGGCAGAAGGAGGAAATATATGGGTAGGAAGATAAAAAAAGTAATAATGATAGCAGCGTTTGGTATGGTGACCGGAGGACAGATTGCTGATCTGTTACCGGAAGGAAATGTGATGCAGGTAGAAGCGGGAAGTCGAAAGCAGATTATAAAAGTAAAAAATAAAGGAAAAGACAGTAAGAAAGAATTTGACAAGGACAAAGACAACGCCAAAGATAATGAAAAGGATCTGGTAGAAGAGGGAGAAAAAGAGGACAGAAAAGATTCGGAGGAAGATAGAGAGAAAGACGATAAGAAAGATGACGGGAAAGCTCCGGAGAAGGGTGATGAAAAAGATGACGGGAAAGACTCGGAGAAGGATGACGAGAAAGAGGATGGAAAAGATCCGGAGAAGGATGACGAGAAAGAGGATGGGAAAGACTCGGAGAAAGATGACGAGAAAGATGACGGGAAAGACTTAGAGAAAGACGATGAAAAAGAGAATGGAAAAGATCCGGAGGAAGAAGAGATAAAAATGTATCATGCGGAATATGAGGATCCGGATGGTCAGAATGGCTATTATATCAGTGCTCCGACCGGAAAGATCACACATCTGAGTAAGAATGGCGTGACCAGATACCTTTTTGAGAATGGAAATGGGGAAAGGCAGGAAGGTACGCTGGAAAAATTAAATGAATCCTGCTGGTTGAAACAATTGAATTTTGCAGATGGAAGGAATGAACTGGAAGTATGGATGGAAGATGAAGAACATCATCAGATTGAAAATTCAGAAAGCAGAAAGGCATTCTGGATAGACAGTGTAAGACCGGTGATCGGTCTGGAAGTGTCCGGAGGAGCAGATATTTGGCACAAAGAGGTAGCAGAGGTAGTGGTAGAAGCTTCTGACGGGAGCAATGGAAGCCAGATCGCGGAAATTGTCTGTAAAACAGGAGAAAAAATAGTTGGGAAAATCAGTAAAGGAGCAGAAAAATTTGTCATTACAGAAAGTTCACAGAATGGGGAAAGTACCCCGGTAACAATTATTGCTACAGACTATGCGGGAAATCAGACGGTGGTAACGGATCGGGTTTTTGTTGACAGAGATGCACCGAAAGCATTGATACAAGGAGTGGAGGATTATACGATTACCAGTAAACCTGTACAAGTCAGCTATCTGGCAGAAGAAGAGAATGTAATTCAGACGGTGCGGGCAAATATTTTAAAAGAAGATATCGATGGGAAAAAGGAAGAAACAGAAATCACAGAATGGAAAACAAAAAGCAGGAATGAGTCTGGTGATACAAAAAAAGAAAGTGTGCAGACACTTGCAGAGGACGGGCTGTATAAACTCCGAATGAATGTAACAGATACGGCAGGGAATGTCAGTCATGCCGAGAGACAGCTGATTATAGATAAAGAAAATCCCGTTATTGCACATGTAGATGAGTTGGATGGAAAGTATTTAAAGAAGTTTAGCTGGAATTATTCTATCGAGGAATCGATTAAGGATTTTACGAATTATACATATGTAATGAAAGTGGACGATGCATTTTACCGGCCAGGAGAAAAGATTGAAAAAGAAGGGGTACATGTACTGACAATTGAAGCTTTTGATTCAGCAGGAAATAAAGGAGAAGCAAAAGCAAGATTTACCATCGATCATACACCGCCGGTGATCGAGTTTGAGGAGATAGAAGATGGAGAAAAATATGAAAAAGAAAAAACATTTTATGTCAGAACAGAGAATCTGGAAGATCAGATTGAATACATTAAAATTAATGGAAAGAAACAAAACAGGAAAAAACAGAAGAAGGAATATGAAATTCAGCTAAATGAGGCAAAAAATTATGAAATAGAGGTAAAAGCAAAAGATTTTGCGGGAAATGAAAAAGTTTCACAGATAGGATTTGAAATATACGAGGAAAAGAGTTTGTGGCAGAAAATTGTGGAACCGGTCAGAAAATATATTTTTTATGGAAATGAAAAGGTAATACAGGATGAAAAAATGGTCAAGGAAGATAAAAAGGAAGGAAAAAAGAAGAACATAATTTTATGGGAGAGAGCTGTTTTATTTGGCGCATTGATTGTTGTAGGAATATGGAAACGGGAAAAAGTGAAAGAAATCTGGAAAAATCTTTCATAAAAGGGAGGATGCCGGGTAACTACTTTCGCAGTTCCCGGCATGTATTATGAAAAAGTTTATTCCAAATAGTATTTACATACTAGATAACGTCTTTTGTATATCAAAGGATATGAGAGAAATTCTAAATCGCCATGTGTTCGGAAGTAGCTACCAAGTTCTCTGTATTTCTTTGATAATTATAGTATAAGAAAGACCTATGAAGAAAGAATGTTAAAGTAATGAAAGAATTTTGAAGGATAAATGAACAAATTGTGAACACGGGATTTTACAAAGATTTTGTTGGAAAATAGCGAAAAATAGATTATACTAATAGAAGTCAAATTGTAGAAAGAGGAGAAAATGAAGAATGAAATATATTTCTTTTGCCATTCCGTGTTATAATTCACAGGATTATATGGCCCATGCGATAGAAAGTATTCTTCCGGGTGGAGAAGATATTGAAATAATTATCGTAAATGACGGATCAAAGGACAGAACATCAGAGATTGCTCATGAATATATGGAAAAATACCCTACTATTATTAAAGTAGTAGACAAGGAAAATGGTGGACATGGAGATGCTGTAAACTCAGGGCTGATGCATGCAACCGGTAAATATTTTAAGGTTGTAGACAGTGATGACTGGGTGGACGAAGATGCACTTCATAAAATATTAGATGTTTTACGCCATATGGAAGAAGATGGAATGGAACTGGATATGTTGATCGCTAACTATGTGTATGAAAAAGTTGGTGCAACACATAAGAAGGTGATTCATTATCGTAACGTATTGCCACAGGATGAGATTTTCCGTTGGGATGATATGGGACATTTCCGTCTGGATCAGTATATTCTGATGCACTCGGTTATTTACCGTACAGACATGTTAAAACTGATCCAACTTCATCTGCCAAAGCATACATTCTATGTGGACAATATTTATGTATATTACCCACTCCCGCATGTACGCAAAATTTACTATATGGATGTAGACTTCTATAGATATTTTATTGGAAGAGAAGATCAGTCGGTTAATGAGAAAGTAATGATCAAAAGGCTGGATCAGCAGATTTTTGTCACAAAGACGATGATTGATATGTATCAGCTTAAAGATATTGGAAGTAAGAAATTAAGACAGTACATGCTTAATTATCTTGCAATCATGATGACAGTTTCTTCTATTCTTTGCATCCGTTCCAAGGATAAAGAAAATCTGGAAAAGAAAAAGGAATTATGGCAGTATCTGAAGAAAAAAGATATGCGAAGCTTTATCAGAATCCGTTACGGTATTCTCGGACAGACAATGAACATTCCGGGAAAATCAGGACGTAAGATATCGTCATTGGTTTATATTGTTGCGCGGAGATTGATTGGATTTAATTAATTTCTATTTAATGCATTAAGCGGTTGATACCCGGCCGGAAGAAAAGGAAGAGAGTCCCGCTGCGTGCTGATTCAATCATGGAGTATTTCTAAAGCATAAAAATTGTCCTAAAAGCAGCAGTCAAAAAAACATAACTCGCAAGCTCAGACAATGATTTTTTGACTGCTAACGGCCAATTTTGATGCTTAAGAAATACTAACCATGATTTCATATGCACGCAGCGGGACTCTTTTCCTTTTCTTCCTTACGTTATCGCATACTGTAATGATTCAATAGTGGAAGCGTAACCGGCGTGATACCGAAAGTGTACAAAAAATCCGGAAAATCAAGGCTTCCACCTCAACTTTCCGGCTGCACACAAAGGTTACAACCCTCTATTGAATTCATTATCATTGGCCAAGCACGACATGAGAAAGACTTGGTGCTCTGTTTGTCGCGTATATGGAGTGATGTTTAGAAAAACTTAGGGTGTTCAAATCTCCGTTAAAGGCATGGAACGAATTGTTTGAGCGAAGCGAGTTATGAGTGGAATGCCTTTGCTTTTAGGAGATTTGGACATCCTTAGATTTTCTTACATCACGGAATCTTAGTAGCAAATAGAGCACCAAGTTTTTCTCATGGACTGAGAGGCCGCGATAATTAATTAAATAGAAATCTCCCCTAAAATAATTCTCAACAGTGCTTTATCCAACATAATCGTCCGGTTCCAAGGATTGATGATGATACCCTGAATGTTATCAGCTGTAATGGCAGAATTAAATAACTGTTTCATATCAGTAAGAAATGTAGACATTACGCTTCCGGAACCTTTGAGTTCTTCATCGAAGCTGGTAAATGCCGCCCACCATTTGCGGCCATCATCGGTCTGGATTGCCTGTACCTGGAGGCCGGAAGCAGCGGAAGAAGGATCAATTGCGATAATCAGTTCGCCGTGTTCATTCATACGCCGGCGGATGACAGTTAGAGTATGAGCAAGCATTTCCTGAGATGGTTCCTGTTGAAGAGCTGCAATGGCAGATTCAATCTTGTTATTGCCTTGTAAAGTTTTATCGGTATGTGTATGGTCATTCATAATTGTGCAAAATCCTTTCTAGATAGATAATGGATACAGAGAACCTGTCAATGACAGCCTCGCTTGCATATTTTTGTATAAAAATATACGGACAGCAAGAGAGCCATCCGTATATTAATATAAAGTATTTCAGTTGGAAGAGCAAGCTAATTGAACTCCCATGGAGAAATATATTTATTTGGAGATGAAGCATATCCATTGTTATATTTCACTGTGACATATAAAGAGTCATCACCATCAACCAGTTTCACATAGCAGATATTATCTTTGTTGAATTTGTGTGTGATATCGATGGACTGATTTTTGTAATACAGGATGACGGAACCATCTTTTTCATATTCTATATCCGGAGCATTTAGTTCTTCCATAATTTCTTCTTGTGTAAGGCTGCGTTCGGAGCCATCCTGGTTAAATGCAATGCCGCCTCCGCCAAATTCTTTATTTTTTCCGTCTTTATCTGCATAAGTTCCGGTATAAGAACCGTCAGAATTGATTGTTAAAGTAGCAGTTGTCTGATCTCCGTGGATCCAGAGCTGGACTTTACGTTGAATTCCGCCAAGATCGGATGCGTAGGCTGTTCCGGTTCCGACTGTTACGATCAGGCATGCGGCAACTGCGGCTGCTAATGTTTTTAATTTGTGCTTCCTATTTAAGATACTCATTTTGTCTACCTCCAGGGAAAAATTGACGGAGGCGGAAAGTGTATCAAAAGTCTGCTTGTATTTTTCTTTATTCGTCATCGTTCCATTCCTCCTTTAAGGTTTCTTTGAGAAGAGCACGTCCGCGGGAAAGCCGGGTCTTTACATTGTTGACAGAAAGATGCAGGATATCACTGATCTCTTGTGTTGTATAATCCTCATAGTAAAAGAGATGCAGGACAATCCGGTATTTTTCGGGAAGTTTCATCACTGTGTCAAACAGAGTTTCTGATTCCGGTGTTTCGAAGGTTAATGTTTCCATATATTCTTCTAAGTTGCATTTATTTCTGTGCCAGAATGAGCGGGTGATATTCTTTGCTTTATTGATTGCAACCCGGATCAGCCAGGCACGGATATGTTCTTCTGTATCAAACTCTTTTTTATATGTGTGATACTGAATAAATGTATCCTGAACGACATCTTCTGCATCTTGTTGGTTTCTGCATATGTTAAATGCAATCGCATACAGATGCTTTTGATATCGTTCGATTAAAACTTGTGTTGCTGGTTTCATGAGTACTCCTTTTTTTGTGTTGTATCTACAGAACCTGTTGCCGTAAGACCTGCCATAAGCATCTCCTTACAAATGTTCTGGCGACTGAGTGGGGCATCAGACGTTCGTTTCTTAAGGCCTTTCACTTATAATACAAATGAAAACATAGAAAGGTTACAAATTAATGAAAGTTATTTTCCAAAGTTGTTTTTCAAAAGAAAACTTTAGGTATTGGAGGTAAGATATATATTCTAACTATATCTTACTATCGAGCATAGGCATTTTACATTTTAAAATATACGACGTAAACTATATTAAGAAAAAATAGCTTCAATAATAAGCTGAAAAAATTAATATCTATTATAAAATGAAGATGAGTGTTTTCATTATGTTTTCGAATAAAGATTTGAAGAATCTGATTGTACCGCTGTTTTTAGAACAGTTATTGATGGCACTGGTCGGAATCGCAGATGTATTTGTGATTGGTTTTGTAGGGGAGGCTGAGGTATCCGGAGTATCACTTGTAAACTCATTTAATACTATATTCATCAATTCGTTTACAGCACTTGCTTCCGGTGGTGCGGTAGTGATCAGCCAGTATATAGGAAGGAAAGAAGAGAGAATTGATTATGAAGAAAAATATTGGAGCACAGCTGGCATTATATCCGGCACCGGTAATTGTAGTAGGAGCAATAGTAAATGATAAACCGACATGGACACTGGTGGCACATGCAGGAACTATGGCGTATAGTCATCTGATGGTGTCGCTGGTACATGCACACTACATTAATCAGGAAATTATCGAGAGTAAGAAATTATCAGTAAATATCGTAGACGAAGCATGGCTAAAAGAAACTGACCGTATGGGAGTGATAAGCGGAAATAAAGAAGACAAATCAGAATCAGGTAAGATTGATTATCATACATTCAAACCGGTACTTTTTGAATTTCCGACATATGAATATTTTGTGACGGGAGAAAAAGTGGGAGACTGTGCAAAGATGAATTAGAGGTTTTCATCCCTGGCAGATTGTGCTATCATGACAGTATGTCAGAAAGCGAAAGGATGGAAGTTTCATGCCGGCGAGATCAGAAGAAAGAACGAATGCGAGAAAAGAAGAGATCATCAATGCATGCGAAATGCTGTATCAGACGATGAATTTTAAAGATATTACGATAAAGGAAATCGGAAATGTCACCTCTTTTTCCAGAACATCGATATATAATTATTTTGAGACGAAAGAGGAAATCTTTCTTGCATTGTTAAAAAGAGAATACGATGCGTGGATTCTGGATCTACATAAGATTGTTGAAGAACATGAAAGCATGGACGATGAGCAGATTGCATCGGCGATTGCAAAATCTTTGGATCAGCGTCATCAACTTCTGAAGATACTTTCCATGAATCATTATGATCTGGAGGAAAACAGCCGTATTGAGATGTTGATAGAATTCAAAGTATCTTATGGAAATTCACTGAGAGCTGTAATGGGAATTCTTGCAAAATTCAGACCGGATATGGATATTGAAAAGAGACAGGAATTTGTCTATGCATTTTTTCCGTTTATGTTTGGAATTTATCCGTATACCGTGGTGACGGAGAAACAGAAGAAAGCGATGAAAGAAGCAGGAGTTGATTATACTTATAATTCGGTATATGAACTGACGTATACGGCAGTGAAAAAGATGTTGAAGTAATGAAAATATTTGAAAGGAGATAGAAATCATGAAAACATTAGTAGCATATTTTAGTGCAAGCGGAACAACAGAAGGTGTAGCAAAGAAGGTGGCAGAGGCAGCAGGAGCAGATCTGTTCGAGATCAAACCAGAAGTACCATATACAAATGCAGATCTGAACTGGATGGATAAAAAAGCAAGAAGTACGGTTGAGATGAACGATCCGTCTTCCAGACCTGCTACTACAGGAACGGTAGAGAATATGGAGCAGTATGATAACGTAATTATCGGGTTTCCAATCTGGTGGTATGTTGCACCGACAATTATTAACACATTCCTGGAAAGCTATGACTTCGCTGGAAAGAAGATCGCACTTTTTGCCACATCAGGTGGAAGCGGATTTGGGAAAACAGTATCCAGACTGGAAGGTTCTGTGGATAAATCGGCAGAATTCGTATCAGAGAAACTGTTAAACAGAGCAGGTAAAGCGGAGATTGAAAGCTGGCTGAAGAGCTGGATGTAAGAAGCAGGAAGCCTTTTCGGTGATGCAGGAGATAAAATGTATCTGATATCGGTGTATTTTGATGACAAAAGTAATAAAATAATTTCCAATTATATAAATAAAATTGCGCAAAAGACGGGAAATACGTTTATGACAGATAATCATGTTCCACCACATCTGACAATTATGTCTGTAGAGGTAAGAGAGGAAAAAAAATTGACAGAGGTGATGGAACAGTTGGAGAGGTCCCTGACCAAAGGGCAGATCCAGCTGGTCTCGGTCGGAGTGTTATTGCCGTATGTATTGTATGCGGCACCGGTTCTGAATCTGTATCTGGAAGATATGATCGAACAGGTACATGATATGGTAAAGCACATTCCGGAGGTCCGAATGAGCCGGTATTATCAGCCTATGCAGTGGCTTCCGCATATCACACTGGGAAAGAAGCTTTCAAAAGAACAGATGCAGGAAGCATTTTCGGTGATGCAGGAACTGTTTATACCGATGGAAGTGACGGTGGCAGAGATAGGACTTGCGAAGACGAATCCGCATCAGGATCTGATAAGAGTAGAATTAAATGACTGATCGATAAAAAAGAAAAACATGGAAAGCCGGAATGTTATGAAAAAGTACATAGGTATATTAGCAAAAATAACAGGATTCATACTGATTGTGATTCTGGCGGTGAATATCATTCTGCCGCTGATAAAAAGAAATCCGTATGATCGGAAATGCGAAAAAAAGTATTGTGTTATCCACATTTGATCTGCGTTCGGATGACAGTGGTACGAAGATCATTGCGGCATTGTATACGGCGGCAGAAAGGGGTGTGCAGGTACAGATATTGATCGACGGGATCTATCAGAAGCTCTTTTTGGAAAAGAGTCCGGTATTTCAGGCACTGGCAGCACATCAGAATGTAGAAGTTGGAATCTATAATCCAGTCATGAATCGGAAAGTAAAAGGAAAAGAAACAAAATGATTAACAGAGAAGACATGCTGGCACTGACCAGAAGAATGACAGTTAAGAGAACATCTATGACCAGAATCGCCGGAGGATATCTGGACATGGATGGGTATATAGACGGGACATTTAACACGGGATTTTTAAAATTGAGCCCAGATGAGAAAGAAAAAAATTTACAGATAGCAAAAGTAATCCCATTTGCAGATACGAATCAGAATCTGAAAGAATATGCATTTTCCAGTGAGAAGATGAAAGGTGACAGTATGTGGAAGCTTTTAATGGGAATGCGTGTGTGTGGACTGAAAAATGATGCATTAATGGAGACCTTTTATGAGATTGTCGGGGAACAATATCAGGCAATGGGAGATTATGCGGTCTATGTATTTCATGACAGGTATGACATTCCGGCAAAGGGCAAAGATCATGTCCGCCAGGGGGAATCCGAGGAGATGTTCGAATATCTGATCTGCGCTATCTGTCCGGTGAGTGGAGACTATGAGCCCGGAGAACCGGAGTGCGGCTTTCTTTTCCCGGCATTTATGGATGGCGCAGCAGCACTCAATTATGTGGACGTATATCAGAAGGATCAGGCACATCCGCATACAGAGCTTCTGAAAATGCTTGGCGTGTGGTGAGATAGAGAAAATTTCTTATAAATGAGTTTAATGGTTCCCAATTCCTTCCGGATATCCTATAATATAGTGGATTGAGTTTATAGGAAAAGGCAGGGAATATACAATGCATACAATGAAAAAATTCATCCGGTATTATGCCCCGTATAAGGCGGTATTCTTTCTGGATCTGATCTGTGCGGCGGTTATAAGTCTGGTAGATCTTGCATTTCCGCAGATATTGCGGACACTTACAAAGACCTTGTTCGCAGAACCGGCAGACCGTATATTACAGGCCCTTCTCCCAATCGGAGCGGGGCTTCTTGTAATTTATATTTTACAGGCGCTGTGTAAATATTATGTCAGCTATCAGGGACATATGATGGGCGCCAATATGGAACGGGACATGCGGCAGCAGCTTTTTGACCATTATGAGAAATTGTCATTTTCATATTATGACCAGAATAATTCCGGGCAGATGATGAGCAAGCTGGTATCGGACCTTTTTGATATCTCAGAGTTTGCACATCACGGACCGGAGAACTTATTTATTTCGCTGATCAAAATTATCGGTTCGTTCATATTCCTGTTTCTGATCAACTGGAGACTGGCAATACCGCTTCTGGTTCTGGTAGTGTTCATGTTGTTCTTCTCGTACGGGCAGAATAAGAAGATGCAGGCGACATTCATGGACAACCGGCGTAAGATCGGGGATGTTAATTCGAGTCTTCAGGATACACTGGCCGGGATCCGTGTTGTACAGTCCTTTGCAAATGAAGAGATTGAACGGGAGAAGTTCCGAAAAAGCAACCAGGGATTTCTGCGTTCCAAGGATGCCAATTATAAATGTATGGGAAGCTTTATGAGCGGCAACCTGTTCTTTCAGGGGATGATGTATCTGGTAACGCTGGTATTCGGAGGATGGCTGATCGCACATGGGAAGATGGAGGCAGCGGATCTTGCGATGTACGCACTCTATATTGGGATCTTTATCAGCCCGATACAGATTCTGGTCGAGCTTACTGAGATGATGCAGAAAGGACTGTCCGGATTCCGCAGATTTCTGGATGTGGTAGAGACCGAGCCGGAGATCGTGAATGCACCGGACGCAGAATCAATAGATGAAGTAAACGGACACGTTTCTTATGAAAATGTATCGTTTCATTATAGCGATGATGATACACCGGTGCTTTCTAATGTTACATTCGACATTCCGGCAGGAAAATCCGTGGCTTTAGTCGGACCTTCGGGAAGTGGTAAGACGACGATCTGCTCTCTGCTTCCGAGATTCTATGATGTAACAGGCGGACGTGTTATGATTGACGGAAAAGATGTCCGGGATCTGACACTGGAAAGTCTGCGTAATCAGATCGGACTGGTACAGCAGGATGTGTATCTGTTCTGTGGAAGTATTAAAGAGAATATCGCATATGGGAAGCCGGGAGCATCTATGGAAGAGATTGAAGACGCAGCAAGGAAAGCGAACATTCATGATTTTATTATGGAACTGCCGGACGGATATGATACATTTGTTGGTGAACGTGGAACAAGACTTTCCGGCGGACAGAAACAGAGAATCTCGATTGCAAGAGTATTTCTTAAGAATCCGTCAATCCTGATTCTGGATGAGGCGACAAGTGCACTGGATAATGAGAGCGAACGCTGGATTCAGAAGAGTCTGGAAGAGCTTGCAAAGAACCGGACAACGATTACGATCGCGCATCGATTATCAACAATCCGCAATGCGGATGAGATCCTTGTAGTGGCAGATAATGGAATCGCAGAGCGTGGAACACATGAAGAACTGTTAAAACAGGGCGGAATCTATGCGCATTATAATGAGATGGGATAGGCAGAAGATAAGAAAAACGGAAGCTGCTCTGTGAGTAGAAACATAAAAATTATCAATAAAGAAATTTGCAAAAGAAAAAGATTGCCGTGAAAAGGATCTATGATATAATTTACAAAGATATCAGCGGCAGAAAAGACAGTGCAAAACTGTAAAGGAACAGTAGAAATGATTGATATCAGTGAATAAAAACGGCCACCGAATAAGGCGGCAAATCATAAGAAACAGAGGTAGAATTATGGGAAAAATCAGAATTGGTATCGTTGGATACGGTAACATCGGACGCGGAGTAGAGCAGTCTATCAAGCGTAATGATGATATGGAATTAAAAGCAGTATTTACAAGAAGAGATCCTGCAAGTGTAAAGATCCAGACAGAAGGGGCAGAAGTAAAGCACTTTGATGATATGGAAGCTATGAAAGATGAGATCGATGTAATGATCCTCTGCGGCGGATCAGCAACAGACCTTCCGGTAATCGGACCGAAGGTAGCAGCATCATTCAATACCATTGACAGCTTTGATACACATGCTAAGATCCCTGAGTATTTTGCAAATGTAGATAAAGCAGCAAAAGAAGGAAAGAATGTAAGTATTATCTCAGTAGGCTGGGATCCGGGAATGTTCTCTCTGAATCGTCTGTATGCAGAGTCTATCCTGGTACAGGGAAGCACTTATACATTCTGGGGAAAAGGTGTCAGCCAGGGACACTCTGATGCAATCCGCCGTATCGAAGGTGTGAAGAACGGAATCCAGTATACGGTACCGATCGAAGCAGCGGTTGACCAGGTAAGAAGCGGAAGCGAACCGGAGTTGACAACAAGACAGAAACATTTAAGAGAGTGTTATGTAGTAGCAGAAGAAGGAGCAGATAAAGCAGCCATTGAAGAGGCAATCAAGACAATGCCGAACTACTTTGATGAATATGATACAACGGTAACATTTATCACAGAAGAAGAATTAAAAGAAAACCACAGCAAGATGCCTCACGGTGGATTCGTGATCCGTACCGGTGAGACAGGATGCGAAGGCAACAAGCATGTGATCGAATATTCTCTGAAACTGGATTCCAACCCGGAATTCACAGGAAGTGTTCTGGTAGCTTATGCACGTGCTGCACACAGACTTTCTAAGAAAGGTGAATCAGGAGCAAGAAGCGTATTCGATATCGCACCGGCTATGTTGTCTCAGATGACACCGGAAGAGTTAAGAGCACATATGCTGTAAGAGATAATTAATAAAAATGTGTACAAGTTCTATCGTAGACTATTAATGTTGTGATGGAATATAAGGAGCAGAAGTAAAAAAATCAGGCATCGGAGGCGAAATGAAAACTCGTTTCCGGTGCCTGATTTTGTAGAAACTACGGATTTATTTAAGATTTCCTGCTGACTGGTTTATGGTTTGCCGGACAGAGTGGAAAGAAGCTATCTAAAATGAGAGATTTTACGTACAATACCGAAACGTACGATCGGTCAGAATTCTCGCAAATATCAGTCCAAGCGGCAACATCATAATAATCATAATCGCAGAAGTAAACCATGAAACCGCATCCGTCAGGGACATAATCCCGAAATTATAAATCGCACGGTACAGGTAAAGTCCCGGAACCATGATCACGATAGAAGGCACGGTAAGCGAGATTCTTGGATATCCATTACTCTTTTTAATAAAAGAAGCAAGCAATCCGGCAGTCAGAGCCCCGATAAATGCGGCGGCGGCCGGAGGCATATGTGTGAAATCAACAAGTTCAAGCCGGAGTGTATTGGCAATGGCACCAATAAATGCAGCCGTTGCCGCCATCGAATGAGAACTGTTGAACATGATCGAGAAACCGAATACTCCGCAAAAGCTTGCAATCACACGGAAAATCAGACGGGCAGCAGCACTTAGATGCAGTGCCGTAAAATCGGCCGGTTCCAGATGCAGAAGTAAAGCCATGATCCATGCAAATAAAGTGGCAACCATAACGATAATGATTGCATAAGTAAGCCGCTCCAGTCCCGAACGCAGATCCAGCTTTGCAAGGTCGATCCCGCTTGTAATAAATGGAAATCCCGGGATGATGAACAGCATTGAGCAGATATAACCAGCTTCATGAAATTCCGGAATGTGAAAGACAAGTTCCGCAAGTTTCAGAAAGACTGCATAGGTAAAACATGCTGCTGAAACAGAGACTGCTATATTCAAAAACAGTGTGTAATGGTGTTTGATCAGTTTCGTACGGATCAGATTACCAATCCCGGCGGCAATAAAAGCAAGAGCCATCTCAACTGGTCCGCCTCCGAGTAAAAAAGTAAAACCGCAGCAGGCAAGAGCTGCGGCAAGCCCCAGCTTTGCAGGTGAATAAAGAGCATGGATTTCTTCAATTTCATCCAGTCGTTTATGGATATCTTCACCGGTCATATGTGCTTCTTCTTCCGGAAAATGATCTACAAACTGTTCCATGCGGTAAAGCTTGGAGGTATTCACTCCCGTATTGGCAATACTCAACGACTGGGAAACACAATCGTTTCCATCGAAACAGTTAAATACAATGGACATCAATCCCACGTCTACCGTACAGGTTACACCAAGCTCTTTGGAAAGCCGGTTCATGGAAGTCCGTACACGCCATGCACCGGTTCCACAGGAGAGCATGATTAACCCAACACGGCCGATGACGGAAGCTTTCTCGATCAGTCCGGCTTCTGCAATCAACACATTACTGTCATCATTGGCGTAGTCATGCCATGGAATCTCCATATGATTTTTTTCCATAATATCAATAAAGTCAGAATTAGTTGTCTGCATAAATGATCGCCTCTGCTTTGGAAACGTGGCGTTCCAGATTTTTTAAGAAATGTGAATTCGGAAGGAAAACTCCGATCTCATCATAACGGGTATTATCTTCAACAAGAGAATCCTGTCCATAGAATACATAGGACATAGGAAGCTCTTTCTGAAGTTTTATGACAATATCCAGAATAGCAGAATAAGCTTCTGCTTCGGTTTCTTTTAATTTTACGGTATCCGGTAATTCACGGATCAACAGTACACCGTTATTCTTTTCCAGAATGTTTTGTTCCGGTTCCATATCGTCGGATGTATAAGAATGGCTGTAGCGGTATGCCTGTGCCAGAAAAATATTCTTTGGAGCTCCGAGATCTGTATATACCTCATGGAAATGACGGTATTCCCGTTCATGAATCGATCTCTTATATTCAGGAAGTAACATTCCGTTTTCATCTGTCATGATCATCGGATTCTGTTTTCCGTCCGCATTGAACCGATAGGGAATCAGGAATGCATTTCTTAAAAGATCAAAGACTGTATTCTGACAGATAGCCATCAGAAACGCAGATAAATCCCGATTGCGATAAGAATTAAAAAGAGCCTGTGCGAATTCTGTAGATGACGGAGAATCGGGAAGGTCTACCCCATCGTTACTGAATAAATAACTGCAGAATGTTTCCATCAGTTTTTCACATGCCCATTTATCTTCGGATATTTTCTTAAATAAGATTTCTGATTTTTCTTCTCTGGGAAAAAGTGTTTTTTCCTCCATAATAAAGCGCTTCCTTTCATATTTTTTCATCCGAATAAATTATACAACTGTGATAAAGATAAGTGAAAGCTATAATTAATATAGCGGATATATGATTGTGATATAATAAAGAAGTGAAATCTGAGATTTTTATGCCAAAGTATACAAGAAAGGGTGGCGGTGGCAGGCTATATAGATGTCAAAATATGTAAGAAAAATTGCCGGTGGCAGCTTCTGTAGATAGTCGGTTGATGATTTGAAAGGGATATTTGATATAGTTTAAAACTATGACAAATACACATTTTTTTGTATTATACAAGTTTATCAAAACAAATTATAATAAATCCATCGATCGAGAACATCATCAAGAATATGAAAAATATAAAAAATATAAAAGAAAGCCATCAGGGACAACAAAAAAGACAGAAAACCTAAGTCTCTGCCGGCAAGGAGGAAATAATCATGAACACACCATTTCGTTACGACTTTGTAGGAAGTTTTTTACGCCCACAGAAATTAAAAGACGCAAGAAAGAATTTCGAAGAAGGGACAATCTCACAGGAAAAACTGACCGCAGTAGAAGATGAATGCATCCTGGAACTGGTGGTAAAGATTAAGGAACTTGGATATCATGTGATCACGGACGGAGAATTCAGAAGATCGACATGGCATCTGGATTTCATGTGGGGATTTGAAGGTATCGAGCATCAGAAGACAGTAGAGGGGAATACAACATTTGACGCAGAAGCTGCAATGATTGATGATACATACATGACGGGAAAGATTTCAGTAAAGAATCATCCTTTCGTAGAGCATTTCAAATTCATCAAAGCATTAGAAGATGAAAATACTGTCGCAAAACAGACTATCCCGTCACCGGGACAGTTCTATGCATACTTTACCGGGGCACAGCTTCTGAATACAACATTAGAAATCTATGGATCGGAAGAAGCATTTGCCGAGGATGTGATTAAGGCATACGGTGAATTCGTGCAGGAAATCTATGCAGCAGGCTGCCGTAACCTTCAGTTTGATGACTGCGTATGGGGCGGAATGGTAGATGCGAAGATGGCAGTTGCACTGACCGGAAGAACAGGACAGAGACTGGAAGATTACAAGAAACTCCTTCTGGAACTGAATAACCAGGTAGTAGCACAGGCACCGGAAGATCTGGTGATCAATACACATGTATGCCGTGGAAATTATCATTCTACATTCTTCAGTTCCGGAGCATATGATTCCGTAGCGGATTTGTTATTCGGAGAAGAAAATGTAAATGCATATTATCTGGAATATGACGACAAGAGATCCGGCGGATTTGCACCACTTGCAAAGGTATCCGGCGATAAGAAGGTCGTACTTGGACTTATAACAACCAAGACACCGGAACTGGAAGACAAAGAAAAAGTAATCGCAAGAATCCACGAAGCAGCAAAATATGTTCCGCTTGACCGCTTATACTTAAGCCCGCAGTGCGGATTTGCATCCTGCGAGATCGGTAATAAGCTGACAGAAGAAGAACAGTGGGCAAAGCTTAAGCTTGTAAAAGAGATTGCCGACGAAGTCTGGTCAGACAGATAAGCCAGAGCAGATTGGCCATAAGCCAGCCGATACCGGTAGCAATGGCAGGGGCTGTCAGCTCAAAATGAGGGAAGAAGAACCAGGTTAAGATTATGCGAAGTGCAATCTGGAGCGTACTTCCGGCTAACGTCAGAACCATTTTCCCAAGTACGTTATAAGTACCGGTGAAGGTTCCGCCGGTATTGATCGTACCTTGTACAAGGATCCGATGGTTGCATTATTGCCAGAGGGACACAAGCTGGCAAAAAGAAAGATATTTTCGGCAAAATTTGCAGAGACGGAAGCCTATATTGTAACATGTCCAGGATTAGATATTGATGGAACACGTTATCTGGATAAGCATGGGATTAAGCCGAATGTACAGTTTTCGACAATGGATATTCAGGCAACATATGCGATGGCGGCAGCGGGGATGGGTGTGAGCATTAAAATCGTTCTATCATCTGGAAGTATGATATACTGATAACAAGACCTGCAAAAAAAGATGGAGGTGGACTACATGGATGTTGCAACGATGGTAGCGATTAATAACCTGAATATGGTTACAGTGATGGCAGTACAGGCGGCAAATAATGTAATCACGATCGTAAATGGAGAAAGGATGGAAGAAGATATGGATGGTTCAATGTTAGATCAGTATATGGGAAAAGATTGTACGGTAAGTCTGTTCAACGAAGTAGGAGCAATCAAAGGAAAGCTCATGGACGCAGATATACAGTGGGTAAAGGTTGATACAAAGAAAGGGACACAGCTGATTAACAGAAATATGGTACGGAATATTACTTTTGATAATAAATAGAATGAATAAAAATAGTTGTTTCGAAAAAAGTCAGAAATGAATAAAAAATAAGTTGACATTTCGTGTATGAGTTCTTATACTTAAATGTGTAGATAAAACACGGGGAGCTTGTGTACCAGGCTGAGAGGAAGTTAAGAACTTCGACCCATATACCTGATTTGGATAATGCCAACGTAGGAATGTATAACGTAGATTTTAGGAGAGATGCATTTAGTTGGTAGCTCTCTTTTTTGTTACTATGTGACGGAAATCAGGAACAATTGAATATCGGATAAGTTGAGAGTGAACGAGAGTTCATGAAGGGGTGCACCACCACGGGTGTATTTACTTCGTGAACTCTTTTTTCATACTAAAGTATGCAAGAGAAGTTGTCAGTGGCAAGTTCGCTGTATATATCCGGGAAAGGAGAACATACATGATTATCGTAAATGGAAAAGAAATCAATCTGACAGAGGATACTACTGTTGCAGAATATCTGGAGCAGAATCAGTATCAGGTAAAAAGAATTGCTGTAGAGTTAAACGGAGATATTCTTCCAAAATATAGTTATTCCGATACCATGTTAAAAGACGGCGACCGTCTGGAAGTTGTGACATTTGTAGGAGGAGGCTAACATTCATGGGAGAAATCGTATCAGAAAATATGACGAAAAATGCGAACGCAAAAGTACTTAGTAAAGAAGAGATTATGGCTGCGCTTAATGAAAGACATTCTCCGGAAAAGCAGAAGCATCTGTCTGCAGGAAGGGTTGCGATAGCCGGACTTGGCGGATTGGGATCAAATGTGGCATATGCACTTGCCAGAATCGGAGTCGGACATCTCCATCTGATAGATTTTGATGTAGTAGATATTACGAACCTGAACCGGCAGCAGTACTTTATGGAGCATATCGGAATGTATAAAACAGATGCGTTAAAATCATTACTGTTAAAAATTAATCCGTATCTGGATATCTATACAGACTGCGTGAAAGTCACAGAAGAAAATCTTACGAAATTATTTTGTGACGACCTGATTGTGTGTGAAGCATTCGATAATCCAGAAGCAAAAGCAATGCTGGTAAATGGAATACTGGAACATTTTCCGGAAAAGAAACTGGTATCGGCAACCGGTATGGCAGGATACGGAAGCAGTAATACGATTCGCACACAGAAGTTAATGAAGAACTTTTACCTGTGCGGAGACCGCGAGACGGCACCAACGTATGGAAATGGCCTGATGGCACCAAGAGTTGCAATCTGTGCAGCACATGAGGCGAATATGATC
>ENA-ORUA01000492-ORUA01000492.1-human-gut-metagenome-genome-assembly--contig:-NODE-492-length-42868-cov-4.339500_pt1 | contig 42868 bp, 39 predicted proteins | sample MGYA00242076_ERZ509201 | MGnify/ENA primary metagenome ERZ509201 (study PRJEB26280, sample SAMEA2338863) | human gut metagenome | biome: human gut; feature: human-associated habitat; material: faeces...
CATAATAGATTGCCCGAAGCAGAAGTCTGCAGTTCTGGGGAGAATACGGAAGACCTGCAAAATATACGCTGTGTCCTTTTCCATATTCATTAACCACCAGCTGGCTATACTCTCCATCCATTGCAAGGATCTGGTAATTCTTGCCCTGTGCATAGATTCGGCTTGTTCCCTCACCGAAATCCACATCCCCATCAATATCTTCCAGAATAAAGTGGTTGGAATCCATCTCATTATACTTATCCGTGCTGAGAGAGAAGCACATCTCACGGTCCACGCCAAGCACATCGGACAGCTGGAAGTATCTTCCCTGATGCTGATAAGCCGTCGGCTCACCAACTCCGATGAATCCGCCTCCTTCATCAACGAAGCGACGAATGTTTGTCACCACAGCCTCATCGATCCAGTTTTCAGCACCACTGAATGCTGTATAGGCATCTCCAACATTGATGATTACCCTGATATCCTCCGGAACACCATTTCTTACATCATCAAATGAAATAAATTCAACATCAAACGGCATTCCGCTCAAGCACTCCAGCACGCCCTCTGCAGAATAGGTCTCTCTATGCCAGATTGCGTGATGCACCTGATTGGACATCCACTTTCTCTGCCCTCCCCAACAATTGAGAATTGCCACCTTAAACGGCGCTACATAAGCGGCTGTGCCCTGCATATTTTCATGAATCTCGCGGAACTCGGTAACAACTTTCTGGATTTCATCAATAAATCCCGGCCAGCTGCTTGCCAGCTTTAAGTATCCGCCATATCCGATTCTGTCTAACGGAGAACGGAGAAGTGCACGTCTTGCTTTTCTCCAGTTGTCTCTCGCTTCTCCGATCGGATCTCCGCCCTCGCAGAACACATCCGGGAAGAAATATGGCAAAAGACGTCCCTCTGTATAATCAACACCTTTAATATCTGAAATCATGCGAAGCGTCACACCACTTCCAACAGAACCTACGACTGCATCCAGCCCGATTCCCGCAAAATATTTACCATATGGTTCTGTTCCGATCCAATGATCGCCAAGGAACATCATTGCTTCCTTACCATAGGAATGAACGATATCAACCAGTTCTTTCGCGAGCGCACATACTTCTATCTGCTGGAACTCGATAAAGTCGCGGAACTCTTTGCTCGGCACACGGAACATACTGTTGTGGTATCCCTGATCGACAATAAATTCCGGCCGGAATTTATATCCTGCCCACTTTTCAAATTTCTCTAAAATGTATGGGCTCACACTCGCGCTATATCCAAACCACTCAACGTATTTTTCACGTTTTTTGTCATCAAATGTCAATGTAAACTGATGAAAAAATGTAGTAAAGCGGACAACGTCTATATGAGGATTTTCCTCGCACCATTTCTTAAGCTTTTCTTTTACATATTTCTGGGTTTTCGGTTGTCTCACATCATACGTCAGCTGATGTGGTGTATCTTTCCAATCATTTGTAAGGAAATTGTACATATGCACCGGATCCCAGATTAAAAATGCCAGAAAACTTACCGTATATTCATGATATGGTGTTGTCTGGATCAAAACCTCGCCTGAACCCTCGTCAAATTCCCACTGATCAATAGGAACAACCTCCCCGGTCGTCCGGTCGATTACTTCCCACCAGCGTTTCGGATCATCCAAGGTGTTTACCTTCAGCTGCTCCGTGTGGAATCCTTCCATAAGGCGGATACGAAGACTCTCACCTCTTGCAGTTACCCGGTTACTGATCAGGTATTCCTGCTGAATCTCATCCGGATTCTGGCTTGCCCACTCATTATCTTTTCTGGTTGTATAATAAGTAGCATACTTTTTAACTGGCTCTGACAAAAGTGCATCCGGCATTACCGTTCCGTCACAATCTCTTAATGCATCGGCTCCTAAGAGATTTTTTAAACGTATTGTTTCATCAATGACATCTGCGTCCGTCGGCAGTGTCAATCTTCCCTTCATCAACATTATTTCCTCCAAATCACTTTTGTTCTATTTGTTTATAGCTAGAGTATAATATCTGCAACTGTTGATATCAACGTTTTTGTTGCTCGTTTTATTATTTTTTTTGCTTTTTTATTACTAAAATACTGTTTTTTTACACTTTTTTGTGTATAATATGCCTAAGGCATCACTTTGTGCCTGCTCTTTTTCGTCTTTTTTACGAAACAGTTTTAAAAATATTGTTTTTTTATATATTTTGTGTAAAAAATGAACAATTCCGAAAATAGTATAAAATTATAATAATTGAGGGGGCTTTCTTTATGAGTAATGAATTTATCAATCTGGATTCCGGCAGCAATACCCGCGAAGACTTCCAGCTTCGCTACATTTCCATCTCCAAGTACGAGGGCGACTGGCAGTCACTCCCGCACACACACCAGTTTTCAGAGCTTTTCTACGTTCTGAGTGGAGAGGGTGCTTTCTATATTGAAGACGATAAGATTCCTGTGAAAGCGGACGATCTGATGATCATCAATCCGCATGTCGAGCACACAGAAAAAACGCTTCCAAATGATCCGATGGAATACATCGTATTCGGTGTCGAAGGACTGGCTTTCTCTTTTATTGATCCGGATCAGGACAACACCAAAGGATACAGCTTCTACAGTTACGGCTCGGACAAGAATCAGTTTATCAATTTTGCACAGTTGATGATGCGGGAATTCCATGAAAAAAAGCCCGGCTTTGAGAAAGTATGCCACGGATTGCTCCAGGTTCTTCTTGTATATATTTCACGCAAGCAAAATCTGTCCGTGATCTCTGACTCTTCCTTCCAGTTGTCCAAGGAATGTGCTCTTGCCAAACGCTATATCGATGCAAATTATGCCCAGAATATTACTCTTGATTCTTTAGCGGAGATTACGCATATTAACAAATTTTATCTGGCACACTCTTTTACAGAATGCATCGGCCAGTCTCCGATCAACTATCTGACCGACCGAAGGCTGGAAGCCTGCAAGGAGCTTCTGACATCCTCGAATCTTTCTGTCGCTCAGGTTGCCTCAAGCGTCGGATTCTCATCCCAGTCCTATTTTTCACAAATCTTCAGAAAAAAGACCGGTATGACGCCGAGACAGTATCGGAATCGCTATGCGAAATAAGCTGTTTTTGTAAGTTTTGCACAAAAAATTGTTTCATCTTTTGTGATGTTTGGCAACACTTTTGGGACAACCCATGCTATTATAATAACCGTAAAACCCCCCCAATACATTATATAAAGTTTTACTATCCCCATAGTAAAATACCTTCTCCTAAAGAACAGCGATCGATAGCTGTTCTTTTACTTTACCAAAAACGCCAGCATCGGCAAATGCCGACACTGGCGCTTTTTTGAAACGTTTTCCTTACAACCTTTAAATTTTCTTTCCACACCTCATCATTTTCTAATATATCTTCCTCGAAATAACTATACCAAATAACTTGTCCATTTTCCCGATTGCACATGACCAAAAGCCTCAGCGTAGTTAGTGTACAAAATCAGTAACCAATTCCGACAGCCATTCGGCATCCGGTTCATCCAGAATATAATAACTGCCTTGTACCACTAAAATACCGCAGCTATCATGACAATATCCTGCCTTTATGCTTTCGTCTTTTGTATCAAATACAATATCGATGTCAAAAGGACATTTGTAATCACCGGTAGTTTCACTCATGCGATTCAGTATCGCCTGCATCTGGGAAACTGCTTCTTCTGATAACGGATACTGATTTCCATTATGATCAACAAGCACCGCCTGAGTGATATTGTTAATCATATCCCTATCAAAAGCCTCATCATCTGCTAATTTTTTCATTTCTTCCACAAGCTTTAAGGACTTAACCCAGATGGTTTGCTCATTCTCGTCTTCCTCAATTGTAATATTAACTCTTCCGTCATCAAATGGAGCCAGACGCACATGTATATAATCACTATCCGATGTCAACAAAACAATCGAAAAATTATATCCCAGTAAATGAGCATCGGGATTTACAGCTTGTTCCTCCGTGATAACTTTCGCTTTCTCAATTTCTTGTACAAGCGTAATTACAGCATCACTCTCACTGTCAGCCACTGTTATATCATCCCCCGTAGCTTCCCTGGTCACACATAATATATTACATTCCGGAAATCTTATATTAGTGTCAATGGCAAACTCTGCAGAATCTCCACTTATATAAATGGGTTTGGGTAATTCTCCCAACTCTGCATAAGGCGCTAGCCACTCTGGTAGTACGCTCTCTCCAGTATCTGCCTCTGCTTCATGAGATTCAAATGTTGTTTCTCCTGTTCTTTCTTGTTCAGAACTATCGACACTATACTCATCTAAAGCTCCACATCCAGTTAACAATACAAACAGGGTTAAGACAAATAATAAAACACGTTTCATACTATAAGCTCCTTATAGAACACATTTGATAAGTTTTTGCCATGATATATAACTCCTACTCTAAAGCATTTAAATCACCACTCAAGCAATTTACCTGACAAACTGAACCATCATTCATATCAAATACCCAAGTAGGTTCATAATATCCAGTGACATCATTAAGAACAAACGCTAATTTCGAATTTGTAATATGCTTAGATTCAGATATTCCTGCGCTTGCAAGCTGAACTGTAGTATTTTCCATAACTTTACTATATGCACTGTCAAAATCTACAATTACGCTTTTCGAACGCATAGATACCTTTTCCATTTTGTTCCAGTTACCCGACATATAAATTAGAGAGGAATCATCAACAATACCCGACATATAATTTCCGACAACTTCATATCCGTCATAAGTATTTTGTAATGTCACATTATACGCAATAGTGTTTTCTTGTTCAGCGCCGCCATTTAGGTTTACTTCTGCCATGACAAGTGGTGTTACGGACTCAACCATATTATCCATATTTATCTTCTCCGCATTAGTAATAACTTTGTTTACCTGACTTTTGTAACATTCAATTGCTTCTTGCTCTGTGATGTTGATATCCTCATCGCCAATCTCAGCACCTACCATCGACAAGTTATTACCATCTCTCAACACTACTGTTTCAATTCCATCCTGTGGTAAGAGTTTAACCGGAGTTGCTTTTAAAACATATGTTGGCACTTCCATTTTTTGCAATGCACTATAATTAGATGCACTATGGGTTTGTGTAGTGCCATTAGGATTCGCTGACGAAAAACGTAATATTGTAGTTGAGGAAGCACCAGGTCTAGTATACGTACTTCCTGGAAATCCTGGGAATCGAGAATATTGAACATTTCCACTATGTGTCAATACGCAATATACTCCTGTGCTATAACCTAAATTCTGATAATACTGATTTGCCAAAATCCATGATGATTTCACAGACTCACCTGATTTTGCGTATTCTATAAATTTATCAGCAATTTTTTTATCTATTGAAGCAGGAGCACTTTCATGATAACCACAGATTGTTCTAACAGCTTTATTGCCAATCATAGCATTGGCATATCTACTTCTAGGATTTCTTCCAGATCCATCCAATTGGCGGCAAGCAGCCAAAAAAACAAACTCCAATTCTCCTCCCGCCCAGGAAAAAGGTTGATCAAAAATATTTACACTTACGTCGTTACTTGCGCCCCATACAGTCCCAGTATTTGCCCCGTGACTAGACCAATATTTTATTGTATGAGCTTTACTCCAAAAATCACTTGCTTTTACACTAGAAGGGCTTTTATAAGTTTTAGTATAGGCAGAATCATAATTTTTAATACCGTCTACAAAGGCTTGTGCATCTGATGTTCCATTTGGCGTATTATTTTCTAATCCAACAGCGGTCTTTGTTGCCGCCAAACTTGTAAATGAACTTGTACACATTACAGCAACTGCAAGTAATAAAGCCACTTTATTCTTTTTCATATCATTTCCTCGTCTTTCTTTCGTTAAAATAATTTAGTGCGTTTCAATTTTGAATCTTTATCAATTGCATTCATCCTCACATTGTTTACAATGAATTAGATGACTGCTGATTCGTTCTTTTAAGAATTTCACGAAGTCTTTCTGGCTCCTTAGGCTGATACCACTCCCCCCGACAACAAGCAGGTGAAATTGTTGCAATTGTTATAGCTAATTTTCCAACTGCCAAGCCATAGGTTTTAACTACATTGTTCATAATCTTTTGCATAAAAACTACCTCCTCAAACTTAAAAAATGAAAATACTAGTTGCGATATGGTTGTATCACAAAATCTCTTTACAATTTGTCGTTTGTGGATGAAGACGAAAAATTAGTGGATGAATGCATCCTTTTCAGCAATAATGGGAATCAAAATATCTATTACAAAATACTCTGCCGTACGAATCGTAACAAATCCATGATTTTCACTCACAACTTTTTTCATATTTTCTAACCCATATCCATGATGTAATACATTCTTTTGCACATCAAAATCATGTTCCGGTAACGGGTTCTCTGAGTGAATGCGAAACTTACTATTTTCAGTTGTTTCAATTTCTATCAACACTTCCCTCTCCAAGATTTTTATCTTATCATTTGCCTGTAATGCATTATCCAACAGATTTCCCAACACAATGCACAAATCATAATCTTTTATCGGAATCTGTCCACAATCTACATTTAAATGCACACTAAAATGAATATGATTTGCCTCATACACTGTATCATAATTAGTGAGAAAGGAATCTATCACAAGATTTCCTGTATTATACTTTACATAAGTTGATTCCAAATCATCGATTGCAGAATGTGTGTATTCTAATAGTCCTTGCAAATTATTACAGCGAATATATTCCTGAATCGAAAAATAGTGCTTTTTCACATCATGAATAAGTCTACGGTTATTACGATAAGACTCACTCAATTGCTCATACTTTTCCTTCTGAAACCTGATCTGCTGCTCCATTTGTGTATTGGCAAACTTCATTGCTACAAACGCTTGATTATTTTTAATTAAAATAAAGTTAATTACATTAAGAACAGCAAGACTTATAAAAAGGAGATTATAAAACACCGCATCCTCTGCGTATACTTTTTTTAATGGAAGAATACAATAAATTGCCAACGTAATAATAGGTGTGGAAAACAGGAGCATATTATAATTCCATCGAGATATTATGCTATTTCTCTTTCTCACAAACACAATAGATAGACACAAAATAAGTAATACCACTTTAGATCCATTATTCATGGTATTGTACAAAAGATTCATATTTTTCACTTTAAGGAAATCTGGATTGATGACTGATATCAAATAAGTAAAGATAATTTCTCCAACAGAAACTAACATCTGAAAAATACAAGTAGCCAAGATTTTTCCCTGCCAAGAAGATTTATAAAAAAAGCAAAGAAAAAATGTTGTAAATAAACTAATACCCATAGTAATTGCCTTGGCATAAGGCATATTTACCGTTTTTACCAAATATTCATTCAGGAATAACAGGAATTCAACGACACACAAAGCGAAATAATAACTTACGTTACTATATCTTTTCTGTCCTAGAAACATATTATCCAAAAATATGGTAATAATTAGCATATCTAGCAAATATGCACTCAGCATAAGTAAACACGTCATGTATGTAACCCTCCTCGTTTAATTGCCACAACCTGATTCAGATATTGAGACACTAAGATTTTTTTATTTCTTTTACTAACCGAGATTTTTTCCCCATTATCCAATATAACATCCAACCCGTAAAAAAAATGAATATGTGTCAGATTTACTAACACGGTTCTACTGCAAACATGAAAAGCATGCTCATGTAATGAACTGCTCCATGTAGACAATATTCCTTTCGCATGAATTGTCTTGTCCTTCAAGTGAAACGCAAGTTCTTTATTTTTTGCATCCACCGTTTCCAAATAATAAATGTCATTGATATTGACTATATACTCATTTTCATAACCATCAATAATAGAAACTAGTGTTTTGTTATACTCCATATCAAACAAAACATCATTCATTAACTTCTGAATTTCTATATCAGTTACTTGTTTCTGTAAAAAATGATAGGGATGAACCTTAAAACTATCCTGCATATATTCCGGATAATTACTCACAAAAACAACTTTGACATCATGATCAACATTTCTTTTTATTCGATCTGCCACATCAATCCCACTCTCATCCGGCATCTCAATATCAATAAAAATTATCTGGAAAGTATCCCGTGTGCAATATTGTTCCTGTAATTCTTTTCCATTTTGAAATTCCTCAATATGAAAATCACATTCATGCACAAACGCATAACTCAAAAGCAGCTGCATCATATGTTTACGATCTTTTTCACAATCATCACAAATGGCGATCTTCAGTGTCATGAACCTTCCTCCAACTTTTATAGAGCAATATCCCAATTATTTGGTTGCTGAAAACAACTAAAACACATAAAACTAATGTGACACAATATTTTACTTGAGCAAATTCTAGCAAAAATAAGCTCATTCCAAAAAGAAAACAACTATAAATTGTTGCGATAGTTTTTAACCGCTTTCTTTGTCGCAAAGAAAATGATTGATCAGGATGCTCAACTGGTGTCATAATCACAACACCAATAAGCAAAAGAAATAGTATAAATTGCAAAATGTAATAATTTCCAACAGAAACCTGGCTTAACAAAAGAACCATAAAAAACACACTGTACGATATCAGACTACACATTTTGCGCGAATTTGCATGCGCACCACCCGCCATCATTTTCAAAGGAACAAGTGTCAGAAGATATATTACCGAATTTAGGAAATTATGTAATACCACTCCCATTAACAATAAACTCCCATTAAAGCAAACTAAATCCAGCGCATATTCAACACAATATGAGTACACCTCTCGATCCTCTAAAGATATTTGATTATTATCTACCATACTTTGAGCAAATGTATCACCAATTTTTTTGCATATAATCATTACTTCACCCCTTTAGATTATAGTATATCCTATATTTTGACTTCTTGAAACCCGATAAAAATAAACGTATCAAAATAATGGATGAATGAACAACTTTACTTCAAAAAAACGCCAGAACCAGCATTTGCCGGTACTGACGCTTCCTTATAATGGACTTTTGGTCAACTCCTTCATTTTATTTATAAATATTCTTGAATTGAAAATCTTGTCTACTCTCCAACCTTTTCACTCACAAGTTCAAACAGTCCAAATGTTCGATTACTATAGGTTTAGTTTTCATCAGAAGGATCACCTTTCATCGCTGATGCATATTCATCCTCCGTATAGTCCCTAAGAATCGTCTCTTTAGGTACTCCATACTTTATCAAATTGCGAATAGATTCTATCCGTCCTTCCTCTCGCCCCTTTTTCACCATTTCATTGTCTCTCATCAATAAGGTCATGTATTCCAGCCTCCATTCCCCACAATCACAGTGTGTGGCTTTTTTATCCCCTACGCATCCGAACGCGAATACGCATTCTTCATCTGATTGCTCAGTTCAAACAACACTTTATCGAGAGTTGCATCTGCTTCTGCTTTCAGCATCTGTGCAATCTCCTCGTTTGCCTGCTCGCGGAGCGCATGGCGCTTCGTCTCATCATTTTCTGCTGCAAGCAATGCGTCAAACTTGTTGATCAGCTCATGTCCCTTGGACATCACTTTCTCCTGGTAACGCTCAATATGGAACAGGGACTTGCGGTACGAGGCATCCGCCATCGCTGCGATCATACGGCTGGTCCAGTAGAAGTTGTCAGTCGACACTTCGCCCGTCGTGTTGCCGAGATATTCCGGCACCTGGTCCACATCTGTGTAGAAAGGCGCAACCACGTTGAACGCATTGGAACCATACGCCACCCACTCGATCGTGCGGCAATCCTCAGCATGATCCGGTCTCATCTGGATGATAGACAGGAAATCGTTGCGGTTGATACCGATGGAACGATACGCGCCCGCCATGGATTTATCGCCGTACGGAAGATACGGATCGTACGGTGTTCCCTGAAAATGCGCAGAGAGCACATACTTGACGTCTTCCACCGTAATCTTCTTCTCCGGCTTCATGCACCATGGAATATCATCGGAAAAAGGCGTAAAGTCTGCATTTGTGCCGTCCCATACATATGTGTGCGGATTAAGGCAGCGCTCCATGTACCACGCACGCGGTGTGTTGTAGACATGGTCAGAATCATCGTGGCTTCCGAAGATTTCACGCGGATTGACAGATCCGTCCATCGACAGGTTCAGATGGTTCTGCGCGATGAAATCTGCCAGATCCGGTGAACACATGAAGTCCTTCTGCTCACCCAACGCATCTTCCATATCAAATGCATCCATACCAAACTGGTTTGGCATCACAACATACACATCATCCGGCACACGGCGCGCGATCCAGTGATGACCGCCAATCGTCTCAAGCCACCAGATTTCATCCTTATCCTGAAAGGCAATGCCATTCATCTCGTAGGTTCCGTACTGCTGTAATAATGCGCCAAGGCGCTGCACGCCCTCTCTGGCACTGTGAATGTATGGGAGAACAATGTATACGATGTCCTCCTCTCCGATTCCTCCTGCAACTTCCTCCCTGCCATCTTCTGCCAGCTGATAAGTCACAAGCGGATCCGCTCCGAGCACGCGCGGATTGGACGTGATCGTCTCAGTCGCAGTCATGCCTACATGCGCTGCATTTACGCCACTTGCCGCCCAGATTCCTTCCCCTTTGACTGCATTCGGCATCGCAGTATACTGCAGCGGATTATCCGGTAACGTGATTTTCACATGTGAGATCACGGATTCGTATTCACGCGGCTGCTCATCCGGATGAATGACTGCAAATTTCTTTGGTGTAAAATGTCCGGCTCCCGAATCATCGTTACGCGCGATCATCGTCGAGCCATCGTAGGAAGCGTTCTTTCCTACCAGAATTGTTGTACATGGCATATGTTAATCCTCCTGCTATTTCAGTATACGTACAAAAACAGGGCGCGATTCCAAGAATCACGCCCCACTTCTGCTCTCTATGATTAGATGTTCAGCAGATCACTGAATACCTTTAATGCGCCGTCTGTCTCGTGAGCAAGCACGCGTTTTGCAAGGACTTTACCAAGCTGAACGCCTTCCTGATCGAAACTGTTGATGTTCCATAAGAATCCCTGGAACATTACCTTGTTCTCGAAGTGTGCAAGTAAAGCACCCATAGACTTCGGATTTACCTGATCTCCGATGATGATGGAAGATGGACGACCACCCTCGAAGTTCTTGTTGCGGTTCTCGTCTGCCTTACCACATGCGAAAGCAACGATCTGTGCTGCGACATTCGCGCAAAGCTTCTGCTGGCTTGTGCTTCCCTGAATATCAACGTCTGTACCGATCTGGCTGTTCTTGTATCCAACAAACTGCAGCGGAACGATATCTGTTCCCTGATGCAGTAACTGATAGAAGGAATGCTGTCCGTTTGTTCCAGGCTCACCGAAGATAACCGGACCTGTCACATAGTTGATCGGATCACCGAAACGGTTGACGGACTTACCGTTGGACTCCATATCCAGCTGCTGTAAATGTGCCGGGAAGCGGCTGAGTGCCTGTGAATAAGGCAGTACAGCGGTGCTTGGGTATCCGAGCACGTTACGCTCATAGACACCGATCAAAGCGTCAAGCATTGCTGCGTTCTTCATAACATCAGCGTTTGCTGCAAGCTTATCTTCCTCTGCTGCTCCGTCTAAGAAATCTGCGAATACTTCCGGTCCGAAAGCCAGTGATAATACGGCTCCGCCGACAGCAGATGTAGAAGAATAACGTCCGCCAATGTAATCATCCATAAAGAAAGCTGCCAGATAATCATCACTCTTAGCGAGTGGAGATGTCTCACTTGTTACAGCGATCATATGGTTCGAAGGGTTCAGTCCTGCATTCTTTAATGCGTCCTTAACGAAAGACTCGTTTGTTAATGTCTCAAGTGTTGTACCTGACTTAGATACAAGTACGAAGATCGAATGTGCAACATCGATAGAATTCAATACTGCTGCTGCATCATCAGGATCTACGTTACTGATGAATTTGGCTTCCATCTTGAATGTATTGTTCTTCTTAGCCCAGTTCTCTAATGCAAGATACATCGCACGAGGACCAAGGTCACTACCACCGATACCAATCTGAACAACAGTTGTAAATTTCTCACCTGCCGCATTCGTAATCTCACCAGCGTGAACCTTGTTCGCGAAATCTGCGATGCGGTTCTGCTGCTCTACATAGAATGCACGCTTATCAACACCGTCTGCGGTAACAGCGTCACCGAGCTGTCCACGTGTCATATGATGAAGAACCAGTCTGTTCTCTCCTGTGTTGATCACTGCTCCGTTGTAGAGTTCTTTAAACTTATCAGCAAGCTGAGCCTCGTCAGCTAACTTAACAAGTGCTGCAAGTACGTTATCATCTACTGCTTTTGCAGCATAGTTATAAGTAAAGCCTGCTGCCATCGGGATGCTGTAATTCTTTACACGCTCCGCGCCGTTCTCACCGGTCATAACCTCTGCAAGATTGACCTTTGCGGTATCCTTCAGCTCCTGATAGGATGCAAGTGTATCCAAATTGTTCCAGGTAACCATGGTCGTTCCTCCTTAAATCTATCCCATTCTCTTTTAATTATTTGTAACCTCTGTGATTATACTATTAAATTCTGTCAAGTTCAAGTCCTCCTATTTATAAGAAAAAGCAGCATTGACGCATGTTTCCATGAATCAATGCTACTATATGTGATTGCTTTAAAAGCAATCATGTAGCGTCCGCCTTCGCGAAGCGAACTTTTATGGCCGGATGTTCCAATTTAGATAAGTCCCTGCACAAGAATAATTAAAATCAATATTGGCAGTATAAATTTAAAATACGGGTGCAGCCACCGCGCAATCTTAATGCCTTTACCGGTATTCGCTTCCTCGAGATAATTGTCAAATCCCCATCCCCACTTCGTCACGCAGAACAGGAGATAAACGAGCGATCCGAGCGGCAACAACAGATTGCTGACGATGAAATCCTCGCTGTCTAACACATCTCGCGCACCAATCAGATGCAGATCGCTCCAAATATTGTAGCCAAATATGCAAGGCAGACTCGCGATCAGAATCACGATACAGTTAATCCATGCTGCCTTATTGCGGCTCCATCCAAACATATCCATACAAAAGGACATGATATTCTCAAATACCGCTATAATCGTAGAAAAACTTGCAAATGTCATAAACAGGAAGAACAGAGTTCCCCAGATTCTGCCTCCCGCCATGTGGACAAACACATTCGGCAGCGTCACAAAAATAAGCGATGGTCCTGCAGTCGCCTCAACACCGTAGCTGAAGCATGCCGGGAAAATGATCAGACCTGACATGATTGCCACAAACGTATCAAGCGCACAGATTCTGGCGCCTTCGCCGGCAAGCGAATGATCTCTTCCCATGTAGCTTCCGAAGATTTCCATCGCCGCCACACCCAGACTCAGGGTGAAAAAGGCCTGATTCATCGCAGCCGATATCACGTTTCCAAAACCGACCTTCTGAACCGTTGTCCAGTTTGGTACAAGATAGAATTTGATTCCCTCTGCCGCTCCGGAAAGCGTAAAACTGTGTACCGCAAGCACAATGATCAGCACAAGAAGTGCAGACATCATGACTTTGCTGACTTTCTCAAGTCCGTTCTGTAACCCTCTGCTGCATACAAGGAATCCTGCGAGTACCGTCACGACCATCCAGAAAGTCATCTGCTTCGGATCCGCCAGAAGGTTATTAAATACGGTTCCGGTTGCCTCGGCATCCATTCCGGCTTTAAATTCTCCGGTCAGGAATTTGTAAAAATAAGTGACCATCCAACCGGATACCGTCGTATAATACATCATGAGCATCACGCAGCCAAAAATAGCCACCCATCCATGCAAATGCCACTTGCTGCCCGGTTTCTCAAGTTCTTCGTATGCCTGAACCGCACTCTTTTTGCTGGCGCGCCCCACCGCAAGCTCCATGGTCAGTACCGGAAGCCCCATGATCACAAGGAAGATCAGATACAGCAGCACAAACCAGCCGCCTCCGTTCTGCCCCGCAACATACGGGAAACGCCAGACGTTTCCGATTCCGATTGCACACCCGGCGCTCACAAGCAAAAATCCCAGACGCGATTTAAATGATTCTCGTTTCATATAAAATGGTATCCCCTTAGTATTTGTTATAAAAATCCGTCGCACTCGTTCTGTGCAACAAGTGATTGTCACCCTGCGTTTTATGGTCTACGCATTGCACAACTCTGTGACAACTTCGTTGATCACCTTGCCGTCTGCCTTTCCTTTAAGTTCCGGCATAATGGTCTTCATGATCTGTCCCTTATTCTTGGTTGCGATCACGTCCGCAAATTTCTCCTGTACAATCGCAACGACTTCCTCCTTAGAAAGAAGCTTCGGTGCATACTCCTGCATGATGTCGTGACGTTTCTGATACTCAGCGATCAATTCCGTACGATCCTTCGGACAGGAATCAATCTGCTCCTGAACCGTCTTAAGTTCCTTCATGATCGTTGTGTTGACCATATCCTCCGGAATGTTATCGCGGCATCCGGCATCGATTGCATTCTTCTTTACTGCCGAAACGAGAGAAGAGATTGCGTCTTTGCGCTCTTTGTCATGTGCCTTCATTGCTGCGATCATGTCTTTTTGTAACTGTTCGATTGTCATTGTATTTTCCTCCTGAAATTATTATTCTAATCTTCGACCATTCTCTCGCGATCCATGATTTTCCCAATCGCAAGTGCAACGGTCCAAGTCTTTCACAAGATTCACATCATCTTAAATCCGTACCGCGTCAGGTCCACCTTACCGTCCTGCACTTCGATTCCATCCGCTTCAAGTCTTCGCGCCTGCTCCCCGGCTCCGCCGAAAGCGAATGCTCCCGACAATTCTCCCTTCGCATTCACCACACGAAAACACGGGATATGTTCCGGATCCGGATTCTTGTGTAACGCATTGCCCACGGCGCGTGCCATCTTGCGGTCACCCGCCATCTCTGCAACCTGTGCATAAGTCGCAACGCAGCCCTTCGGAATCTTCTTGACCGCTTCATAGATGCGCTTCGTCGGGCTGTCCGTCACAAGCTCGTAACTGAGCGCGATCATGCGCCGGATCTCCTCGTCCGGGATGCTTCCATCCAGGATCACGGTGTTCCAATGCTCCTTATTCTGATGGTACGCCGGGATGACTGCCGCGTATGCGCCGCGCCAGATTTCCCTCCAGTCGGCATCCACTTTCAGATTCAGATTGATTGATCCGTTCCGCTCGTATATCCACAGGAACGCTTTGTCGCTTCCCTTGACCCGGACAAGCTGCCAGTTGTCATCATGAAAAGGCGCTGCCTGATACGTGTCCGGAAACGAAAGTCCATATGCGAGCGCTTCGTCTCTTGTTGTCATATAATTTACCCCTTAAAAAGAGATCGTATGATCATGTGGCGTCCACACGCAGTCTCGTGTGATTTCCTCAAGCGACGCAACACCACACATCTTCATCGTATCTTCCAGCTCGCTGCCGATCTTGTCAATGTAACTCTTGACGCCTTCTCGCGCGCCACCGTACACCGCAGTCACGAATGGCCTTGCAATAATCACTGCATCCGCGCCAAGCGCCAATGCCTTAAAGACATCGGTTCCCGAACGGATTCCACCATCCACGAAGATCTTCATGGAGCCATCCACTGCATGCGCGATGTCTTCCAGCACTTCGGCAGTTGCCGGACACTGATCCAGCACACGTCCACCGTGATTTGACACAACGATCGCAGACGCGCCTGCTTCTTTTGCCTTCAAAGCGCCTTTTGTAGTCATAACGCCTTTTACGATAAAAGGCACACCTGCGGTCTGCGCAACCTCATGGAGTTCCTCCACGGTTTTGCTGCCCGCCGGCGGATCCAGATTCTTGAGGAACGGAAGTCCCGCTGCATCCACATCCATCGCTACCGCGAAAGCACCAGACTCATGCACCATCTTCATCTTCTCACGGATCGTCTCGATGTTCCAAGGCTTCACAGTCGGAATGCCGAGTCCGCCAGCCTTCCTGATTGCCTCTGTGGCCGCGACCATTACGTTGCCATCTGTGCCGTCGCCGGTGAATGCAGCGATACCAAATTCCGCACACGAAGAAACCAGTATATCATTATAGGAAATGTCGTTTAAACAATCGCCATAATGCAACTGCACCGCGCCAACCGGTCCCGCGAAAAACGGATACTTGAAGCTTTGGCCGAACAGATGCAGACTTGTGTCAACCGGTCGGTTCTCAGCGATCGTGTCCATCTGTACACGGATTTCCTTCCATTTATCATAATTGCGTTTCGCGGTATCCCCGACACCTTTCGATCCCGGTCCCGGCATCTGGCTCCCGCACGCGCGCCCGTTGCACTCATTACAGGCTTTGCAGTAATTTCCGATACGGCCTCGCGCCGCCTCGATACATTCTGCGTAATTCATCATGCTACCTTCTTTCATTTATTGCTTCCGTAACGATTCAGACTCCCACCACACATTCACGAAAACGCACGAGGCAAAATCGTTACCCTATGAATTAGACTAGCATCCTGAATTAAGAAAGTCAATATCATACAAATAAGGCGCACAGCCTTCTCCACACAAAGTAATCCGGCCATGTGCCTTATTGATTCTTAACGATTCAATTCTATTATCTATTCTACATTCTTGAGCGCCTGATCCATCGGAATCTTCTTGATTCGCTGGAAGTCAAGAATCATAACAATCACGTATCCGATCAGCACGAACGCAAACATCTTCACGTAACTGATCGTCTCCATATGGAAGCTAAACCAGCCGCTGTATGTCATAAGAATCTCCTTCCATGCGAAGTTCATAACCCACACGCCGACCGCCACCGTGAGTACATCGATGATAAGCATAACGATTGTGGTCGAAAGCAGATAGAGACTTGCAATCTCGTGGTTCTCGTAACCAAGAATCTTGGTCATGGAGATCGCATTCTCATTTTTCTCGATGATCAGTTTCGTCAGAAGATAGATCATCGCCATGGACAGCAGGATGCACAGCACCTGGAAATACTGCATATACGAGCCCATCGAGAGATCCAGCTGGTCACACATCTTCGTGATGTCGCGCTTGGTGATCGTCGAAGCGATCATATCGCTGTCAATATCCGTAATCTTCGAATCGGAGAAAAAGCCGGAAAATGCGTCATCATCCAGATCAAACACTTTGCGATACTGATCGATCGACATAAATACCGCAATCGACTGGCACTGATCGTAAATTCCGCAAACCTTAAAGTTGTAAGTGTCGTCCGTATATTTTTCTTCCAATTTGATGGTATCGCCAGCCTCAATTCCATACTTATCTGCATACGAATTGGAAATGTATACTTCATTCTTCTTAAGCGATTCCAGATCCGAAATCTTGATATACTGACTGTCATCCACAACGCCGTATGTCGAAATCTCCTCGTCCAAAGCGTCTGACCGCTTCACGAGCGACTTCATCGCAAAGTTTTCTGCATCCTTATTATCCGTCGTTACGATCGAACCATCCGCGTTCTGATAGGTTTTCAGCACATACTGATACTTCGTAAACATAAGGTTCGACGCATGCTTCTGATAATAAGTAAGTGTATCCGGCATACCGACTGCCATCGCCAGCATCACCATGATAAAGCAGATGCCGACAAACAGGATCAGATAATTCGATATATTCTGGAACATGATACGCACGCGGAAGCGGCTCATAAATTTCCAATGAGGAAGACGGATCGCCTTTTTCCGCTTGGATTTCTTTAAGTCATGGCGTAGAAACTGCAGCGGAGTATGTCGCAGCATGCGCACGATAACGATCAGATTGACCACAAACATCAGGATGATCGGAACCACCGTCGTCTTCACGAACGCATCCGGGTTCCAGACCGTCTCATAAGTCGGCAGGCTGTAACTGTTGTAATACATGCCGACCACCACGTTTTTGAACACGGTATAACCGAGGATATTTCCGACAATCGCCGCCAGAAATGTCACGATTACCGGCATCGACAGGTAGTGACGCACCAGCTCGCCACGCGTGTAACCCGATGCGCGGAGCGTACCGATCGTCGAAGATTCTTTTGAAATCGTATTGCTGATCGTCACACCGAAGATAAAAGCGATAATGATGATCAGAATGTCAAGAATCACACCGCCCATCGACATATCCGATCCCATATCGTCGGTTGCGAAGTTGATCGCCGGATTGCCGTAACTCGGGACATAATCCTTGAGTTCGTTGCCATGCAGCATTGTCTGTGCAGCAAGCACCTTGCGGAAGTCATCGGACAATGCCTTCTCTTCCTTCTCGTCTGCAGGCGCATCCTTATATTTCCAGGCATATGCATAATGGATGGATTCCCCTAACCGGTCAAAGCCCTCATCTGTGACCATCGCCACATCAAACTTGATCGCATCAAATATCAGATCCGTTGTCTTCTCATGAAGCGTCGAATAATTGACGTACGCAATCAATCCAACCACTTCAAATTTCTCACCACCCACGCGGATCGTGTCACCGACTTTCATGTCGACATTGTCCGCATGCATACGATCCACCGCGATCTCATTCTCATTCTCCGGCAGCCGTCCGTCCAGCACACACGCTAAGTTTATATTATCGGTTTTGGCAAAAACGCGCACGGTTCCATCATTCTTGCCGTCATTGTTGTTGTCTTCCTTCTCATTTCGGAAGAAATTCTCGTAAATTATAACCGGAACGTCGCTCGCATCTTCTTCCTCCTTGCCAGTAATTGCAGACATATCCACCTGCTCGCCACTCTCCACATCCTTGATCAGATCCGAGTCTGCTTTCTCGCTCCACTCGAAATGACCGTCCTCACGCTCATACTTCGTGACGCTTTCGTCCGCAGCCTTCATCATACTTTCATTCGCAACATACATTCCCGATACGAATCCGATCGTCAGCACAAGAAACGCAAACACAATCAGATACTTTTTCCAATCCCCGATCAGTTCTTTGGGAATACGCTTGATCAGAGGGTTAACTGTTCTCTTCTTCATAATGCCCCCTTACCACTCGATATCCGCTGCCGAGATCTTGTGCTCATTGATGTCGTTGTGACGTACCGCACCATCACGAAGCTTGATAATGTGATCCGCCATATTCCGGATGGCTTCGTTGTGCGTTACCATAATGATCGTGTTGCCGTACTTCTTGTTGACATCCTCGATCAGCTTTAAGATTTCCTTCGAAGTGTTATAATCGAGCGCTCCGGTCGGCTCATCGCAAAGCAGAATATCCGGATTCTTCACGATCGCACGTCCGATCGACACACGCTGCTGCTGTCCACCGGACAACTGGTTCGGCAGTTTGTGGCGATGCTCGTACAAGCCAAGCGTATGCAGAAGTTCATCGATATCCAACGCATTATCCGACAGGTATGCGCCCACCTCGATATTCTCCTTCACATTCAGGTTCGGAATCAGATTGTACATCTGGAACACATAACCGAGATGTTTTCTGCGGTACTGTGTCAGCTTTTTCTCACTCATATCCTCAAGCTTGTCGCCCGCGATCGAGATATAACCGGAGTCCGCGTGATCGATTCCTCCGATAATATTAAGCAGTGTCGATTTTCCCGAACCGGACGGTCCCAAAAGCACACAGAATTCGCCTTTTGCCACAGAAAAATTCATTCCGCGCAACACTTCCTGTCTGGTCTCGCCGCTGCCGAAACCTTTCTTTAAATCTACAATTTCCAAAAATTGATCCGTATTGTTTCCCATAAATACTCCCTTCTTTACTTGCTCCTTCAAAGAATTAAAAAATGCAATCACGAGTTAGTCTCAACTAATCCTAATTGCATTATAGCAAACTGTAACATATGAGCAAGTGTTCAAATGATAATCTTTATCATTAATTTCTTTTTTGGGAAATTGTGGAAATATTCTATTGAAAAACTATATCAGTTTTGTTGATTATTGCGAAACTATCACTTAATTTTTTCGAAATATCTTTGTATAGAATGCTACACCCCACATTTTCAAAAATGTGGGGTATAAAAAACAGGTTTATCGAATCATAAAATGCGGAGAAATTGTACATTCCTTGCCCTGCGCCCAGACTTTGACGTTTATCCGGTAATCCCCCGCTGTAAGTTCTCCATATAAATTGGACCAGTCATATTCGTGAGATACCGGCTCGTCCGAAGGAATCAGGATTCCGATATCTTCGAATCCAACATCGTCTTTGGCATCCAGTTTCTCCCACTGGTCACCGGTCTTCTTCTCAATGGAAAAATACTCTCCGGTCATGTATTCTCCCTCAAGTTGCGGATCATATCGTGTGAATTCCACCGTTGCAGCGGTATCAGAAACTTTCGTAACAAGCGCCTGTACTCCGATTTTATCATTGGCTGCGTCATCATCATATACCCCGATCGCACCCGACTGCTCGGCAGGATCATACTGCAGAGTTTCGAGGATCTGCATGACTAAGCCGCCATAAGTCATAGAAAGCGAGCATGACTCGCCGCCTTCGATTTCAGGTTCTTCCACTGTAGCATCATCCACCGTCAAAGCAGAATTTTCTGTTGCAGCACCTCGAACCGCTGAATCTGTACGATCATCATCCACTTGTACATTCCACCACGCATCCACTTCGCTTGCTAATGCTACGATTTTCTCATCGTCGCCATGAAACGCAACAAACGACCATATCTCACTTCCGTCATAGTAACCGACATTCGCTTCAACTCCAGCAATCTTCCACTTCTCTTCTTTCAATCCGGTTCCGCATACGCCAAAGGTATCCTGATAGCCGACTTCCACGTAACCCTTCTGTCCCTTCGGATAGAACTGGATGCCATAGGAACTGCTGAGCAGCGCATCATCCCCGACCGGGCACAGGCGATACTCCCATCTTTTTGGAATCGTCAATGTAATGGAACCGTATGGACCCTCCTGCGTCACGGTCGTGCCTTGCAGCTTTTGTGAATCCGTTTGATCGAGTCCTTCATCCACATCTTCTGTTCCGTCAATCGTCGCCTCTGTCTGATCAACGACCGGCTGCGTACTGTCCAGCGGAAGCGTTGCTATGCCGCCGCATCCGGTTGCTGTAATTAGCATCGCCCCTATGATCAACAAATCTGCTATACGAGTATTCATAAAATGTTTTTTCATCGCATTCCCCTCCTATTTTCAACGATCAAATCATCTTTCTATTTTGTAAGTGTCACAGAGGTATTCTTTTGTTGCATCGAATCTTAATTTCCACAGGGCTTTTTTCTTTATATTTTCAAACTACTCTCAATAATTATTCGTACCAACAAATACTTCATATATTTTCTGATATCGATATCCCTTTTTCACAATTGTTGTATCTGGTACAATTACTTTCAAATCTACCAACTGATTTATTATTTTTGACACAACATTTACGGATACTCCGGACATTTCCTGCACTTCTTTTTTGGTAAAAACAATTTGTTTCATGATAACAGGCATTATTCTGTATATAGAATTTCCTTTGAACACTTTAATTGTTTCCATATCGTTCTTGTATATCTCTTTAATTCTTTCAAGTTTATAAATATACGAATTACACTGATCAATAACGCATTGCAGAAAGAATTTAATATATCCTGTCACATTGCCCCTTCTACATTCCATTAGATTTCTTTGATAAGATGGTTTATACAATTCAAGGATCTCTGACATATACAAAATAGGTGTGCCTTCATCTAACATTGACATTTGTACTGGAATCAAAGCTCTCCCTAATCGTCCATTTCCGTCTTTGTAAGCATGTATTGTTTCAAACTGCATATGAGATAAAGCAACATTTACCAACAAAGGATCTACAAATTCATCATTCATATAATCATACAAATTCATAAGTAATCCATACACCTCTTCCGGAATTGGAGGTATAAATGTTGCGCTCTCCATTGTACACCTTCTAGGGCCGATCCAATTCTGCGTGATTCTGATTTTGCCCGGAGTCTTCTGTGATCCTCTAGCGCTATCCAATATAATCCTGTGCATTTCATTCACAAGTTCATAATTTATTTTTTCTCCTGATTGAAAACGAGTTTGTGCATATTCAATTGTCCTTTTCAGATTTTGAATTTCCTGACTATCATCACTTTTTTCCATATATTTTAAATAATATATTTCATCCTGTGAAATTTGTGTTCCCTCAATCTGTGTTGATTTGTAACTTTCATTTAAAATAATAGAATCTAAAAAAAACCCAGCATCAAATTCCAATGAATTTAACATTGATTTATATTCGCCATATTTTACATTTGCTTCCGCAATTAATTTTAGCAATTCTTTGTCTATTTTATACTCTAACGGCATTTTTTTCGCTTTATATGGTTCCATTTATCCCACCCCTTTTCATTCATAGTGATATTATACCTTTTATAGTGCAAAAAATCACTGTTTTTTGAAAAAACAGTGATTTTTTGCTTATCTAATGCAGATTTTTCACTATATTTACATCTTACACATAAAATTACCTGCGCCCCAGCGCAAAAATTTCTTCACCTGCATCCGGTCACCGCGGCCGTGGCTTTCGCTGATAAGTGGCTGTACGCCCTGCGCAAGTCCGTTGCAGATCGACATCGCAACGATGGACAAGTTGGCGAATCAACCGTTCGTATTTCTTACCTCGTGGTTGACACATTGAATTCTTTGTTCTAACCTATGAGTTGCGAATTTTACATATTTAATCCGAAGGTATAATCATGAGAAATAAATCAATCACAAAATCAACGAAAAAAGCCGAGTCCATCGCTCACATATACAGCAACGTCGATCTGCGCAAGCTGCTGATTCCAATCATCGTCGAGCAGCTTCTCTCATCCCTGATGGGAACCGTCGACACCATGATGGTCAGCAACGTCGGCTCCGCCGCAATCTCCGCGGTCTCGCTCGTCGACTCGATCAACATATTAGTCATTCAGGCACTGTCCGCGCTTGCCGCCGGAGGCGCGATCCTCTGCTCCCAGTATCTGGGCAGTCACAATGAAAAAGGCGCCAATAACGCGGCGCGCCAGGTACTTTATGTTATGGCACTCTTGTCGATCGCATTGTCTGTCGTATGTCTGGTGTTCCGTTATCCGTTACTGCGCGCCATCTTTGGTGCCGTAGAAGCAGACGTTATGCGCAACTCACAGGTCTACTTCCTGTTCACGCTGCTTTCGTTCCCGTTCATCGGTCTCTACGATGCCGGTGCTTCGATCATGCGTGCACAGAACAACAGCCGCACGCCGATGATCATCTCCGTTGTCTCGAATTTTATGAACATCGGTGGTAACGCAATCCTTATCTTCGGCTGCAACATGGGTGTCGAAGGTGCTGCGATCTCGACACTGATCTCACGCATTTTCTGCGCAGTTGCCGTCATTGGATTCCTTCGTATGGAGGATCAGGTACATCCATTGAAAACCTATATTTTCCATTCCCGGAAAACGCCATCGGTTCAAGGTGTCCAATTGGACACCCCTGCAAGTATCGCTCCAATCCGCGTCCGCAACTACCTTGCGATCCGCCCGGACTGGTTAACTATCAAGAAAATTCTGCTGATTGGTATCCCGTCCGGCATCGAGAACAGCATGTTCCAATTCGGTAAGCTCGCGATCCAATCGACCGTCTCCACCCTCGGAACCGTTGCAATTGCGGCACAGGCGATGACCAACATTCTCGAGAACTTAAACGGTATCGCAGCGATTGGTATCGGCATCGGCCTCATGACCGTCGTCGGTCAGTGCCTCGGTGCCGGTCGCAAGGACGAAGCCATCTACTATATTAAGAAGCTCTCCTGGCTGGCAGAGATTGTCATTATCGCAAGCTGCCTGCTCGTGTTCGCTTTGACCAAGCCAATCACCATGCTCGGTGGAATGGAAAAAGCCAGCGCCGATCTCTGCTTCTCCATGGTCGTATTCATCACGATCGTAAAGCCGATCTCGTGGGTGCTTTCCTTTGTTCCTGCTTACGGAATGCGAGCAGCAGGCGATGTCAAGTTTTCCATGATCACCTCCTGCTGCACGATGTGGCTTTGCCGTGTAAGCCTATGTATTTATCTGTGCCGCGTATGGGGCTTTGGCCCGATTGCGGTGTGGATCGGCATGTTTGCCGACTGGAGCCTGCGCGCGATCATCTTCACGCTGCGCTTCCACTCGCGCCGCTGGCTGAATCACCACGTCATCGATTAGTAGTCGCGCTCGAAATGCTGGTAATCCTTGGAATGCGTCCAGTCACCACCCCAGGTAAATCCATGCTCCGTAAATAGTTTGTAGCACAGATCATCATGATCGATCTTGTACGGAAAATCCTTGCTCCGGTCCACATAATCCGCGCCGTTTGCCGGCTCGATGGAAAGCTTTCCATTCACGGTCTTTACGTACGGATTGTAGCGCGTGTTGATGTCCACCGCCATCCCAAGTCCATGCTTGGAAATGCGTGTTGTGTGCGAAATAAACCGGAAATTGAACGCCGACGAATTGTTGTCGCTCATCGAAGCCTCGTCATCCGCATCGTATTCATCCACAAGGCGCACTTTCTCAATCGGATAATCTGCCTTATACAATTCCTCGAAAATCGCAAGCACATCATCGGCAATCGCCTTATTTACAACGAGCTCGCCGTCCTTCGCTTCCCCGTCAAATCCCATATGCCGCACATGCACGTAGCGCAGATCCTCGCGCGGAACCGTGCAGTCTTCCTTGTAAGATTTCCCCTGCATCTTAGCGAAAATGTCGTCCGGGATCTCGGAAATATAGAAATCATCAGCATAAGAAGCTTCCGGAGTTTCTGTATCGGATTTTCTGTCAGATTCTGTACCGACTGTATCTGTCACCTTCTCTTGTGTCTCCTGCGGCACTTCTTCTGAATCTCTGTCAGCAACAAGCTCGCTCTCCTGCACCACCTTCTCCGATGCATTCTCCGTCTCTGTGTTCACTTCACTATGTTTGTTATTTTTTATCATGCGGCTTCCCACCACCGCGGCTCCCGCCGCAAGGATGAGCGCGAGTGCAATCATAATTTCTTTTCTTTTATTCATAAACTACTCCCTGCATCAACTCCACAAGAAACACTTCATACAGAATGTGCATGCTACTTCTTCTCCAATGCTTCTTCCAGATTCTCAACCACGATGCGCAAAGCTTTCAATCTCGCATAATGCTTATCATTGGACTCCAGAATGTGCCAAGGCGCATACGTCGTGCTCGTCTTCGCGATCATCTCGTCCACAGCCACCTCATACGCATCCCACTTCTCGCGGTTGCGCCAATCCTCGTCCGTAATCTTCCACTGCTTCTCCGGCGTGTTCTGCCGCTCCGTAAAACGCGCCAGCTGCGTATCCTTATCAATATGCACCCAGAACTTGATCACGATAGCGCCCCAATCCGTCAATTCCTTCTCAAACTCATTGATCTCATTGTATGCGCGCTGCCAATCGTTCTCACTGCAGAAACCTTCCAGCCGCTCCACCATCACGCGGCCGTACCACGTGCGATCAAAGATTGCAAAATGCCCGGTCTTCGGCAGACGCACCCAGAAACGCCACAGATGATGACGGCTTTTCTCATAAGGCTTCGGACTCGCGATCGGAATCACCTCGTATCCGCGCGGATCAAGTGCCGCCGTCAGACGCTTAATATTGCCGCCTTTACCTGCTGCATCCCAGCCCTCGTAGGCAACAATAATCGGAATGTGATGCCGATACGCCTGATTGTGCAGATCGTGGAGCCGCGCCTGCAGCTCCTTCAACTCCTTCTTGTACTCCTCCGGCTCAACCGAAACGCTTAAATCCACCTCAGACAGTTTCGGCATTTTCTTGAGCGGGAATGTATTCTGGATCAGCGGCACCGTGAGCGCATGATTCTTGAGCGCCATATCAATGCCCGCCACGATTGTCTCCATAATCTGCAGCTCCGCCCATTTCTTTGCCTTCGCATCGATCACATACCAAGGCGAACTTGAAGTTGTCGTGTCCTCAAGAAATGTATCATAAACCTCGTAGCACTTGTCATAATGCTTGTTCTCCCAGAGATCAAAATCATCCCCCTGCCAGGCCGTATTCTTCGAATCTAAAAGGTTGTCCAGGCGTTTCCGCTGCTCCTTCTTGCTGATATGAAAGAAGAATTTCAGCACCAGATAACCGTTATCGGTCAGACCTCTCTCGAAACGCCGCACACTTCCGATCCGCTCCTTGTACAGCTTCGCATCCATATGATCCATCAGCACATCGTGACAGATCTCCGACATCCAGCCGGAATCCATAAACAGGAACCGGCCCGCCTCCGGAATCTGCTCCATAAAACGCGTCAGAAACGGCTTACGCTTCTCCTCCGCGGTCGGCGCATGCATCGATACTGCCGTAAAAAAGCGGGGATCAAGCTCCCTGATCACACGACCTAAAAGTGTGCCTTTACCTGCGGCTCCCCAGCCCTCAAACAAGATCAGCACCGGGAGATTCTTCTCCTTCATCTGCATCTGTTGCGCAAAAAGCCGCGCGTGCGCCTGTTCCAAACGCTCGTGCAGCTCCTCTTCCTCCGGTTTCAATAATGCCTTGTAATTCTTAATCATGTAAAAACCCTCCTTATGTACTTGTCACTTCCCCAACTGTTACCTACATTATATCCATTATGCAGCACAAATACTTTGTTTTACATCAATTCGACTAAAAACATTTCGTACAGATCATCTTCTCCCTGCAGAAGCGGCGAATTCTCGCCTCCACCATTCGTCGAGCGCCGCATTGCTGCGTAAGAATCCTCTCCCGCAGTAACCAGGTCAAATGCCGAAAACGTACACCCATGCTCCTGCGCGATCCTGCAAAAAGCAGACACCGAATTCTTCATCTCACGCGTTGCAAGTAATGCCTGCGCCAGCTCCGGGTTGGAGCGAGCCTCCGCTTTTAAATTTTCTAATTCGTCGTAGATATTCATAATATAGCCTCCTTCAATCCTTCGATTTTATCCCCTCAGCTTATACTATTAAATGTTAGTGTAGATATTCATCCACGGTCTGTCAAGCGAATTAGTTTTCTTCAAATCTGCGATTCAAGAAATCATTCCACTTCGCGTTCGTATCCTCCAGCTCATGCTTCTTCATGATCCGGTTCCGGTCGCTGAGAATCGCTAACATCTCATCCACAATCTCCGCCATCGGCAGCTTCTTATAGTGCGACAGATACCCCATCATCCGCTGCGCCGTCCAATCCGTGTTCAGATTCAGCGAAATCTGCTCACAGAATTCCTGCGGATAGCCACGATTAAGGAGCGTGTTATATAGTTCCATTGATTTTGATGTTCTCGGCTTCATCATAATTCCTCTTCCGTCATTAGAATTTTACAACTTCCGGCGTTACTGTTCACACCTAACGGTGTTACCAGCAACGATTACAGCCCATTTAAAATGCCTCTACGAGGCAGGGGCTGTAATCACTCAATAATTAATACTATGGCGCATAGCTTGACAGCGTGGTGTCAAGCTTGCGTCTGAACAGTAACCTTCCGGCTCATTGAAAATCAGGTCACTCCGTAAGCTTTGCCCACTCCGCTTCCTTAAACCCAACAAGCACCATATCATCCGTCACCGCAAGCGGCCGCTTCACAAGCATTCCATTCGTTGCCAGAAGTTGTAACTGCTCATCCTCGCTCATCGTCGGGAGCTTGTCCTTCAACTTCATTTCCTTGTACAACATTCCGCTTGTATTGAAGAACTTCTTCAGCGGCAATCCGCTCAACGCATGCCACTTCTTCAACTCCTCATATGTCGGATTCTCTTCCACAATATGACGCTGCGTGTACGCAACTCCGTGCTCATCCAGCCACTTTCCAGCCTTCTGGCAGGTAGAACATTTCGGGTAACAAATAAAAAGCATAGTCTCTCCTCCTTACTCAATCACATATAAAACATCCGCTATACCTTACACCCAGTATAGCGGATATCCATTAAAAACGCATCCCACACTTCGGGCAAAATTCAAAATCTTCCGCCGTCTCATATCCGCAATTGCTGCAACGTTTCACGCCCCTGCTATAACCGCCCCGGTTCACCAGTCGCAGATGTTGCGGCAATATCTCAATCTGCTCACCGCGCGCGATTGCCTTGCCAATCTCCGGATCCAATTCATACAACGTACCACAACAGCTCGTCTGCACATAATAATGCTTGTTCCATTTAAAGCACGGAATCAGAAAAAGCGACAGCACTGTATAAGTCATAAACACCTGATATCTGCCGTACTTCCCGCATACGTCACAGATCACCGTCTGCATGAAATTGAAATCTTTTCGTCCGTCTGTAATTCCCATCATAAAAAACATGATTTTTTCCTGTTCCCTACGCTTTCTATCCCTGATTCACTTCTCTAAACTTTGCCTGCATTGTAGGATTGTCTTTGGTAAGCTTTTTGACACTGACTTCATCTACTTTATTGTTTGCAATTCTAAGCTGATTATCAGATCCCATAAGTTCCTTTTTCACCTTCTGCAAATGATCAATCATCTTATCAATTTCATCAATAGCTTTATCAAAATGTGAATGCGCCAGATTATAGTTTCTACCAAAATCATTTTTGAACTGCAATAAGTTATCTTCAAACCTGGAGATATCAATATCCTGATTTCTTACCACTTCCAATTCCTGCTTATAGATCAATGCATTCATGGCTGCATTTCGCAGCAATGTAATAATCGGAATAAAACACTGTGGACGAACAACATACATTTTATCGTATTTATAGGATACGTCTACGATTCCACCGTTGTATAACTCACTATCCGCTTCTAGAAGGGATACCAAAACTGCATACTCACACTTTTTCTCTCTTCGGTCCTTATCCAGTTCCTTAAAAAAATCCTCATTTTTATGTTTTGTCGCAGTTTCATCCATCTCATTTTTCATTTCAAACATGATGGATATGATTTCTACGTCGTTTTCGTCACATTCCCGATAAATATAATCACCCTTGCTACCGGTTCTTGCGTCATTGTCTTTCTCAAAATAGGCATTTTTAAATGCGGTCGCTCTAAGCTGGTTAAACTGAATCTCACAATGTTGCTCCAAAGTTTCCCCGACCATCTTGGTCGACATACGTGTCTTCAGATCTTTGTAATATGCAATCTGTTCATCCTTTTGCGCCAAAAGAAGCTGCCTTGTATCCTTCTCCTGTGTCAGCTTTCCCTCAAGATCGCGCTTCTCATCCTCCACCTTTTTCACAGCTTCCATGACCGCAATCTTCTTTTTATCCTCACTATTATTCAGATCATTCTGTAAAGAGGTAACTCTCGCTTCTTCTTTCTTCAAGCGATCCTGCAATTTCTTAATCTCTTTTTCATATGCCTCACGATCCTGGGATTTAATCTCGTTCTCTTTCGCTTCAAGTTCAAGTTCGTGTTTTTCGCGCATATGCTCTTCCAGTTCGGAAACCCGTGACTTTAAATCTTTTTGAAATTCCTTGTCCCGGATCTGCTGAATGATCGAACTAACCTCGGTGTCATCCACGGTAAAAGCCTGTCCGCAATGCGGGCATTTTAATTCTGCCATATAATATCCTCCTATTCACTTTATATGTAATACTATTCCATCGCCTGCAACGTAACAAATAACTGATCCACGGAAGTCCCATTGATTCTGACTCCAACGGCCCCTTTCATCTCTACCATTAAAAGTTTTTATAATGTAATAAATACACCCATCATTTCTACTTTCTTTAATCTATAGTGTCGTTAACTAACTTTTTACTTTTTTATATTTACTTCTCTTTATGTAGTAAGCAACACATTTGCCAATAATAATTATCCCAATTACAAAGGCTACCCCTATTCCGACTTCAATCTTATGTGAAATTACAAACTTTCCAATACAAATAGTCGCATATGCTACCGCCCACATAATAACAAACAGAAATGCTCTAATTATCCAATGAAAAAAAGATCCAGAACTTTTCCCTGAAATAGCCCCTCCTCGATACAATATGCCGACTTTATCATAAGCTACAAAATAGGCAATTTTGTCAATTATTAACAAAATAAGCCATTCATAATACCATTCAATAGGCAGCCCTAATGGGTCTATCACCAAGTCATATATAAACTTAAACATTTATCCCCTTTCTTTATCTATTTTGATATCTTCTCTGATAATAATCCATCGCCCGATACTCAATCGCATCCTGCATCTGCTCCGCAAAAGCCGGCTTCCCGATCACATCCCGCAAATCCTCACACAAGGCAAGCGCCTCGCCATCCTTCTCCACAAAGAACTCATTTCCTGACTTCAGCAGAAAATTCACCGGCATCTGCATAATCTTCTTCACATGCTCCTTATCGGAGATTGCAAGAAAATCCTGATATGTCGTCGCTTTATCCATATCCTTCCAGTTCGTGCTTGTGTTAAAGAACTCCTTCCAGCTTGCCAGAAGCTCCGCCTCCGTCACTTCCATCCGCACATTTCCGTGATTATAGAAAGCCATCAGTACCGGCATCTTATATACCTTCGTCATATTCGTATTCTCGATCAGACTGATAAACTCCCGTCCGATTCCGCCACATAAATCAGCTTCATCAGCCGTCAGTTCATCCAGATCCTTTAAGAAATCAAGATAACGTTTAAACGGATTATCGGCAGAATGTGTCATCACCATCTGATACACATCATCGTCCATATAAGTAAATAAATCCATGCGTGACGGGCGCTTATCCAGCAATTCCTTCACCCGGAAATATTCGTTGCGGATCTGATCCCGGATACGAAGATGTTTCTTATCCATCTCCTTAAACAGATCAATCAGACGCATATCAAAATCGATCACACAATCATCCGGATAATCGGAGTGATCCGCCGGATCATAGTTCTTCCCATCCGGCATGCTTTTTCCGGTAAGAAGGTAACGCACCCTTCCCGCTTTCAAATAATTGCCGATGAAATCCAATACATTCAGGTAATCCTTGCCCTTACTTTTACGCAAGCCTCGACCAAGCTGCTGCAAAAACACCGTCGGCGATTCCGTAGGGCGAAGAAACATCACCATATCAACCGATGGAACATCGACGCCCTCATTGAACATATCCACAGAAAAAATCACACGGATCTCTCCGCTTTTTAACTTTTCAATTGCAACATCCCGTTCTTCCGAGAATTCCCCATGCGCATCACTGTACACTGCCACCGACGGGATGCCACGCTTGCAGAATTCCTTCGCCATCTCCTCCGCATGTTCCCTCGTACAGCAGAAGCCCAACGCACGCTTTGAGCCATATTTGCAGTAATATTTATAGATCAAATCGAGTCGATGCACATTTCCGATATAAGTCTCATTCAGTTCTGCCGAATCATATCTGCCTTTTACCACATGCAGCTTGGAATAATCCGTATCATCATAGATGCCATAATAGTGAAAGGGCACCAGCATTCCCTTATTGATCGCGTCCGCGAGCGGCAGTTCATAAGGCACATTATAATCGCAGATCTCGTAGATATTCCTGCCGTCCATTCGTTCCGGCGTCGCCGTCAGACCGAGCAGAAACTTCGGCTGAAAATAATCCACGATCTTACGATACGGATTGTTGACCGCATGATGGAACTCATCAATCACAATGTAGTCAAAATAATCCCGCGCAAAATAATTCTCATTCAGATATTCCGACTTTCCGAGCGTCATGACCGACGCAAAAATTACTGACTTGTCCGTACATTTATCCGTCCCTCGGAAAAAGCCATAGTCATCGGAATTCCTGATATTATGAAATGTCGTTGCCGCCTGATTTAGGATTTCCTCGCGATGCGCGACAAACAAAACTCTCGCATACGGTTTCGAGTCAAAAGCCGCAATACAGGTCTTCCCCACACCGGTTGCAGCCTGTACCAACGCACGTTTCGCACCTTCCGCACGCGTCGCATCCAGCGCACAAAGCACCTCGATCTGCGCTCCGCGCGGCTCGTAGATCATGCGCACATTTGTATCCTGCGCATCTTCCTGATCGTACTTATCCAAGTCTTTCGCCACCGCCGGGCGATGCCAATTTTTGGAATATCGTTTGAGTTCCGCCTCATCAATCACGGTCGAATGATGTTCAAAAAGATCCTCAAACGTCTCGTAAAACTTCTGATAACTCTCAGGATCCGTCTTACTGTTAAAGCGATAATTCCACTCGATTCCCGAAGTTAATGCACTTCTGGAAACATTGGAAGAACCGATGTACATCTCGCTGTAAGTGGCATAATGAAACATATAAGCCTTCGGGTGAAACGACCGCTTCGGATCATTATAAAAACGTAAATCGACCTGATCTCCGAGCTTCCTTTTGATCAAATACAAAGCAGACGGCTGCGTAATGCCGAGATAATTTCCCGTAAGAATCCGAATCTTCGCGCCCCTCTGCAACGCCTGATCCAAATCCTTCAAAATCATCTTCACACCGGACTCCATCAGAAACGACACAATGATATCGACTCCATCCGCTTTCTTCATGCTGCCGGACAAACGGAAATACAAAAACATTCTCTCATCCAATCCGCCCGTCATCACATCCGTCGAAAAGTTCTCCGCCAAATTCATATTCAAATTTTCCGCAGAATTAAATTCAGCCATCTTTCATCTCCTCGGCCCGGTCTGACATCTCCGGTAATCCACATTTCCTCAATCCGAATTCCATCCACATCCGCTACAAATTCCCGGAATGTTTCTTCCGTAAAATCCATAAAAAAGCGTCCGTTCCGCTCCCCCTCAAACATCCCATACTTGAACGAAGTGTAAATAATTCCATGCTCCTTTAACGCTGCAATCATCTTCTTTAAGACATCCTTTAACGCCTCCTTCGGAAGATGAAGAATCGACGAACAGGCCCAGATACCATCGTACTGCGCCTTCGCATCTAATTCCTCAAACAACATCTGCCGCACCGGAATTCCCGTATATTCACTTGCTAACCTGCACAACTCTTCCGATCCATCCGTCGCATCGACTTGCATTCCCGCATCCAGAAAATACTTCGTATCTCGCCCCGAACCACATCCAAAATCAAGGATGGCTGCGGCTGGCGGAAGTAGATGTAGGAACTTGTCCTGGGTTTGCGAGAAGTCGACGGAAAGGGTGGATGAAACGAAAGAGTGGGCGTTGGTGTTGTAATAATCCAATGTTATAGTTCTCATTTTATCACTACTACATTATATATTACAATTCCGCTCATTAAGAGCCTCATCAAATTATATATTATGTATTTCATAATATGCATGTCTTCCTAGTTCAAACGAAACATCTTCAAAAGTTCTAAACTGATCGATTTCAATTTTCTTAATAATCATTCTCTATTCTCCCTATTCAGCGATCAAAAAATTAATCAATGTTAATAATCCTCTTTTGGGAAGTTCTACTAAAGTCTTTGTTTCAAATTGAAATTCTGCCGGTCGATGAACAACCCAATTAAGAGGATCTACATTCTTTTCATAATCAGAAAATAATGCTCCAAAATACTGTCGAATTTCTGCATCTTTTATATAATTAGGTAGATTTTTATTATAATTCTCAATAATTTTACTCAATTTGGTAAAATTCTTTATATTTTCCCAAATCAATTTATTCTGTCCTTGAATACAATGTTTTTTAGAATAATATATTAGAGCTTGCTCGATTGCAGAACGAGTCAAAAATCCTGCTGCAATCGGTAGTTTATCTACCAACTGTTTTTCAGAAAACAATCTAAGCTCTCTACAGATTTCTGCAATACCATGTGTATCTGCATCAGATGGATTCAAGTGTGAATAATCTATTCCCAAAAAGAAATATGGTAAATTCTTTTTACTACCTGCACAAGCTGGTTGAATCACATTTAATTTCCCATCATTGACTGAAGAACTATTTTCTGAAGTTTCTTCTTTTGGGGGCTCATCAAATATATTAGCGTCAGTTGACTCTATATTCACATTGTTGATTTTCTCATTTTGAATTTTATCTTCTGCTTTTTTTAAATTTTCTTGACTCACTGATATATCATCACTATTATTGACGTCAATTATTGGAATAACCTTTTCTTCAATTTCACTTGCCAAATTGTATAATCTTGTTACTGAACAACCTTCTTGCTTCGCACTCTCTGCAATATTTCTTGAAACATTAACAACTAGCTCCATTCTTGACTCATTAAAAGTATTTTCATCATTTATATTCAATCCAATTGCAGCCTTTACTTTTTTATTTCCAAATATTCTTTGAATTGTTGTGAAAGGCATTATGGATGTTATATCCAAATTATCACAATATTTTCTTACATAATGGTCAATTAAATATGCTAACGTTTTTTTATCATTTCGTCGTACCTTAAAAACATCTTTTTCCCTAGAACTCCATGCTTTTACGCCTCGACCTTTGTCTTCTCCTGAATGAAGTCGCTCCATTATAAAAAAAGCTTCTTTTTCATCAGTAACATAGCACAAAACATCTTGTATAGGTGTAGACATCCTTTTCCCGATTTTTTCTGCTTTATCATATGTTGCTTTATCAAGAAAATCGAAAAGAGATAAATCGCTTAACAATTTAATTGCCGCAACCCTTCTATTTCCTTCATAGACTACAAATTTTTTTAATTCATCCTTATACACCACTACCAGTTGTTGATTTCCTAATAAACCATTACGCTCAATATCTTCTGCTAAATTCAACATATATTGGTTACCTACGGCCTCAAACAACTTTTTCAAAGTATCTTTTTCATTCATCGCGACCGCATGTCGTGGATTTTCATAATAATTCACTATCTCGTTAATACTAATCTTACGTATTTCTCCCGCCATTTACTTCTCCTATAATATTGTTATCAGTGAGTTTTCATCTTTCGGTCTATGAATATTACTTGAAAAGAACATTACCTCACTCGCACTTTTCTTTTCTTGTAAAGTATATTGTAATTTGAACTCCATTTTATTAGCTTTTGCGTACATATTTTTTATTGCATTCACATTGTCATATGTAACAATCCATTTGCGTCTTTTTAATTTGTCCAAAATATGATTTGCTAAATTAACATGATCTCCATGCACATAAAAATTTGTATATAACCCAGGACCCTTACTATAGTATGGAGGATCGAAAAAAGTAAAAGAATTTCTTGTATTCAAAATTACTTGATCTATAAAATCTAATGCTTCTAAATTATACACTTGTATTTTTTGTCTATATAATGAGATTTTTCTTACTTGTTCAATCAATTTTTCTCTATTAAATCGACAATCCATACTATAATTTCCAGTTTGATTTTTACCGCCTATTGGACCTGCTTTATCGATAATTCCCGATCGATTTGTCCGATTCAGAAAAAAAGTAGAAAAACCTACTTCCAATGAGTTATATTGTTCAAGATTATTTCTAACTTTCTTTTGTCGTTCCCATTCTTGAATAGTAATATCTGTATTTTGAATCAGATCAATAAACTCTTCTGTATGATTTAATACACTATCCCAAAAACAGTAAATAGTATAATCAAAGTCGTTAATAATTATTTTTTTTACCACATTACGAAACAACAACTCCAAGCCAATTGCTGCCCCTCCGCAAAAAGGTTCTATATATGTGGTACAACCACTTTCTTTTACTAAAGCTTCTACATAATTATACAATTTGTATTTTCCACCAGGATATCTTAGCGGAGACGGATTCATATAATCACCTCACGTAGCCATAATTATTTACCTTCTATTATAAGCTATTGCCGAAAAGCTGTCTATCTTTTCCATAATCTCATATAAAATTTAAAACTCTGACTGTCTACTGACCTTCCCATTTGTATTTTTATATTAAAGTATTTTTGATTTGAACAATTAACAACTCATCTGCAGACAGCCACTCCACACTATCCAGCTCATCCTTACTCAACCACTTTGCCGCTTCATGTTCCTTAAGCACCAGATCCCCCTTAACTATCTCACACCAGAAACAATCCATCGACAAATGAAATGTTGGATAATCATATTCGATCGTATCAATTAAATCACCAACTGAAATCTCCGTGTCGAGTTCTTCCATAATTTCACGTTTAAGTGCTTCCTGTGGTGTTTCACCTTCCTCAATCTTTCCGCCTGGGAATTCCCAGCCGCCTTTTAAATCCCCATATCCTCGCTGTGTTGCGAAGATGATCGGTTGTCCATTTTCATTCTCTGCTTTTATGACAGCAGCTACTACGCGTACAGTTTTCATTTTATGCCTCACTTATTATGTATTCATAGATGTCCTCACGCACCGGAACATCTAATTTGTAATTTATTTCAAATGCATCATCTCCGGTCTTTTCCATCTTAATTGGAATCGGTTCTCCCTGTGCAAATATTTCTCCTAAAAAATAAAACTCTTTCGCTTCTTTATCATCTTTATTCTTTCTGACAAAGAGCAAAATCCGATTATCCTTATCTGCCTCTGTTCTCTTAAAGAAATGATCTGCATCACTTGAACTAATTTTTCTCGGATGTTTTGATAATGCAATCAAATGCGCCTGCGTAACAAATCGATCCTCGTATGCTATCGCATCTTCCGTTTTATCATAATTGATAAACACCGGAAGTGTCTTAGTTTCAGCGTCATAAAAATATCCGCCGATATTTTGCGCATTCATATTTTTCTTCCAGTTCAATAACCGACACACATCCTCATATGTATACTTCTGGTACAATTGAAAATTGCTATCCTTATACGTATCGGAATAATTATCCTTATAATTCTCGATACCGTATTCAATCAAATCGTTTACCATCTTTGCAAACACTGGATTTCCCATTAACAGACTCTGGAATTTATCATCTAGCTGATATCCATTCGCTGTCGATTTGATCAGAACACAATCCATATATTTCTTACGTTCTTCCTCTTTAGGAAACTCATTCGTAAGATTTCTTACAACCGATTCCTCTACGCCTTTTGATAAATTGGATTGCTGACTAAAATTACCCCAAAGTTTTTCCAGATAAACCCCCACCCTATTATCCATTCGCACCAACTGTCGAAGTAACATAAGCTCATGCGGTCGCTTCATGTTTGTAACTTTCTTTGAAATAAATTCTATAATATTCGCTTCACTTGAACTTAATCGGGTTTCATATTCATCGCCATAGTATTTAACCAAAAAAGCATAATACGAACCAAATTTTTCGAAATATTTGCTTACATCAATTGCACCATATTCCTTAAAATCTAAAACTGTCGGTATTCGTCCCAAACGATATTTTAATTGTTCATAAGATTCCTTTAACAACTTAACATCATTTGTTCTGGCACTATCAATCGATTGAAAAATTCGCGTTCGAGATATCTCATCAAAATGAATCGTCGATGCTCCCGGAATGATTCTTGTACCCTCCGAAACATATCTTCGAATCGAGTCCTTGTTGTAACTTCGATCTCCTGATAAAGCAATTGGAATCATGTAGTTGTTCGTATAATTACCAATAAAATCGATAATTACAACATAGTCTTTGTCCTCGGCTTTTCTGAGTCCGCGCCCCAACTGCTGCACAAATACAATCGGAGATTCGGTCGGACGCAGCATCAATACCTGATTAATCTCAGGTATATCAACGCCCTCATTGAAAATATCAATCGTAAAAATATAATCTAAATAAGGCATTTCATCCAGATCACATGCGACAGCATTTTTTATCGCATTTTCATGATTCTGAATTTCTTCCTCTGGTACTTCTTTTGTCAGAAGTTCAATGCAAGCCTCTCGCTGCTTTCCGGAATCATCTCCTGCTAAAGCAGCCGTATAATATCCTCTTGCATTAAATTTAGCAGAAAGTTCCTGTGCCTCTTTCTTACTACTACAGAAAACAAGACCTTTCACACGTTCGCCGCTATATCCAAAATAATTCGCCTGCTCCAAAACATATTGTACACGCTTGTCCGAAACCAGGTATGAAAAATTGCGCATACCGGTTTTATCATTCATAATTTCGCCATTGATTTCAATGTCTGTAATTCCAAAATAATGGAATGGACAAAGCATATCTTCCTTTAATGCCTGCTGCAGCCGAATCTCATATGCAATATTGTGATCAAACAAATTGAAGATATCAAATCCGTCCGTTCGTTCTGGGCTTGCAGTCATTCCCAACCAAAAATCTGGGTGAAAATAACTCATGATTTTTTGATAACTGTCCGATCCTGCTCGATGTACCTCGTCAATACAAATCCAATCAAATTCTTCGGGTTTATAGCGATCCAAAGTCTCCTGCTTAGCCATCATTGACATTGTCGCAAATAAAATATCTGCATCATATTCCTTAGAGGTTCCAGATAATAATGCAAGTTTCTTTGTATTTCCAAACACTTTCCGATAACTCTTGATTGCCTGCTTTGCAATTAACTCACGGTGAACAATAAATAATGCTTTCTTTGGACTCTCATTTTTTAAAGCAAATGCGGAAGCATATGTTTTTCCGGTTCCAGTCGCACTGATTAACAGAGCCCTCTTTGCTCCCCGCTCTCGCAAATCATGAATATTACCTATAAATTCTCTCTGCATTTTATTCGGAGTTAATCGGTAAGTATCATAATCAACTATCTCATCTTGAAGTGCAATCTTATGCTGTTCACGAATCAAACGATCAATCTGTTTTTTGCGGTTATATTTTTCTCGATATGCCTCTATAAATTCATCGTATGATTTTGATGCATTATCCGTCCAAAGCCTCTCAAACTCACTAACAATCGACTGTGCCATCTCGCCTTGTTCTGTACTTACTAACTGCGTATTCCATTCCATATTAGTTGATAACGCCGTCTGTGTCATATTCGAACTTCCGATGATGATTCGATAAATTCCATTTTCGCGAAACAAATATCCTTTCGTATGAAAACCAACACCCGCATCATTAACATGGTACATTTTAAGTTCAATATTACTTAAAGTTGCCAGCTTGTCTAATGCATAAGGTTCGCTGAAACACAAATAGTCCGTCGTCAAAATTCGACCACGAACACCTCTTCGCTCCAACTCTTTTAATGTTTCTGATAGCTCCACAAAACCACTTCGATTTATGAATGCCACGCTGATGGAGAATTCGTCACAATGCATCAACTGATTCTCAATATGCGTAAGAATCTTTACTCCGCGTTTATGATCATTTGTGATAAATTGCGGACTATAAGCAAGATTGGAATTAACCGCATTATCTATATAGGCTTTCTGCAAGCCTTTGTTAATTTCAATGATGTCTTGTTGGTGCATCTTTTTCCCTCCAGTTATCGTAAATTTCTATACCTATTTACGATTCTTGTATTTTCTATCCATCTTTTCAATATAGTTTTTCATAGGTATGCGCTCGTCATCCGAAACGAACTTATCAAATTCCATAAGTTTATTTACCCGCATGTGCCGATTATTATGACTATCCCTCTTACTTGCAGTCTCCCACGGACATTTTCCTGGACCATTGTAAATTTCATAAATATTCCCATTCTTATTTAAGTATAAAACTATCAAAAACTCCGGTTCATGATTGATAACAATATTATCCTGCTGAGATATTTTTATTTGTACTTTTCTTCCATCTACCTCACCATCATGAACCTCAGTTGATGCTGTGTATAATTCAATTCCATAATAATATGCAGCCATCACCTCACCAATACTACCAACTAAATGTCCATCTAACGTAAAATGTCTTCCAGGGAACTCTGCTTCCAATTCAGAAACAATTTTAATCAACTTCTGAACTTGTTGCTTTATCATACTCATTTTATCATGTGTATAGCTTATTTTCTCCATATCGCCACCTATATATCTGATTTATAACTTTTCATACCATATTGTTTTGCTAATTCATTTAATCGTTTATCTATATATTCTTTTGCATTTCCTGATAAGCGTATATGCGCTTTTTGATAATGTTTTTTTGCAACACTTGAAATCGATTCATTTTTCCCAAATGATGAAATATATGTATCTGACCGTAATCTATCCCATATCTCATTCATAGGAATACCCTTTTCCACCGGAGCTGCTAAAACCTCTGCATCTTTAATAACACAATACCAAGGAAACCTGCTCATCCAACTACACTTTTTTATCCACTCCGGTTTAGCAAAATTCTCCTCCGTAAAACCTACAAGATGACCTCTTCCAACAATAATAGGCTGATTTATTCTTTTTGTATCCGAGCTTAATGCTGCAAGATAAATTTCATCCCCATCATTAACAGAATGAACCTTAAATGGGTAATTAGACAAATACCACTTCTTATTATCAACCAAAACATAAGTCATAGGAAAATCTTTTTTAGGATCTATACGATTATTCGCTTCCCCATAAAATTTAAGCCAAATTGTGTGATCGTAAATAATCTGTTCTTGTTGCTCAAATTGCTGAAACATACTATTTACAATATCCGTTTCATTTCTACTTTTTTCTAACTCACGGGTTATATTCGTATCATTAAAAACAGTCCTCTTATCAATACTTGCTCCATACATAAAACTACTAGTAATTTTTTCACTTTCCTTTTTTTTGCTAAAAGTATGACCATAATTTTTTCTGGCACGTTCAAGTATATCTTTTGTGATCAGCCCCTCCTCACATTCTTTTATCTTGCAAAGCAAATCGTCAAAATAGTGATGAAGTTCTTCCAAAATATTATCTTCTTTGCTCAACAACAATGATAACTCAACATTAGATTTGAAACCGCCCGCCGTAAAATTTGCAGAACCAAGCACACCATACTCTTCATCAAACAAATACAACTTCGTATGCAACCCTTTCAATGCATATAGCTTGATTCCTGCATCCATCATCATTTCCATTGCATCCATACTATTTGCTTTTGCAAACATATCTTCTAAATAGAATCTTGTAATAAAAGTGCAATCAATATTTTTCATTTTTACTACATCGCATAATTTTTTTGCCATTGATTCTGAAATGAATGGACTAACAATTTTTATTTTGTGATTTATCCCATCAAAAAGATTCATTATTTTTTCAAAATGATCATTGGTCAATACTTGCATACCATATCCTCGTTTAAGACAATTTTATACCCTATTTTCTCGACACTTATAGTGTATTCTTTTCATCTATCAATAGCAATGTTTTTCCGCCATTTTCCGACAATTCCATTCTAATATTGTGACTTTTCTCTATAATCCGATTTTCTCCGCGAATTCTGCCATAAGTGCCGGAAATACCACCCACAAAAGGATCATGATCACGACCGGAACATCTTTTACATCAATATCACATACGGTATAAAGTAATGCCGCCAGGATAAAGCCGCTTACTTCGCTAAAGACGGCTCCGAAGGTTGATAGACTCTTGCTTTTATTCCATTGCTTCTTCTATGACTTGTTTCTCCATTCCATCATCCGTAATCCGACACACTGCCGTTCCGCCGATGACGAACACGATTCTTCCCTTGGCTTTATCGCCGATCTTGTCATAAAGTCTTCCGGCGCTCATGGATTCGCCCTGTACAGTGTATGGGCTGTTGGCTACATACCCACACTTGCCGAGTCCTTTGATTTTGACCATAATCGCTTCTTTGTCGTATGGATTATCGGGTTCCTTTTCAAGCTTAACTTTCATGCCTTTTTCCATGAACTGTGTTCCGTAGTAATGACTGCAGCCTGCGATTGTAAAATACATTTCTTCCATAATTGCGTCCACCTTTCCATCTGTTTGTTTTTACGCTTCTTTATGTTGAGGTCATATTATCGCAGTCAATGTCCTATAATCCGGTCAATGATTTCCATTACAAAAAAGGATTATGCATCTCTACATAATCCTCTAACAATTATTTGTATTATATTATTGATAAAATTGCAGGACAAAAATAGGTGGCATTTCTTGCCTTATCATCCTTTCTTAATATTCCTCTAGCAACAAACTCATCTAGCATATTATATAATGTGCCTTTGCTACCCGGAATTACTTCCTGAATCTGTTTTGCCTTAAATGCCGGTCTCTGAAATATTTCATCCAATAAAGGAATTGCATATTTTGAACTCATACCAGATATACATATATCTTTAAACTCATTGTATCTATCCAATAAAGCTTTTGCTTTCAAGGTATTAATTTCTGCCTGTTGAATTACACCCTCCAAAAAATATTTAATCCATGTTGCATAATCATTTTTTTGAGAAACCGCAGATAGTTTTTCCAAATACATTGTTCTATCTTTTTCAAAATAAGCACTCATATAAAAGGTTGGAACCGGAAGCATCTCTCGATAATACAAAAAAAGTGGTATAAGCAAACGCCCTATTCTTCCATTTCCGTCTTTAAATGGATGAATCATTTCAAACTGACAATGAATCAAAGCTGCCTGAACCAATAAATCAACTTCATCAAAATGAATATATTGTTCAAAATTAGCCATATAATCCTGTGTTAATTCCGGTGGAAGTGGTGTAAATGTAATTTCTGCCGAATTGCCGATATAATTTTGCTCCGTCTTAAATTCTCCCGGACTTTTATTTTGCCCTCTTACATTATCCAGAAGAATTTTATGCATTTCTTTGATCAATCGAACACTTAATGGTAATTTATGTCGCCCTTCTTCTGAATCATCCGATATTGTCGACATTTTACCTAGCGCAAAGTACAGTGCACTCCTATAATTCATTACCTCCTGCATTTCATCCTTCGAAACGGATACTTCATTTCCAGCATCATAATTGATAAAATCTTCAATGGTTGCCTGTGGCCCTTCAAGTTTTGATGAAAGAACCGCTTCCTGCGAAACCAAGGGAGATATCAAAAGCATCGGATTTATAGTATTGATCAAAAAACCCCTATATGCTCCCATAGCATTATTTGCTTTGGAAATCAGTTTAATTATTTCACAGTCATATAATGACTTAGAAAGTTCTATTGGCAATTTTTCAGGTATATGTGGTTTTGGCACGTTTAAAAAAATCTCCTCAAAATTCATTGCACATTCCGCCTTTCACT
>ENA-ORUA01000515-ORUA01000515.1-human-gut-metagenome-genome-assembly--contig:-NODE-515-length-41762-cov-3.382550_pt1 | contig 41762 bp, 32 predicted proteins | sample MGYA00242076_ERZ509201 | MGnify/ENA primary metagenome ERZ509201 (study PRJEB26280, sample SAMEA2338863) | human gut metagenome | biome: human gut; feature: human-associated habitat; material: faeces...
CATTTTGAACAGTATAAAGAAAAACTGGAAAAAGAGACGCAGAAAGCGGAGGAGGAACTGGCAGCTGTCTGTGGTGAATTGTCTGAATTGCGTAAAAATTATGGAAAACAGCTGGAAGAGCGGATCATTCAGGGATTACAGGATCTGAATTTCCTGGATGTGAAGTTTGAGATTAATTTTGAGATTACGGAACACTATACGGCAAATGGAAACGATAAAATCTGCTTTACGATTTCCACAAACCCGGGAGAACCGTTACGACCGCTGGCAAAAGTGGTATCCGGCGGTGAGCTTTCCCGTATCATGCTGGCGATCAAAACGATCCTTGCGGATAAAGATGAGACAGAGACGCTGATCTTTGACGAGATCGACACCGGTATCAGCGGAAGAACGGCACAGAAAGTATCGGAAGAAACCATCAGGTGATCTGTATCACGCATCTGCCGCAGATCGCAGCGATGGCGGATGAACATTTTGAGATCGCCAAAAAGACGGATCATCAGGTGACAAGAACACAGATTCGTCTGCTGGATGAAGACGCTTCGGTAGAGGAGATTGCAAGGATCCTTGGTGGCGCGCAGATCACCGAACATACGATGGAAAGCGCAAAAGAGATGAAAGAACTGGCACGAAAGAAGAAGGAAGAACTATAGGGGGAATACCATGGGAGGATCTTTAAAAGAGACATCCTACGAAAAACGGATACAGCGACTGATGCTTCTCGGAGAAGACGGGGATCAGTATGGTCTGTATATTGACATTTCGAATAATACCGTATGGGAAGTAAAAAACCCGGAACAGGCGTGCTGGGAAGGCGAGACAGGGCGCGCCGGTGGAGTCACGGCGTGGCTGAAAAAGCAGATTTATCCGTACATTATGGATAACGAAGAAGAACAGAAATTCCGTCGTACTTTTATGCAGGGAGAACTGCTGCGGCTTTTCCAGTCGGGGCAAAGACAGGTACAGCTTGGCTACCGGTTCAGAAAAGGAAAGTACATTACTTATTATCATGTAAATATAGAGATGTTTGAACATCCCCGGAAACACACGATCGAGTGCTGTGCAATCTGGAGAAATGATACCATCCCGTATGTCAATCGGGTGATCAGCAAGGTACTTTTACAGGATAAATACCGGATGATCGCTGTGCTGGATATTCAGGAAAAAACAGTATTTGTACGGAAACATACATTTGATGATATGGAACTGGTCTGTGACCAGCCGCTGGAATACCGTGAATTTATTGAAAAACTGTGTGAACATCGGGTGGAAAAGAAAGACAGAGACTGGTTTGTAACTTCCACTCGTCTGGACTATATGGAAGAAAACTTACAGATGGCAGGGACATATTCACTTACGGTTTATAATGAGGAGCGCGGAGCAGAACGATATACTTACCAATGGCTGGATAAAGAGTACCGGGAGGTGCTGATCGCAGTGGAAGACCGGACGGTGGAGATGGAAAAGGATCCTCTGACCGGTTATCTGAACCGCAGCGGATTTCTTCGAAAGACAGAGCATATTTTGAAAAAGAATGCAGATCAGTATCAGTTTGCTGTAATTTATTTTAATATCCGCAAGTTTTCTGGTTTGAATGATGTCTATGGCTATGCAAATGGGGATAAGATCATCCGTTCCTATATGGATCGGATCCAGAACAGCGTGCTTCGCCCACTGGCACTGGGACGGGTATCTGCTGACCGGTTCCATGCACTCGTCGATGTGAAGAATCTGGAACTTTCTGAACTGGGAAAACTGTTGCAGTATCCGGTGCGGATCCGCGGGGAACAGGTGGAAATCTACGGCCGCTGTGGAATTTATTACATTCCGGAGCACTGTGATCTGGAGGTTTCTCAGATGTGCGATCTGGCAAAAATGGCAAAAAATAAGATTTCCAATCAGTATATGCAGCCGTATGAGCTTTATCAGGAGGATATGAAGACCGAGTACGGGCAGAAAAATCTGGCACTTCTGAATCTGGAAAAGGCGCTGGAACAGGAAGAATTCGTAGTCTGTTACCAGCCGGTGGTAGATGGACAGACCGGGGAAATTGTATCAGCGGAAGCGCTCGTTCGCTGGAACAGTTCAGGGGCAGAACCGATGGTTCCGTCGGTGTTTGTACCGGAACTGGAGGACAGCGGATATATCACAAAACTGGATACCTATATTGACCAGACGGTTCATCGGTTTCAGGAAGAACGGTATTGTCAGGAAAAACGGATGGTTCCGGTGGCAGTGAATCTTTCAAGGATGGATCTGATGGACGAGCGGATGACGGAGTGGATCTTTACGGAGATTCAGGAAACAAAGGTTCCGAAACAGTATTTTCGATATGAGATTATTGAATCTGCATACACAATTATCAGCACGCAGGGAGAAGAATTCCTGGAAAGTCTGAGACAACAGGGCGTTCAGATTTTTCTGGATGATTTTGGAACCGGAGTTTCCACGTTCGAGACGGTACGAGATTATACGTTTGACGCCTTGAAGCTGGATATGGGATTTGTCAAAAAAATCGGAAAAGATCAAAAAAGCGATGCAATCGTGGTATCGATCATTGATCTGGCGCATCGGATGGGAATGAAAGTCGTTGCAGAAGGCATTGAAAATCAGCAGCAAAGTGATTTCCTGCGTGCGCATGGCTGCGATTACTTACAGGGTTTCTACTATTATAAGCCGATGTCCGCAGAAGAATTTTCCAAGCTTCTGGATAAATAATGAAAAACAACAAAAAACTGCAAGTGTGAAATAAACGCTTTGTCACATACTAACGGAGAAGACAAAAACGAAAGGATGTGGCGGAAACTTGCAGGAAAGACAGAAAAAATATCGAAAATTTTTGTGGTACGCTCTGGCGGGGACGCTGCTGGGTTTATTTGTATTAATATATGGAACTTTGAAGGAAAACATACCGGATGAACTGTTTGTCTATGCAGACGAGGAGACGGACTGGGAGACATTTTTTGACGATCCGCTGATCTCTTACGATGAGACCGTGGAGGTTTCGCAAAATGGCAGCTATCAGATCCGGTGCAGCTGGCTTGGTGTACTTCCATTAAAAACAATCAAAGTCAATACCGTGGAGAAGCAGGAAGTGCTGGCTGGCGGATCGCCCGTTGGGATCTACATGGAGACAAAAGGCGTCCTTGTGATCGACAGTGGCGAGATTACGGACCGGGAGGGAATCCGCCGGACACCGGCAGAACATATTATCCAGCCGGGAGATTATATCTGTGAGATTGACGGAGAAGTCCTTACAGGGAAAAAACAGCTGATGCAGCTGGTGAAAGAAAATCAGGGCGAACCGATGGAAATGCAGGTGATCCGCCACCAGGAGACGATTCAGCTGGAAATGACCCCGGTACAGACCGCAGACGGTTCCTATAAACTTGGTATCTGGGTGCGGGATAATATTCAGGGGATCGGAACATTGACGTTTGTGGAACCTGACGGAACCTTCGGAGCACTTGGTCACGGAATCAGCGATGTGGATACGGGAGAACGGCTGGAAATCTCAGATGGTGATCTCTACCATGCGGATATTTTATCGATCCAGAAAGGAACTGCCGGTACACCGGGGGAACTGCGAGGCGTGATCAATTACAGGGAAGAAAACCGGATTGGAACGATCAGCGGTAATTCCCAGTATGGCATCCGCGGGCAGTTAGATCCGGGTAAATACACGGAATCCATGGAAAAGATCCCGCTGGGACTCAAACAGGAGATCCAGACCGGAGCTGCCGCGATCCGCTGCGATATCGGGGATGGAATCCGGGAATACGCATGTGAGGTTCTCGAAATTGATGCGAATGCAAGGGACACGAACAAATGCTTTGTCCTTCGGATCACAGATTCCGACCTCCTGTCAAAAACCGGTGGAATCGTTCAGGGAATGAGCGGATCCCCTGTGATCCAGAACGGCAAACTGATCGGTGCGGTAACTCATGTATTTGTTAACGATCCGACGAAAGGATATGGGATTTTTATAGAAAATATGATGGGATGATCCGAGAGGCAGAGAGTGCAAAAAATAGCTTTCCCAAAAATCCGGATGAAATTTGCCGGAAAGGATTGACCTGAAGTATGGTTTAAGGAGTACAATACATCTGTTATGCGCTGGATCATGGAATTAATGATATCGACCTTGCGGGCGGTCATGCCGCAATCTTCCCGGGAATCGGAAAAGCACTGGAGGGAAGAAGAGAGAAACTATTCGATCATCAGCACCCTGCCCCCGGATGAGACCAAGGGAAAATGCGTATACTGCAAACACTGTCATCCATGTCCGGCAGGCATCGATATCGGTCTGGTAAACAAATATTACGATCTTTCCAGACTGGGTGATACGCTGGCAAAAGAACATTATAAAAGGAATTCATAGTAAGAAAGAAATAAAACAAGGGAAACGAAGAAATGGGACAGAAATTATATTTGGAATGTTATTCAGGAATCAGCGGGGATATGACGGTGGCAGCACTGTCCGGGCTTATGAAAGACCGGACACCACTGTTTCGGGTACTGGATCATATGCCGGTGGAAGGATTTTCCTATGAATTAAAACAGGTAAAAAAATCCGGGATCGACGCCTGGGATTTTCTGGTAAAACTGGATGCACAGCATGAGAATCACGATCATGATATGGCGTATCTTCACGGATACAGCCATACACATGACCATGAGCATCATCATGACCATGACCATCACCATGATCATGTACATGCAGAGGAGCATCGTCATGATCCGGAACAGGCGGAAACGATACATACGCAGGATGGAACTGGGCATGAAGAGGAGCACCATCACCATCATCACGAACATCGCGGACTGGGAGATATTTTCCCGATCATTGACCGGTGTGAGATGACGGATACGGCGAAAGAACTGGCAAAACATATTTTCCGGATTCTGGCGAAAGCAGAAGCGAAAGCGCACAATGTACCGGAGGATCAGGTACATTTTCATGAGGTGGGGGCAGTAGATTCTATTGTGGATATTGTTGCAGCTGCGGTCTGCATGGACAGCCTGCAGGTGGATGGCGTGATCGTTCCGTTTCTTTGTGAGGGAAAGGGAACCGTGCGCTGCCAGCATGGTATCCTTCCTGTACCGGTTCCGGCGGTTACCAATATCGTCCAGAACAGCGGTCTGAAACTGCGGATGACACAGGTAGAAGGAGAACTGGTAACCCCGACAGGAGCAGCTTTTGCGGCAGCAGTCCGCACAGAAGAAATGCTCCCTGAGACATTCCGCATCCTCAATGTGGGAATCGGCGCCGGCAAACGCAAATACGAGTGCCCGGGTATTCTCCGCGCGATGCTGATCGAGACGGAAGAGAAGAGAGAAGACAAAATCTGTAAACTGGAAGCCAACATCGACGACAGCACCGGTGAACAGCTTGGCTATGTTCTCGGCTCCCTGATGGATGCCGGTGCCAGAGATGTGCACTACACTCCTGTCTTTATGAAGAAAAACCGTCCGGGATGGCAGCTGAATGTGATCTGTATGGAAGAAGATCGCGAGAAACTGGAAGAGATCATCTTCCGGGAAACTACGACCATCGGCATCCGCAGACAGAACATGGATCGGACGGTGCTTCGGAGAACGAAAAAAACAGTACAGACGCCTTATGGGAAAGCCGAGGTAAAGATCTGTGAAAAAGATGGATTGAGAAAAGTCTACCCGGAGTACGAGTCGGTGACACGGCTCTGTAAAGAGAGCGGAGCAACGTTTCAGGATGTGTTTGAGAGTGTGAAACACTCGGCGGGGGAGACGATCAAAACAGTATAAGATGCATTAAAAACATTATTTTATATACAAGAAATGCCATGTATATAAAATAATGTTTTTTTAATGTGTTCGCAATTACAATTTTTCAATATCCGCAATTAACTGCGCGACTTCCTCTTCTGTAGTAGCCCAGCTTGTACAAAATCTTGCAACAATTCCGTCCGGTGTATTTCCGGTTTTTTCAAATGTATAATTTTTGCCAAGGATATCCTGCTGCTGAGGGGAGAGAATCACAAACTGCTGATTCGTAGGACTCTCCACCCAGAAAGGAATCCCTTTTTTTGCAAAAGCATCCCGGATCTTCATAGCCAGCATATCTGCTTTCCGTGTAATTTCAAAATAAAGATCATTCTCCAGTAACGTATAAAATTGCAATCCCAGAAGCCATCCTTTTGCCAGAACCGCTCCGTTCTGTTTCATATAAGCCTTAAATCTGCGTTTCAAATTGTCCGAAGTGATCACAACAGCTTCTCCAAACAGTGCGCCACATTTCGTTCCGCCAAAATAAAAAACATCCGTAAGTGCTGCAAAGTCTTCAACCCGGATATCATTTTCTGCGGCGCCAAGCCCATATCCAAGCCGTGCACCGTCCACGAACAGATACATTCCGTATTTATCACATACTTTGCGGATCGCTTTCAACTCTTCGAGTGAATACAAAGTTCCCTGTTCGGTAGGAAAAGAAATGTATACCATTTTAGGCTCTGTGTAATATTCCGGTTCATTTTCTTCGTAATAGGAACGGGCACAGGCATCAATCTGTGCAGCGGTAATCTTTCCATCTTTATTTGGAAGCGTCTGAATCTTATGATTTGTATTTTCCACAGATGCAGCTTCATGACAGTTAATATGCCCGGTATCCGCAGCGATTACACTCTGTACAGAAGAGAGTGCGCTGGCGATCACAATAAAGTTCGCCTGTGTAGCACCTGGGAAAAAGTGAACGGCGGCATCCGGACAATTCACCTTTTTACGGATCAGATCAGCTGCCTTTTTACACCATTCGTCTTCGCCGTATCCTCCAAAACTATCGTTATTGATAACCGTGAGCGCCTCCAGAATCTTCGGATGAGCGCCGTGATTGTAATCATTGTTAAAACGTATCATAATATATAATCTCCCTACATAATAGTCTGCGTCGGCTCCGCAAGTTAAGCTCTGTGAGCCGAAAAACATCTGTAGTTATTGTATCGACTACAGGAAAAAATAGCAAGATGAAAATGCGATGCAGCAGATATTCTTGCTATCCGATTGTGAGAATGGTAAAATGAAATACAAATAAAAAGGATGACAGGCGGATGATAACCTGTTGTCAAAAGAAAAGAGGAGAATAACAATGTATTATGTACCCGATGGCACCAGAGAGTGTGGATTTTATGAATGTAAAAAATGTGGAAACCGCTTTTTGTCCCTACAAACTATGAAAAAAATTCCCTGCCCGGATTGTGAAGCAGAGATTGACTATGAAATCGGCCCGGATGAGTCTCTGGAGGATGTTCTTGATACCGCAGAACTCATTGAAAAAATTGAAGGCGTAGAAGAAGTAGAAAAAATGGATGCTCTGCTGAGCCTTGCAATCACTGGTGGAGATGACAGTTGGATTTAAAAAGAAATAAAAGTAACTATTCAGTAGGTAGTATCCCGCGAGGTGTTTTGGCATGAATATGCCAAAATCCCGAGACATACAAGTCAAAATGCCATCACCGAAGGTGATGGCATTTTGACTCGTAACTGTGAAGGTACTGAACAGTTACGAAATAAAATATAAAAGCAGCCATATAGAAGAATGAGATGTCCCTCAAAGTTTCTTTTATATGGCTGTTTTCATGTAATTATGGTTCAAAAGTATTTCAGCGAATTTTCAGCGTTTCTTCCCACACAAACTGATTCTCCGCCCAGATTGTTGCAAACTGTTCCGCAGGCACCGGGCTGTCCTGAAGTCCGACTTCGATGGTCAGGCTGGGGATCCCCTGATTCTGAATTGCCCAGTCTTTGTAGCCTGCGGGATCGAGGGACTGATAATCAGCATCGAGCGGATAACCGGTTGTTGCTGCGATTGTGTTGGCGAACGAGAGCGTCTGGTCATACAGATCCCCCTCCTGCCCGAAATACCAGTAGATCACATCTCCCTGGGTGTGATAGCTGATTGTGCGGGTAAACTGCTGTTGTAACGTAAGTTGAATCAAGGCAGCACTCTCGATTTCGCATCCGGGAGCTGTTCCCTTGTAATGGTCGGAGGAGGGATGTCCGGCAGGATCTGCATAACTGTTCCACAAAGCATCGAAATTCCGGTTCAGATCCACACCGTTTGCATTGGCTTTCCAGCGGTTCAGATAAGTGCTGTCAGCAAGAGAAGCCCCATCCAGCTGTGCAATCTGGCTCAGATTCTCCCGGACGGCATCCGTCTGTACGCCATCGAGTCCCAACTGACTGATGGAGATCCCATCCGGATTCACCATACAGATCACATGGATCGCCGTATCTCGAAGTAACTCTTCATAAGGGGTGTCCCCATAAGAATCTCCGCTTACCAGATGTTCAAGAAAAGATACCGTCTGCTTCATAACCAGCTGACAGGTGATGTATTCCCGCGCATGGATGCCTCCATTGATCAGTATTTTCCTGGAAGCTTCTTTGTCCCCGATGACAAAATGAAGAATCTGCCGTCCATCCACAGTTTCTCCAAGACTGTCTGCAGAAAAAACAGAAGCATAGCGGGACTTTAAAATATCAGTATCTGACACCAGATCTTCATAAGTATAAACATCTGGATTCTGGTCAATGATCAATGTTTTATGCTCCTTCCAATAAAAGAAACCAAAAAATATCAGTAAGATAGCTGCAAGAAAAACTGCAGGAATCGTCAGGCGAATCTGTTTTTTTTTCATAAATTTACCTCTTATAAAACAGTCTATGCAAATATCTTATCATGAAAGGCGTGTATTCACAACAGAATTAAATTTACAAAAAACAGATTTGTGATATGATAATTACAGCAATCAGAAAGAAAGGAAGTAACCAACCGTGTTTGATATCATAGAGCATCTGCAGATCCGACCAGAATTAAAACAATCGCTTCTCTCTTTCCGGGAACAATATCCGGTGGAGGAGCAGCTTCAGTCCAGAATACCTGTTCCGGACAATATTTATTATGGAACGGATATCTGGGAAAAAGCAGTGACGGCGCTTCTTTGCGGGAAAAATATCCTGCTGGTGGGACATAAAGCGACCGGAAAAAATATTTTCGCGGAAAATCTTGCCGCTGCGTTTGGGCGTCCCCGCTGGGATGTCTCTTTCCATGTCAATATGGACGCGGCATCTCTGATCGGTATGGATACCTTTAAGAATCAGGAGGTAGTTTTCCGACCGGGTCCTATCTGCTGTGCAGCGCAAAATGGTGGATTTGCCGTGCTGGATGAGATCAATATGGCAAAAAGTGAAGCGCTGGCAGTACTTCATGGCACGCTTGATTTTCGAAGAAGTATCGATGTGCCGGGATATGAACGGATCGAACTTCATCCGGCGACCCGGTTTATCGCAACGATGAATTACGGCTATGCGGGAACCAAAGAACTGAATGAAGCGTTGGTATCCCGGTTTGTGGTGATCCAGATGCCGATGATCTCACAGGAGCATCTGATCTTATTATTACAGGATCATTATCCGACTTTGAAAACCGACGGGGCAAGAGAACTGGCAGCTGTTTATCTGGAGCTTCAGAAAAAATGTGAAAATGTACAGATTTCCTCCCGTGCGATGGATCTTCGCGGTCTTCTGGATGGCGTGGCACTGATGGAAAAGGGGCTGGATGTACTGGATGCCCTGGATATGGGAATCACCAACAAAACTTTTGATTCGTATGAACAGACACTGATTCAGGATACGATTCGTGGAAGAATCTCGAAAAAACTGAAACCGGAGGATCTGTTTGAAAAAAACGGACAGGCAGCAGATGACAGAAAAAACAGGAGATAGAACAGAAGGACAGAAACATGGAACAACAGGAGATGCAGGAAGAACGGAGAGCGAGAAATTTTGTGTGGGCAGCAGCAGGTCACTACGGTCTGGAGCCGCTGTTTCTTGCCTATGCACCTGACGGAACGGCAGATATGTATTTAAACATGATCATCGGACTCAGTTATAAGTGGTATGATGCCGAAAAGCTAGAAACATTTTTTCATATGCTCGGTGGCAGGCAGGAAGAACTGTATCAGGGAATGTTGTGGATCGGTCTGGAACAGGCATTATACGAAAAAGAGAAAATACACCGTCCGGTGCTTGCCGAGCTTCGTCAGGAATACGCGCAGGAAAATCTGGCAAGATATCGTGTCCTGAAAGAGTATGAACTGATCGATCAGCTGCGAAACGGTCACTGTGCGGAGATTCTCGGAAAGTCCTCCGGTTTATCCGGACGGACAGAAGAACTGCTCCGGGAACTGACCTTTACCGGGGAGATGGGCATCGAACAGATCCTTGCGAAGATGAAAGAAATTCTGTGGAAATATTTTTCCTATGAACCGAAAATGATAAAAAAAGAACGGGGAACCTATTTTCTACAAAAGCTGCTTCCGGCGTTTCATTCGATTGGAAAGATGCATGCGACCTATGTGAAGACAAAACGATATGACGATCTGTCATGGGAAGAGTCGGGAAATGGCGGAACGATGGAAAAAGCCAGACATTATCTGTTGCAGTTTTCCCGCCAGGGAGATGAAGAAAAAGACCGGGCATATATCGAGGGATGTTTTGGCGCAAATATTTATACACCGAGGGAACAGAAACTGCTCGAAGACGAGGTGTGTACGGAAAATCATAAAAACAGTCATCTGTATATCACACGGGGATATCCGATGGAAGAGCCGGTGACACAGACAGGGAGCAATACAACCGTAAGGCATCAGGAAGAAAGTACGGAGAGAGAGGCGACAGATCGCGGCGAAACAGCGAGCCACACAGCAGAAGATATCGGTCAGGTTTTCGGATCTGGCGCGATAAATAAAAAAGAGTCCCGGGAGATCCGGGAATTTCGTGAAAACAGCAGACGGCAGGCAGAAAAAAACCGACAGCATTACGAGAAAAACCGGACAGTATATGAGAACAGTATCCGCAGAATGACAGAAAAACTCCGTCTGGAACTGGACGCCCGGATGGACGATGTTCCGGTGCAGGCAAGACAGGGAAATATCCGGGCCAGCCAGGTCTGGCGTGCACTGTATCTGGAAGATCCGCGGGTATTTGAAAAAAGAGAAGAAGTCTCTGATGCAGGATTTTCGGTGGATATTCTGATCGATGCCTCCTCTTCCAGAAAAAACAGTCAGGAACAGATCGCGGCGCAGGCATATATTCTCGCAAAAAGTCTGGATCTTTGCGGGATTCCGCTACAGGTGTATTCCTATTGCAGTATTCGTGGTTATACCGTTTTGCGGCTGTTTCAGTCCTATGGGGAAAACAGAAAAGCAGAAGAAGTATTTTCCTATGTGGCAGCGGGAAATAACCGCGACGGACTGGCACTTCGCGGGGCGGGACATCTGATGGCACAGAGTGAACAGGAAAAGAAACTGCTTCTGGTACTCACAGACGGCAGCCCGCAGGATGACCAGATCGCCGCAGAGGGCGCATTTTACAAAAACAGGGAATACACAGACCAGATTGCCGTGGAAGACACCACCGAACAGGTGCAGCAGCTGAAACGGAGAAACATTCAGGTCGTTGGTATCTTCATGGGAACCGAACGCGGACTCCAGACCGCCCACCGGATCTTCGGCAGAGATTTTGTACGAATCCAGAATGTCCAGCAGTTTGCAGAGGTTGTGGGAAAAATTTTGCAGGAGAAGATCTGTGAGATGTAATTTGTACGAGCAACGAGTCGAAACCTTGACGACTGCAGCGATAACCCAAATTGGTCCATGAAAAAGAAAATATTTGACAAATGCTTTTTACTGTGTTAAAGTAAATCAAAAGTAATCTATACCCGGTTTTCCAGGGGAAGACCGGGTTATTTAAAAACTACGTGTTCACAAAAGGAGAAAAAACGCTGTATATGAACAAACAAGAAAGCGATATCATGAAAATATTACTACGGGAACCTTTTAGCAATCAGCGGATCCTGGCAGAGAGTTCGGGACATTCGCTGGGGGTGGTGAACCGTTCGGTGAAAGAACTGGTGGTGCAGGAGTATCTGGATGAGCAATTGCAGCCAACCGAAAAAGCGAAAAAAGAATTCCGGGCGCGTTCCCCGCAAAGGGCGATCATCCTTGCGGCAGGATTTGGGATGCGGATGGTTCCGATCAATACGGAAGTTCCAAAAGGCCTGCTGGAAGTCAACAAAGAGCCTCTGATCGAACGTCAGATCCGCCAGCTTCACGAAGCGGGGATCCGGGAAATCTATGTGGTGGTCGGATTTATGAAAGAGCGATATGAATATCTGATCGATGAGTTCGGGGTGGAACTGGTGGTGAATGCGGAATACATGACAAAAAATAATCTACATTCCGTATATCTGGTAAGAAACCATCTGAAAAATGCCTATATCATTCCCTGTGATATCTGGTGCGACCAGAATCCCTTCGATGCATATGAGTCCTACTCCTGGTACATGGTCAGCGATCTCGTGGAAAATGAAAGTTCTGTCCGCGTCAACCGAAAAATGGAATTGGTCACGGTGCAGGAAGGAAACGGCGGTAATGCAATGATCGGAATCTGTTATCTGACTGGCGAAGAGGCCGGTACAGTTGCAGAAAACATCGAGAAACTCAGCAGGGATTTCCGGTATGACGGTGCTTTCTGGGAAGAAGCATTATACCGAAAAGATAAAATGATCGTTGCAGCTAAGGTGGTGCACAGTTCCGATGTAGTGGAAATCAACACTTATGAACAGTTGCGGGAACTTGACAGCCATTCCAACCAGCTGAAAACCGATGCCATCCAGGTGATCTGTCAGGCACTCGATGTAAGACAGGATGAAATTACCGATATCACCGTGCTGAAAAAAGGAATGACGAACCGATCCTTCTTATTTAGCAGCAAAGGGAAAAAATACATTATGCGTATCCCGGGCGAGGGAACGGAGCAGCTGATCGACCGCAAAAAAGAGGCAGCAGTTTATCGTACCATTGACGGAAAGAAGATCTGCGATGACATCGCCTATATCAATCCGGAAAATGGCTATAAGATCACAGAATTTCTGGAAGGCGCAAGAGTCTGCGATCCGGAAAATCCGGACGATGTGGCAAAATGCATGAAGCGGCTACGCCGGTTCCATGAGATGAAACTACAGGTGGAGCATACTTTTGATATCTTCGGTCAGATAGAATTTTATGAAACGTTATGGAACGGTGCACCGTCGGATTACCGGGATTATCAGAAAACAAAAGCGCATGTGCTGGAGCTACGTCCGTATATCGAACAGTGGAGTGGAGAAAAAGTGCTGACGCATATCGATGCAGTGCCGGACAATTTTCTGTTTACACAAAAAAACGGAGAAGAAGAGATCCGCCTGATCGACTGGGAGTACGCCGGGATGCAGGATCCGCACGTGGATATCGCGATGTTTGCCATTTATGCGATGTATGGAAGGGAACAGGTGGATGCGTTGATCGATGTGTATTTTCCGGAAGGATGTAAAAGAGAGATCCGGATCAAGATATACTGTTATATTGCGGCATGCGGACTTTTGTGGAGCAACTGGTGCGAATATAAGAAAAGCCTTGGCGTAGAGTTTGGTGAGTATTCGCTGCGGCAGTACCGGTATGCGAAAGAATACTATAAAATCGTGCAGGAAGAACTGGAATAAAAACAGACAGAGCAAAGGAGTGCAAAAAATGAACAGAGCAGAACGGGCAATTATTATGGCAGCGGGTCTCGGCAACCGGATGCGGCCGGTCACGCTGACCACACCGAAACCGCTGGTAAAAGTGAATGGTGTGCGGATGATCGATACCGTGATCCGGGGACTTCATGACAACGGGATTACGGAAATCTACATCGTAGTCGGTTATCTGAAAGAACAGTTTTACACACTGGAAAAGGAATATCCGGGCGTGACGATCATAGAAAATCCTTATTATGACACCTGCAACAACATTTCCTCCCTGTATGTAGCGCGGGATCATATCGAAAATGCGATGATCCTGGACGGAGATCAGATCGTGTATAACAAAACGATCCTTTCCCCGGAGTTCGAACGATCCGGTTATAACAGTATCTGGACGGACGAAGAGACGGATGAGTGGCTGCAGACGGTAGAAGATGGAATCGTCGTTTCCTGCTGCAGAACCGGAGGAAAGGGTGGCTGGCAGCTGTACAGCATTTCCCGGTGGAGCAAAGAGGATGGAAAACGGCTGAAACATCACCTGGAAGTGGAATTTGAAGAAAAGCAAAACAGACAGATTTACTGGGATGATGTGGCGATGTTCTGTTATCCGAAAGAATACAAGCTTGGCATCCGACCGATGAATCCAGGCGATCTGATCGAGGTGGACAACCTGGAAGAGTTGATCGCTCTGGATGACAGCTACTGCAGTTACCTCACCGAAAAGGAGTAAAATAATGATGAATAAAAAGAAAACAAATACAAAAGGAACAATCGACTGGATGATCACACTGGTTCCGCTGGGAATCGTGATCGCGCTGTGTATCCTGTTTTTCCTTCTTCCGGAACAGTCCAATGCAGTCCTGAGCCAGATCCGCTTTTTCTTCGGAGACACCTTCGGTACGTATTATCTGGTGATCGGACTTGGGATTTTCCTGCTGTCTCTGTATATCGCGGGATCAAAATACGGAGATATTGTACTCGGTGAAAAAGGAGAGAAGCCAAAATATTCGTTCTTTTCCTGGGGTGCGATGATGTTTACCTGCGGTCTGGCAGCCGATATTTTATTTTACTCTTTCTCGGAATGGGTATTATATGCAACCGATCCGCATCTGGAGGAAATGGGAAGCATCCAGGAGTGGGCTGGTGTCTATCCGCTGTTCCACTGGAGCTTTATCCCGTGGGGATTTTATCTGGTACTGGCGGTGGCATTTGGTTTCATGCTCCATGTGCGAAAAAGAAACCGCCAGAAATACTCCGAAGCCTGCCGCCCGATTTTGGGAAAATATACGGATGGTTGGGCAGGAAGAATCATTGATCTGCTGGCAGTATTTGCCCTGCTTGCGGGAACGGCGACAACCTTCAGTGTGGCAACACCGCTGATGGCAACGATCATTGGGGAACTGTTCCACATTACAGTGAGCCGGACAGTCATCAATGTAATTATTCTGCTGATAACATGTGCTGTATATACATATTCTTTGTTGCATGGATTTAAGGGAATCAGCCGGCTGGCAAATATCTGTATTTACTTGTTTTTCGGTCTGCTGGCGGTTGTACTCCTTTTTGGAGGAGAAACCCGATATATCATCGAGACAGGGCTGGCCTCGCTGGGAACGATGATCCAGAATTTTATCGGACTGTCCACCTACACGGATCCGTTGAGAACCTCAAACTTCCCGCAGACCTGGACGATCTATTACTGGGCATACTGGATGGTGTGGTGTGTGGCAGCTCCATTCTTCATCGGAAGCATCTCCCGCGGCAGAACCGTCCGCCAGACGATCCTCGGCGGATATGTCTTCGGCGTGGGATCCACCCTGGTAAGCTTCATCATTCTCGGAAACTATTCCATGGGAATGCAGGTAACCGGAAAGGCAGATTTTATCGCACAGTACCTGAAAGACGGCGACCTCTATGGAATGATCGTCTCCATGATCAAAACCATGCCGTGCGCGCCGGTCATCATGGTAGTCGTACTTCTGACGATGATTGCCTTCTACGCAACCTCCTTCGACTCCATCGCCCTGACAGCCTCCTGCTACAGTTACCGCAAACTCGAAGAAGGCGAACAGCCCCACCGGGGAATCCAGCTGATGTGGTGTCTCCTGCTGATCGCCCTCCCCATCGCTCTCCTCTTCGCAGAAAGTTCAATGAGCAACCTGCAAAGCGTAAGCATCGTAGCCGCCTTCCCGATCGGAGTAGTAATTCTGCTGATCGCAGGGAGCTTTTTAAAGGATGCGAAGAAATATATAAATGAAGAAAAGAAAGATTTGAATTGACTTCATTAAGAAAAATGTGAAAGTACTTGCAACTCCCCCCCATTTGTACTATGATAGAACCATTGAATCTCCAAAAAATTCAATAAAATCATGAAAGTAACCGACAAACACACGAGAACAGACGCTGCCCTGTGCAGCCGAAACGTGAATACGAAGGGAAAAGGGAAAATGGGTAAATATTTTGGAACGGATGGTTTCCGTGGGGAAGCCAATGAAAACTTAACTGCAGACCACGCATATAAGATCGGTCGTTTCCTTGGCTGGTATTATGGAGAACTGAAACGCAGAAACGGGGATGACACTCCGGCGAGAATCGTCATCGGAAAAGATACCCGGCGTTCCAGCTATATGTTTGAATATACACTGGTAGGTGGTCTGGTGGCTTCCGGGGCAGATGCGTATCTGCTTCATGTAACGACGACCCCATCCGTTGCCTATGTGGCAAGAACCGATAATTTTGACTGCGGAATCATGATCTCCGCGAGCCATAACCCATATTATGATAATGGGATCAAACTGATCAATGGAAACGGAGAGAAGATGGAAGAAGAAACCATCGCTCTCGTAGAGGATTACCTGGACGGAAAAGTGGAGGTATTCGGTGAGACTTACGAAGAAGTGCCGTACGCACACAAAAACCGGATCGGATGTACCGTGGACTATGTAGCAGGAAGAAACCGCTATGTCGGTTATCTGATCTCACTTGGCATGTATTCGTTCAAAGGAAAAAAAGTAGGTCTGGACTGTGCCAACGGAAGTTCCTGGAACATTGCCAAAACAGTATTTGATGCACTCGGAGCTAAAACCTATGTGATCAACGCCCAGCCGGACGGAACCAACATCAACAACAACGCCGGATCCACTCACATCGAAGGACTGCAGAAATATGTAGTGGAAAACGGACTGGATGTAGGATTTGCCTACGACGGAGATGCTGACCGCTGCCTGTGCGTCGATGAAAAAGGCAATCTGGTGGACGGAGATGCGATCCTCTATATTTATGGAAAATACATGAAAGAGAGAGGAAAACTTCTGACCAACACCGTAGTAACTACCGTCATGTCAAACTTCGGACTCTACAAAGCGTTCGATGAACTTGGCATCGGCTATGCGAAGACTGCGGTAGGAGATAAATATGTATACGAATATATGAACCAGAACGGCTGCCGGATCGGCGGGGAACAGTCCGGTCATATTATTTTCTCAAAATACGCTTCCACCGGAGACGGTATCCTCACCAGTCTGAAAATGATGGAAGTCATGATGGCAAAAAAAGCAAAGATGAGCCAGCTGACCGAAGGCTTGAGCATTTATCCGCAGGTGCTGGAAAATGTAAGAGTGCTGGATAAGACAGCCGCACAGGAAGACCCGGATGTGAAAGCAGCCGTGAAAGCGGTAGAAGAGGCACTGGGAGATACCGGACGCATCCTGGTACGCGAGTCTGGTACAGAACCACTGCTCCGTGTTATGGTGGAAGCCGAGACCGAGGAATGCTGCCGGAAATACGTTGACCAGGTAGTCAGCGTAGTAAAAGCCAAAGGTCACGTAGTCGGCTGACACAGACAAATAAAACGATGCAAACGATCTGAGAGGAGAAAAATAATATGTGTGGAATCGTAGGATATACCGGAATGCACAGCGCAGCCCCGGTTTTACTGGACGGACTGTCAAAACTGGAATATCGCGGATATGACTCTGCCGGAATAGCTGTCCGGGACGGAGAAAACCGGTCAGAAGTGATCAAAGCCAAAGGCCGGCTGAAAAAATTAGTGGAAAAAACAAACGGCGGCGACTCTGTACCGGGAACCTGTGGCATCGGCCATACCCGATGGGCAACGCACGGTGAGCCGTCTGAAAATAACGCCCACCCACATATGAGCGACGATGGCGATGTCGTAGCGGTTCATAACGGTATCATCGAAAACTATCAGGAATTAAAAGACAAACTGATCCGCAAAGGATATACCTTCTATTCTGAAACGGATACCGAAGTAGCAGTCAAACTGGTGGATTACTACTATAAAAAATACGAGGGAACACCGGTAGATGCGCTGACCCATGCCATGGTTCGTATCCGCGGATCCTATGCGCTGGCGATCATGTTCAAGGAGTACCCAGAAGAGATTTATGTGGCAAGAAAAGACAGCCCGATGATCCTCGGTGTGGAAAATGGGGAGTCCTATATCGCTTCCGATGTTCCGGCAATCTTAAAATACACACGAAATGTCTATTATATCGGCAATCTGGAGATGGCGCGCGTCAGAAAAGGAGAAATTACATTCTTTAATCTGGATGGTGATGAAGTGGAAAAGCAGCCGAAAGTCATCGAATGGGATGCGGAGGCAGCCGAGAAGGCAGGCTTTGAATACTTTATGATAAAAGAAATCCATGAACAGCCGAAAGCCGTAGCAGATACACTGAATTCCGTTCTGCATGATGGCATGATCGATCTGAATGATGTGGGACTCTCGGAAGAAGAGATCCGTAACATCAGCCAGATCTATATCGTGGCATGCGGATCCGCCTATCATGTAGGCATGGCAGCCCAGTATGTGCTCGAAGACCTTGCAAGAATCCCGGTTCGTGTGGAACTGGCGTCCGAATTCCGCTACCGGAAACCGCTGTTAGATAAAAATGGTCTTGCCATCATCATCAGTCAGTCCGGTGAGACTGCAGACAGTCTTGCCGCACTGCGGGAGGCAAAAGCAAAGGGTGTCCGCACCTTGGGAATCGTCAATGTTATCGGATCCTCCATCGCCAGAGAAGCGGATAATGTCTTCTACACTCTGGCAGGTCCGGAAATCTCTGTGGCGACCACAAAAGCCTACAGCACCCAGCTGATCGCTTCCTATCTGCTGGCGATCCAGTTTGCAAAAGTAAGAGAAGAGATCACACAGGAACAGTATGACGGTATGATCGCAGAATTACAGACACTTCCTGAGAAGATCCAGAAGATCATTGATGACAAAGAACGTCTCCAGTGGTTTGCATCCAAACAGGTCAACGCGAAAGACATTTTCTTTATCGGTCGAGGCATCGACTATGCGATCAGCATGGAAGGCAGCCTGAAAATGAAAGAAATCAGCTATATTCACTCCGAGGCATACGCCGCAGGAGAACTGAAACACGGAACGATCTCTCTGATCGAAGACGGTACGCTGGTGATCGGATGTCTGACGCAGCCGAAGCTGTATGAAAAAACCGTCAGCAATATGGTGGAATGTAAGAGCCGTGGTGCTTATCTGATGGGACTGACAACGTACGGTAATTATAATATTGAAGATACTGCCGATTTCGTCACCTATATTCCGAAAACAGATCCGCATTTTGCTACCTCACTGGCAGTGATTCCGCTGCAGCTGATGGGTTATTATGTATCTGTGGCGAAAGGTCTGGATGTCGACAAACCGAGAAACCTGGCAAAGAGCGTGACGGTAGAATAAGCTGGGATGCGAAAAGGGGAGAAAATTTATCCGAGCGTACAGTAAGGGGAAAGGGTAAATTCCAGGCAGTTCGCGGAACCAACCGCTGATAGACAGGAACATAAAAACAGCCATGAAACAAAATATCTTATAATAAAAAGATTTTTGTTTTATGGCTGTTTTTTACAGATGCATACAAATATCAGGTATTACCCAAAACACTTCTTACAAGGCTCATATCCCCGGCTTTCCGCCTCCGACCGGCTGATCTCACTTGCCTTGCTCGGATCAGTCCGTCCGCAGTTATTTTTATTATGATACTTGGAACCCGTAGCCGTGATCCATACCGTTTCTTCGTTGGAAGTGGAAGAAGTATCCTGTGGGGCCTCCGTCACCTGCGGGGTGGCTGTGATCTGGCTGGAGCTGCCTGCGCTGGCGGCAGCCGCCTTGCTTTTCGAGGAAGATTTTCCGCTCTTGCCGGCGTTTGTACCGGAAGAACTGCTGTTCTCTGTCTCCGCTTTCTGCGTCTGCGTGCTCTGATCTTCTTTTTCACCCGGCGTATAGTCATTGCATGGTTCCTGATCCCAGGTGATCGTCGTTCCGTCGCTGACGGCAACAATCGTTCCCTGCTCATCGGTACGATACACCTGAATATCCATAGATTCCAGCTTGTCCATCACATCCTTCGCCGGATGTCCGTACTGGTTATCCTTTCCACAGCTGATCACCGCATATTCCGGAACAGTCGCCTGAAGGAAATCCCAGCTGGTAGCTGTGGCAGAACCGTGATGTCCCGGAACCAGCACATCACAGGAAAGATCAATGCCGGATGCACACATCGCCGCTTCACTGGTACTTTCCGCATCTCCGGTGAAAATAAAGGAATTTTCTCCGTTGGTCAGTTTGATGGCTACCGAGTTTTTATTGCTGTCATCCGGATCGATCGTTGCCGGAGCCAGAATCTGAAAACTTCCGGTTCCGAAAGAAAATTCCGTTCCAACCGCCGGATGCTGCATCGTAAGTCCCTGATCCGCAACTGCCTGGATGAACGACTGATACAGCTTGCTGTCATGTTCATAATCGCTGGAGATTACATTTTTTACATCGAAAGCACTCAGGCATCCGATCAGCCCCGCCATATGGTCGCTGTCATAATGCGAAGAAATCAGATAATCGATCGTGGTAACATTCTGTTTTTGCAGATAGGAAACTACAAAACTTGAAGTGCTTTTGTCTCCGCCGTCATAGATCATCGTCTGTCCGCCGGACTGCACCAGGATACTCAACCCCTGTCCGACATCCAGAAAATGCACTTTCATCTCCCCGGCTTCTTTCGTCGGTTCCGGCGTTGGCGTTTCCGTCTCTTCCGGTGTCGGCGCAGCCGTCGGAGTTTCGGTCGGTGTGGCTTCCGGTGTATCGGTCACACTGCTGTCTGTGGCATCCGTCTCATCGGTCACAACGATCGTCCGCGACTGCACCGAACTTGCCGGAACAAACGGTGTCGCAGCAATAAAGAACAGAAGCGGCACCAGAAAAGGAAGCCATCGGGCAAACGACATCCGTTTACCGAGCAGTTTCCAGACAAATGGAAAAATAAAGATTCCGGCAAATGTGATCAGCAGTCCGAACGGAACAGAAGCCGACAGATTCCCCAGTCCGCCAATGATCAGAAAGACCCCGAAAATATACCGGAGAATGTTAAAAATCTTTGCGTTTTTCATACAAATCCTCCCTTACAAAATCATCATTTTTATTCTACTATGCTTATACGAAAAGGTCAAAACAATAATCGTCATCATTGCCTGACAGCACCCCGAAAAACAGGATAGAATACACATGCCTGTTTGCGGACTTCCTGAACAGTCTGACTGTGACATTCTTTATCAATTCCCTGTAAGAGAGCAGGAAACAAATTATAACAGAGGAGAATAACATCCATGTTTTGGAAAAGGAAAAAAGCAAATCATCGTGAATATAAAATAGAAAGCGAAAATCTCGCCGTTCCGGAGATCCATATGCGGCGCCGCAGAAAAAAATAAAAACCGGTCGAAAAAAGAGGGAAGAAAAAGGCAAGACTATCCGATTGGATAGTTCCTTTTCCTTCTCTCTTTTGTTATAATTATACAAAAGGTGAAAACCATAGAAGGAATGTGGAAGATATATGGAAAAAGAAAGAATCAGACACAGAGAAAAAAGCTTTCTGACCGGAAAAAAACGAATGGAAAAATTAAAAGTGCTGATGAAATATGCCGGTATTTCCATCTTTGAATATTTCCCGGATGCCGACCGGCTGGTACTGTATGACGAACAGCTGAAAGAAGAGCGCCGGATGCAGCCATTTCTTGGACGACTCGAAGAACTGTGTACCGTTTATCCGGAGAACAGAGAAAAACTGCGTGGATTTCTGACAGGGAACATCCAGGGAACCGTAGAACTGAAAGTGCTGGAAAACGGTCATTACCGGATGGTCCTCCTGGATGCACTGCAACAGGAGGAAGATGATCCGTCGATCATCGGATGTGCCAGAGATATTACGGAGATCCGAAAAAGAGAAGAACTTCTCGAAGACCAGGCGCGGAGAGATTCCATGACCGGACTGTACAACCACGATACCGGAAAACGGCTGGTGAACGACTATCTGATGGAAAAACGGGCAGAGCAGCCCTGCGGACTCCTGATGATGGATGTGGACCGCTTTAAAAATGTCAATGATGTCTACGGTCATCTGTTCGGCGATGAGGTGCTGACCGGACTTGCCCGTTTTTTACAGAGTTTCTTTCGAAAAGAGGACATCCTGATCCGCACCGGCGGCGATGAATTTGCCGTATTCTTAAAAGAGATCAACCGGGAAGTGCTGGAAAAGAAAGTCGGGGATCTGGTGAAAAAAGTGGGAGAACTGACCTTTTCGCAGAAGGAATTTTCGATGAGCTGCAGCGTGGGTGTCTGCTTTTTGCCGGGTGGCGCCGGAGCGTACAGCTATGAACAGCTTCTCGAACACGCAGATCTCGCTCTGTACCGCGCCAAGATCGCCGGAAGAAACCAGTATGCCGTAGGAGAAAAACTGGTGCCGCTGCAGAAGGGCGAAAAAGGCGAGACGGCAGTGAAACTGCTGATGGATGAAACCATGGAAAAGAGAGAATTCGAGATCTATTTTCAGCCGAAAATATCGCTTCATAATTATAAGATCGCAGGTGCGGAGGCACTGGTGCGCTGGCGCAGACCGGACGGGATCGTGGTAAAACCGGAACATTTCCTTCCGTTTTATGAAAAAAACGGGAAAATCACGGAACTGGACTATTATGTATTTGAACAGGTAGCGGTCTTTCTCGAAAAAACAAAAAGAAGCGGAATCGTTCCCGGTCCGGTATCGGTCAATGTATCCGCACTGCACGCGGAAGATCCGCAGACCACACAGCGCTATCTGGAGATCCTGCAAAAACACGGGGTTGATCCGTCGATGATCCAGATGGAACTGAAGGAAACCGATACGATCCGGTATGAAAATATCCGGAACCTGTTACACTCCTTCCAGCAGGCAGGCTTCCAGACGGCACTTGATAACTTTGGCGTCGGTTCTTCATTCCTCAATCTGGTCGCGGAAGTCTCGTTAAATGACGTGAAACTGGGACGGGGATTTATAGAAAAATGCGAAAAAGACCATCGCGGAACCGCGTTCTTAAAACAGCTGATCGAGATGCTCAAGAGCCTGGGATTTCAGGTGGTCTGTGAGGGCGTGGAATCGGCACGGCAGGTGGAAGTGTTAAAAAATGCGGGCTGTGACCTGGTGCAGGGAAACTGGTTTTCGATGCCGCTCAACACAAAAGAATTCGAAAACATGCTGTCTCTCCCGGGAGAACTGCGCTGCCGTTGCAGAGAACATACAGAATATACAGCAGGAGGGAAAACAGAATGAACGGAGAAGTCTATTTATGGCCGTCAGCCGCAGAGAAAAAACTGCGCACGGCATATCAGACCGAACTTCCGGCATACCTGTACGGCGTTACCGGCGTGGGAAAAACTTCTCTGATCGAACATTTTCTGGACAAGAAACCATACCAGTATTTTTCGGCGCTGAACACCACACCGCAAGATCTGGATACCGGAAAAATCAGTGCGCCGACCGTGGTACTGGATGACCTCTACACCATCGCGGATATCCGGCTGAAAGACGCGTATTTTCAGAAGATTCAGGAACTGATGGAACGAAAAGACCTGTGGGTGGTTCTGATCTCCCGCGCCCCGTTTCCGGCATGGCTGCTGTCTCTGCGGATGAAATATTCGTTTGTGATCATTCAGGAAGAGGACTTCTGCCTGACCAGAGAACAGCAGGATGAATATCTGGAACGATATGGACTGCAGGCGTCGGATGAGCAGCTGGCGAGAGCATGGGCGGTAGGCAGAGGCAATCCGATGTCCCTGCGCGTCTATGTGATGGAAAACGGTGATCTGGAAGCGACGATGCGGACCGTCTGGACATATCTGGAGAGTCATGTATACGATCAGTGGGATACGGAACTGCAGGATTTCTTTATGGATGTGTCGATCGTAAAAGAGTTCACGGTAGATCTCGCGGCGATGATCACCGGGAACAAACATGTGGAACATATGTTGGCACAGGGCATGGAAACCGGTAACTTTTTTGAAAAAATGGGAGAAAAAGACGGGATCTGGCGCTGTAAAGACCCGATGCGCTGGTCGATGGAGCAGCGATTGCACAAAAAACGCTCCCCGGAACAGATCCGCCGCCTGTATTATAACGCCGGTCTGTACTATGAACTGGAGGGTGATCTTCCGAAAGCCCTGGAAATGTATAAAATATATGATGATACAGAAAGCATCTCCCGCCTTCTGGTGGCAAATGCCAGAAAAAATGCAGCCAGCGGCAATTACTACGAACTGCGGAAATACTATCTGGAGCTTCCGGAGGAGATCATCCGGGAAAATCCGGTTCTGATGATGGGAATGAGCCTGCTGCAGTCGATCCTGATGAATGTGGAGGAGAGCGAGCGGTGGTATCACGAACTGGAAGAATACCAGAAACGGGCAGAAGGAAGCGAGGCGCGGGAAGCCAGAGGACGGCTGATCACGCTGGATATCTCCCTCCCACACCGCGGCATCACCGGAATGACGGATCTGCTGCGGGCGGCGGGTGTGCTGCTTACGGACCGGAAAGTATGCATCCCGGAACTTTCCGTGACCAGCAATCTGCCATCGATGATGAACGGTGGCAAAGATTTCTGCGAGTGGAGCCGAAAAGATAAAGAACTGGCGGGAAGCATCGGAAAAGTCGTAGAATTTGTTCTCGGAAAATATGGGAAGGGTCTGGTTCCGCTGGCGCTTGCCGAGAGTTTTCAGGAAAAAGGGCAGGATGATTACGAAGTCATGGCACTGATCCAGAAAGGTCGCATGCAGGCGGACAGCGGCGGCAAGATTGAACAGGTCTTTGTGGCAAATGGTCTGCTCTGCCGGATGTACCTGATCCGTCAGGATCTCGAAGAGGCGATCCATGTGATGACAACGTTCCGGGAGCGGTGTGAAAAAGAAGCACCGCGGCTGTTGGACAATATCGATGCCTTTTTATGCCGGCTGCATCTGTACCGGGGAGATACGGCGGAGATATTGGCGTGGATGGATACGGCACCGGATGAAAACCGTGAATTTTACATCCTCGAACGGTTCCGGTATCTGACGAAAGCGCGTGTCTACCTGCAACAGGGCAAATACGAAGCAGCCTGCAATCTGCTGCAACAGCTGCTATACTATGCCAGAGAGATGAAACGAACCTATATTTATATAGAAAGTACGCTGCTTCTGGCTGTGACCTGTTACCGGATGGGGCGGGAAGAATGGATGTCACTTTTGCAGGAAGCTGTGAGCGAAGCGGAATCGTATCATTTTGTCCGTGTTCTGACAAAAGAAGCCGGTCTGTGGCTGCCGCTGTTAAAAAAAGGTACGAAAGAGATCCGGTGGAAAGATTCCGGATTTCGCAGGCAGGTACTCGAAGAAGGAAAACGGATGGCACAGATGTATCCCGGTTATCTTCGAACCAAAGCAGAAGGGGAAGTCACACTTTCTGATACCGCTCTGAAGATCCTGCGGATGCAGGCGGAAGGCGATTCGATGAACAAGATCGCCGGACAGCTTGGACTTGCCGAAGTGACGGTAAAATACCACTGTCGGGAGACCTACCGGAAACTTGGTGTGAATGGCAAGGCAGCAGCGGTCAACGAGGCGAGAAAACGGAAACTCATCTGAAACAGCAGTGTGGAATATGCAAGGATACCGGCGCGTACCCTTGCATATTTTATGCTTTTCTTTTATAATAAAACCTACGCGACCATGGTACGGGAGACAGCCGCTATACCGGTATCCCGTGGCAAAATACCTCGCAGGATCCGGTCAGAGCAGACAGCGGATCCGGAAAACAAAGGAGAAATTATTATGACACAGAACGTACTGGCAGTGGTAGCCGGACACGAGATCACCGAAGAAGAACTGCAGGCATTTATCGGACATCTGCCGAAAGAACAGCAGGCATATGCAGCCAATCCGCAGTTCAAAGAACACTGCAAAGAGCAGCTGATCACCTTCCACGCCCTGGCAAAATGCGGTGAGGACGAAAAACTGGAGGAAACTGAGGAATTCAAAAAAGGAATGGAAAGCGCAAGACAGGATATCCTGGTACAGATGGTGTTAAAAGAAACCATCGAGAGTGTAAGTGTATCCGATGACGAAGTAAAAGACTACTTCGAACAGAACAAAGCACAGTTTGTAAAGGGAGCTACCGTAAGTGCAAAACACATCCTGACCGATTCCGAAGAAAAATGTGCAGCTATTCTGGAAACAATCGTAAACGGCGAAAAGACCTTTGAAGAGGCAGCGAGAGAATCTTCCACCTGCCCGTCCGGCGCACAGGGCGGAGACCTGGGCGAGTTCGGAAAAGGTCAGATGGTAAAGGAATTCGAAGACGCAGCCTTCAATGCAGAACCGGGACATGTCGTAGGACCGGTAAAAACACAGTTTGGCTATCACCTGATCAAAGTAGAGAAGAAAAACGAAGCCAAAGAAGCAGGATTCGATGAAGTGAAAGATCCGATCCGCACAGAACTCCTGAAAAGAAAACAGGATCAGGCATATCTGGCGAAAGTCAAAGAACTGAAAGAAAAATACGTGCAGAAATAATTCGAAAATTGTTAGAACTTTATCATTTCTTTTTCATAAAAATATTGTATAATAAACTATATTTGACAGCTAATGTCGAAATGACAGAAAAAAGGCAGGGAAAAACAAATGAAAAGTAAGAAAAAGACAAAAAAAGTATACATGATCCTGCTGATCGTCTGCCTGGTGGTTATGGCGGGACTGGTTGCAGGACTGTTTGGTTATGCACACCATATGGGAACAAAAACCATGGGGAGCAGGATAAAAATCTTCGGAGAGGATGTATCCGGACTTACCGTGGAGGAGACGGCGAAGAAACTGGCGGATGATTTTCAGAAGATCCCCGTGACATTTCAGGAAAACGGAGAGACGGATTATCAGACGACACTCGGCGATCTCGGTTACAGCATCGACGAGACACAGCTGAAAAAAGATCTGAAAACTCTGAGAGACAAACGCTGGAAAGAAGACGGTTACTTCCCGAAGCAGGCGGATCTTACCGTAACGTATCAGGTGAACCGGGACGATGAGACATTTTCCGCAGCGCTGACAGAAGAACATTTTCAGCTCTCCACGGAACGTGTGGATGCGACGGATGCCTATGTGGCATATGACGGTGAACAGAACGCCTATGTGATCGTTCCCGAGGTGGTCGGCAATCATATGGATCAGGCAGTCGTCGAGACCTATGTAGAAGAACAGATCCGTTCACAGGTTGCGACAGACTATCCGAAAACGGGACTTGAGATAGAAATTCCTTCAGATGTTTATCTGAAAGTGGCTGTTACGCAGGATTCTCAGGAATTACAGGAGAAAGCAGCAGCGTTAAATACTTCCCTGCAAAAATATCAGGGTGTTTCCATAACCTACACCTTCGGAAACGAGACACAGGTGCTGGATAACGCGACGATCTGTTCCTGGCTGGTGATCTCGGATGACAGCGTGTCGATCGATACCGCCCAGGCACAGGAATACATCAAGAATCTTGCGACAAAATACAACACGATCTACAAACCGCGTTCTTTCACCACCACAGGCGGTGAGACGATCACGATCGAAGGCAACGAATACGGTTACCGCGTGGATCAGGACGGCGAACTCGCCCAGCTTCTGACGGATATCGACGGCGGGGCAGCAGTGACAAGAGAACCGGTATACAGCAAATCCGGCTATTCCAGAAACGGAACGGATGATCTGAACGGAAGTTACATAGAAGTCAGCCTGGATCAGCAGCATTTGTGGCTGTACAAAAACGGGGTACTGGTGACGGAAACCGATATTATCAGCGGACTTCCGGTCGATGGAAGGGAAACATACCGGGGTGCATGGCCGATCGCCTACAAAGCAAGCCCGTTTACTCTGAGCAGTGATGTTTACGGCTATGATACGGCCGTCACTTACTGGATGCCTTTCGTCTACGGACAGGGACTCCATGACGCCAGCTGGCAGACCAACTTCGGCGGGGATACCTATAAAACCAAAGGAAGCCACGGCTGCATCAACCTGCCGCCGGATCAGGCGAAGATCATCTATGAGACGATCGACAAAGGCTATCCGATTCTGCTGTATTAATAACAGATAAAGGATCCGGGCGTTTGTTCCAGGGTCTGCATATAAAAAACAGGAAGTGTGAACTGTCCCAAATTATGGCACAGTCTCCACTTCCTGTTTTTTATATGCAATCATTCAGTCATAGCACAGATGAACGAATGAATACGTTTCCAAAATACTTATACTGCGTTCAAATCAGATCTCACACAGCGTCAGCAGATGTTCCAGAGAAAATACTTCCTCGTGCTCCAGCAGTTCCTCCAGTGTATTCAGATTCTGATCCGAATGTTCCAGTTCCCGGGAGAACCGGTAGCTGACAGAGACCAGATCTTCGAACGCCAGCGCCTCTTGTCTTTCCACAAACAGCCCAAGTACCAGTTCCTCGATAAAAAGAGTGCAGAGCACCGCCATCTTTCCCTTGGCAAAGATTCGTTCATCGTACACCGCCCCGCAAAAATACGTGTACAGCCAGTACACCATCAGCTGTTCTTTCTGCACCTGCCATTCCGGGAAAGTCTCCTGAAACGCAAGCAGCAGCTTCCGGTACGAGGTTTCCTCCGGACAGGCATGATACAGATCGGTAAGCGTCTGTCTGAGAAATCCCGTCCAGCTTGGGGAGAGCACTTCCAGTTTCGGAACGACTGTCTTCCAGATCTGCTTCATCAGATCCGTCCGGTCCACATCCAGAAAACAGCGATCGGAGATCTTCTCCAGAAAAGCAGAAGAGAAGCCGGAGCACTCATGCCGTGCACGGATCGTCTCCCAGGAAAATAATTCCTGTTTTGCTACCGCGAGCTGAAAATCATGTGTACAGACCAGCAGCTTAGCCACCCGATCCCGTACCGGAACACTTCGATCCTGAAGCACAGCGAGCAGGTAGTCTCTCGTATCCATCAGCGCGCTGAAAAGAAAATAGTCAAAATCATCGTAGGTCTCCTCAGTCGTCTCTTTTTCAAAAGTCCGGAAAGCCACCGGATCTGTCTGCGAGAGAATGATCCGCGCCGCCTCCGGACAGGAGAGTGACAACGAGATCTCCCGCATCCCCTCAAATTCCTCGATATGACGCGGATATCTGCGGCAGGTATCACAGAGCATCCCGGATCCCGCCTCGATATACATATCACAGAGATTCTCTTCATTTAAAAAGGCACACCGATGCCCGTACTGGCGGAACGCATGCTCCTCCCAGTCGATGTCATTGTGCAGCCGGTTTCGGAAAGTACCCTGGAACCGGTGGTATTTTTTCAGGCTTCTGTCATCAATCATGATCTGCCACCCGGCACAACAGGTATCCGGACAGGCATCCGCGATGCAGGAGAAGGCTTTATAATAGGAAGGAAAAGTAACTTGCATAATCAATAATAAACTCCTTTGTTTTCAATAAAAGATACTCCGTTGACCATTGTAGCACAGATTTCTCGAAAAGGGAAACGGGTTCTCGTTGTAAAAAATCATATCCTGATGTACAATAGAAATATTGAGCAACCGCAATTCGGAATATACAGAAAGAGAACATCATGAACAAGATACAGATTATCGTAAATAACGGCGCCGGTACCGGAAGTGCCGTACCGGTCTGGAAAGAAACAAAAGAATACTTACAGGAAAAAGAAATTCCATACAACGCCTATCTGACCCGCTACGAAAAACACGCAATGAAACTGGCAGGACAGATCTGTGAAAAATTCCCGGAGGGACCGATCTACCTGCTGGTAGTAGGAGGGGACGGAACCATCAACGAAGTCCTGAACGGAATCCCCGACTTTGACCGCGTCCGCCTCGGCGTGGTCCCGACCGGCTCCGGCAACGATTTCGCCAGAAACCTAGGAATCCTCCGAAACACCAGAGGCAATCTTGCAGAAATCGTCTCCTGCATCGAACAGGAACAAAACGGAGAACCCCTGCAGCGGATCGATCTCGGCGAAGTAAGCTGGGAAGACTGTACAAAACCAAGAATCTTCGGTATCAGCGCCGGTGCCGGACTGGATGCGATCGTGTGTAAGAAAGCGCTCCATTCCACTCTGAAAAAAGTCCTGAACCGGTTCCATCTGGGAAAACTGACCTACCTGATGCTGACCGTACAGACCTTATTTTCCATGAAAACCTTCCGGGCAACCGTGACCGTGGACGCAGAGACAGAAATCTGCCAGAACATGATCTTCGCCGCAGCCATGAACCTGCGCGCAGAGGGCGGCGGTGTTCCGATGGCACCGGACAGCACCCCATACGACGGAAACATCTCCCTCAGCAGCGCTTCCGGCATCCCGAAATGGAAAACGTTCTTCCTGCTCCCGCTCCTCGCACTGGGAAAACAGGGCGGGATCAAAGGCTTTGACGTCAAAGACGGCGCAGAGATCACCCTGGAACTGGATCAGCCGGTGGTGGTTCATGCGGATGGAGAGTATTGTGGGGATGTGCGGTACATAAAATTCTGTTGCCGCAGGGATACGCTGTGGCTGCTGCATCCACGCAGAGAAAAATGAGCCGGAAATTTTGCTTAAGAAAGTGTTAAGGAATTTATTAAAAAAGTATAAAATGTATATTGACGAAAGATGCCAGGTAATGTATGATATTAGATATGATTATGAGAAATTATATATTTCTGTAATTTATAAAAAGTTTTAATACGTATTCGACCATATCGAATAGCAAAACAAACAATTATGAGAGAATACAATAGGAGGAAGAATGGAAAGGTTTAAACATGACTTGGCACTGAAGATTGTAAAGATACTGGATGCGGTATTGCTGACGATTCCATTTGCTTTGTGTTGGCTGCTTTATTATGGAGAGAGAATAGCACAGCCATATTACAGCAAAGGAAACGTGGTAATTATCGCATTATTTTTGTTCGTTTATATTGCACTTGGAAAAGTGTATGAAGGATTTCTGGTATCGATGAACCGGATCTCAGAGATGGTTTACAGTCAGGCACTTGCAGTGCTGGTTACAGACGGAATCCTGTATATCGTGATCATCCTGCTGTCAAAAAGAATGCCGAATCTGCTGCCGGGGTTATGCGCGTTTGCCGTACAGGTCGTTCTGGCAATGCTTTGGTCCTGGGCCGCACATCAGTGGTATTTTTCCAAATTCCCTCCGCAGACGACGATGGTGATCTACGATGTACGCCAGGGCATGGAGAAATTGATCGACGAATACGGATTTGACAAGAAGTTTGCCGTTCGCCGATGCATGCCGGTGGAAGAGTGCCTGGAAGACCTGTCCGTACTGGATGGTGTCAAGACCGTATTTTTAAGTGGCATTCACAGCCATGACCGAAACATCATCTTAAAATACTGCGTGGAAGCGGACATTACCGTGTATGTGATCCCGCGTGTCGGCGATGTGATCATGAGCGGCGCGAAAGTGATGCATATGTTCCATCTTCCGATGCTTCGGGTGGGAAGATATCATCCGTCACCGATCTTCCTGGCGGTCAAGAGAGGATTCGACATCCTGGTATCCGGAATCGCGATCGTGATCCTGTCACCGATCATGGCTGTTGTAGCCATCGCCATCAAGAAAACCGATGGCGGCCCGGTGTTCTACAAACAAGTGCGTCTGACGAAAGACGGAAGAGAGTTCAAGGTCATGAAGTTCCGTTCCATGCGTGTGGACGCGGAAAAAGACGGTGTTGCCCGGCTTTCTACAGGTGACAAAGACGACCGGATCACTCCGGTAGGACACTTTATCCGAAAAGTCCGCCTGGACGAACTTCCACAGCTTTTCAACATCTGCAAAGGTGATATGAGTATCGTAGGCCCGCGCCCGGAACGCCCGGAGATCGCAGCCGAATACGAAAAAGAGATGCCGGAGTTCCGTCTCCGCCTCCAGGCCAGAGCCGGTCTGACCGGATATGCACAGGTGTATGGAAAATACAATACGACACCGTATGATAAGCTGCAGATGGATCTTAGTTATATTGCTAATCCGAGTGTTTGGGAAGATCTTAGAATCATGTTTGCTACGGTGAAAATCTTGTTTATGCCGGAGAGTACGGAAGGTGTTGCGGAAGGGGCTACTACGGTGATGGAAGAAGCGACAGCTACGAAAGAAAAAGACGAGTAAGATAGTAGATGTAAAATGTATCTGGGATGTATTTAAAGTATAAATGAGAATATGTTATGATTGATACGTTTGAGATTGAGAAGATAGATGCTAGATATTACAAAAGTTTTGAAAAAAGAATAACCTAGGCTCTTGGATAACGAGTCTGGGGTTGCTTTTGATATACTGTTTTTAAGGAGAATGAATAAGGTTGAGTAAAATTGGAATTCTGGGAACTGGTACATGGGGGATTGCTCTTGGAAGAATGCTGGCAAATACTGGCCATGATGTGATGATGTGGTCTGCGATTGAGAAAGAGATTGAGGAACTTTCACTTACATATATTCATCCAAAACTGCCTGATATGATAATCCCTAGGCAGATTCAATTTACAAAAAGTATTGAAAAAGTCTGTGAAAATAGGGATGTACTTATATTTGCTGTTCCATCTGTTTTTGTAAGAAGAACGGCAAGTAAGGCGAAAAAATTCATTCCGGATGATCAAATTATTGTAGATGTTGGAAAGGGTATAGAAGAGAGCACATTGTTAACTCTGAGTGAAGTTATAGGGGAAGAACTTCAAAAAGATGGGACGCATCAAGAGATAAAAGTAGTTGCCCTTTCGGGGCCGACTCATGCGGAAGAAGTTGCAATGGACATGCCTACATTGATTGTTTCTGCTTGTAATGATCTTAGCGTGGCAGAGAAAATCCAAGATATTTTTTCTAATACTTGTATGCGAGTATACACAAATATTGATGTGAAGGGTGTAGAACTTTGTGGCGCTTTGAAGAACATCGTTGCACTTGGAAGCGGTATTTCTGCTGGACTTGGTTATGGTGATAATGCAAAAGCCGCATTAATTACGAGGGGAATGGCTGAAATTACTCGGTTAGGAACAGCAATGGGATGTGTGGAACAAACCTTTGCAGGCTTATCGGGAATAGGTGATTTGATTGTAACTGCAACAAGTGTTCACAGCCGCAATAACAAGGCTGGTTATCTGATTGGTAAAGGGAAAAAACCGGAAGAAGCAATAGAAGAAGTAGGTATGGTTGTTGAAGGAATTAATGTTTTGCCAGCGGCTATGAAACTAGCAAAGCAATATGGGGTGGAACTTCCGGTTATTACAGCTGTTGATGCTGTTATTAACCAGGGAGTAGATCCGGCGAGGACAGTGGAGAATTTAATGCAAAGAGAGAAGAAGACAGAATTGACCAAGTCTGCAACAGATATCAATTTTGAATCTAACTTTCTGAAGAATACAAGGAGAACAGAAATGAGAAGAGTTATTACGTACGGTACCTTTGACCTGTTACATTATGGGCATATCAATTTACTGAAAAGAGCAAAAACTCTGGGGGATTATCTTATTGTGGTTGTCTCTTCTGATGAGTTCAACTGGAATGAAAAGCATAAAAAGACCTATTTTACCTATGAACAACGAAAACAACTTCTTGAAGCTATTCGTTATGTCGATTTGGTGATTCCGGAAGAAAGTTGGAAGCAGAAGCGTACTGATATGCATGAGTATCACGTGGATGTCTTTGTTATGGGTGATGACTGGAGAGGAAAATTTGATTTCTTGAAAGAAGAAGGTGTAGAGGTGGTTTACCTTCCAAGAACACCTGAAATTAGTACAAGCCAGATTAAACATGATCTGTATGATGCAAATGCGATTGATGGTGAGAGCAAGACTTCACATGATGAAATTGATACGGACCCGGAATAGACGAAAGAGATAAAGGAGAAAACAGAGATTATGAGAGATAGGTTGATTTACATTTTAAAACACAATAAGATTGTCCAGAAATTTTATGTTGTGGTTATGAGTTTTGTTTTTAAAGTTTTTGGAATGTTTCAGAAAACCGATGATTCTCTGGTGTTGTTTGTCTCTTTTATGGGGAAAAGTTTTAATGACAGTCCGAAAGTCCTTTATGATTATATGAAATCTCATTCGGATTATAAAAGATACCATTGCGTATGGGCGTTTGAACATCCGGAGAAATTTCCTGAACTTGAAAGCGTGAAAATCGATACTTTGGCATATTTCAAGATGGCTCTTAAAGCAAAATATTGGATAACAAATACTAACATCGAGCGAGGATTGAAATTTAAGAAAAAAGAACAAATTTATTTGAATACATGGCATGGAATTGCTCTTAAATATATTGGTAACGATTGCCCGGGTAGGAAAGATTATAACTTTGATACAGTAAATTATTTAACTGTTTCCGGCAATTATGATGAATGCGTTTTTAAGAGTGCATTCAATGCAAAAGAATCTAGTTATCTTCGCTGTGGTATGCCTCGTAATGAGGAATTGTGGCATACAGATGATGAAGCAATATGTCAGATGAGAAATAAATTGAATATTCCTGATGGAAAGAAGGTGATTTTGTATGCACCTACTTGGCGCGAATCTACAGATGGTGGTAAGTCTTACGCGATTAAACCACCGATTCATTTTGAAGAGTGGGAGAAAAAATTAGGTGATGAGTATATTGTTTTGTTCCGAGCACATCATCAAACCACAAAGATTTTGGGAGTGAAATATAATGATTTCGTTCGGAATGTATCGGATTATCCAGTGGTTAATGATTTGATGATTGTTGCCGATATTCTTATTACAGATTATTCTGCAATTGCGTTTGATTATTCTATTTTGTGTAAACCGATTTTCTGTTATGCATATGATTATGATAGTTACTTGGTAGAACGAGGTACATATTTTTTGATGGATGAAAAGTATCCAAATAAAAGTTGTCGAACGGAGGAAGAACTGCTACAACGTATTAAAAACGTTGATTGTGAGAAAGAATGTTTAAATACAAAACGTTTTCGGGATGAATTTATTCAGTACGGTGTTGGAGCAACAGAGATGTGTATTAATAGTATTTTTGGAAAGGGAAAATTATGAGAATATTAATGGTTACAAATAAAGTTAAGACCTATGCTTTAGGATTCCAAAATGTACTTGAGCCATTGAGTCAGCTTGGTCATGAAGTGATTTGGGCAGCTGATTTTTCGAACTTTGTATCGGATAAAAGTATTATTCCTTGTGTGATTGAACAAATTGATATAAATACCAATCCATTTAATAAAAGTAATGCTAACGCATATAGACAAATTATAAAGATAATTGAACAATACAAAATTGAAGCGGTAATGTGTAGTACACCAATTGGTGGAGCAATTGCACGTTTGGCGGCAAAGATTAAAAAGATAAAGCCGGTTCTTTATGAGGCACATGGATTCTTATTTTTTAAAGGTGCACCTTTTATAAATCAAACAGTATATAAATTGGAAGAGAAAATTTTGGCGCATTATACAGATGTGCTTATAACAATAACGAATGAAGATTATAAAGCAGCACAGAAATTTAAAATGAGAAGCGGGAAATCCCCTTATTTTGTTCATGGTGCTGGAGTTGAGATTGGAGTTCAAATTACAGTAGATCGGTCTAAGAAACGAAATGACATTGGAATACCAGAAGATGCATTTGTTATCATTTCAGCAGGTGAATTAAATAGAAACAAAAATACGGAAGTTATTGTTAGAGCCTTGAAAGATGTGCCTGATGCACATTATATTGCTTGCGGTGTTGGAGCGGAAGAGAATAATCTAATAAAACTTGCACGGGATATGGGTGTTATAAATCGTTTTCATCTTATGGGATATAGAACAGATGTGGCTGAACTGATGGCGATATCTGATGTTTTTACAATCATGTCTTTTCGTGAGGGAATGCCCCGTGCATTATTAGAAGCTATGGATCTTGGTTTGCCGTGCGTTGGTAGTGATACACGTGGAATTCGTGATTTGATTGATTCTAATGGTGGGTATATCTGTTCTCCTAAAGATTCGTGTGCATTTGCAAATGCTTTTAATAAAATAAGAAACGATAGAAATATAGGCAAGAAAATGGGAAGTTATAATCGTGGAAAAGTTCATGAATACTCATCTGATGTTGTAAAGAAAGAACTATATGAAATATATAAGGATACTTTTGGCAAAATCGTAGATTGAGATTTAGGTTTATGGAGGAAAAACTAGAATGACAATAAAAAGACTTTTTCAAAAAGCTTTTGTGGGAGGTCAATGGTTTGTAGGATATCGTCGTAAATATGAGAAAAAATTCAATATTATAGAGACACCTAAAGGAATGTGGATTGCTGATCCGATCATGTATACAGTGAATGGTGAGCATTATCTTTTTGTAGAAGTATTTGAAGAAAAAAAGAAAAAGGCAGCTATTGGTTATTACCAGTTCGAAACTGGTAAACCAGTTTATAAAGGCATCATTATTGAAAATTCATATCATATGAGTTATCCATGTGTATTCGAATATAATGGTGAGCATTATATGATTCCAGAAAGTTCAGCTAATGATAGTATCTCACTATATAAAGCTGAACATTTTCCAGAAAAATGGACAAAAGAAATTGATTTGGTTAAGGGCGAAAAATATGTGGATTCTACTGTTGTTTCGAATGATGAAGGAATATTTATTCTTTCGTATAAAACCACTAAAAATGGTTGGCAACTAGTTCAATTTATACTTGACATGGAAAATAAAAGCGTGAAAGAAAAGTCTACAATAGATTATAATGAAAATGTTGGTCGGCCAGGAGGATATGTTTTTTGTGGAAATAAGAGACCAGCACAGGATTGTAGAAAAAAATACGGGGAAAATCTTTTGATTTATGAAGTTGATTCGTATGTTCCATATAGAGAACATAGATTGAGAACTATTTCGGCAAAAGATATAAAAACTATAAGGAACTTTGAACGTATTCATACATATACGGAAGACGGAACGTATGAAGTTGTTGATCTTTTCAAGGAAAAAATCGATTTGATGCACGGAATAAAAATTTTTTGTAGAGCTTATTTAAGAAAATAAAAGGCAGGCGTATATGAAAGTTAGTTTTTTTATTGGCAGTATGTTAAGTGGCGGAGCAGAAAGAGTCATTAGTCTTTTAGCAAATGATTATGCTAAAGGGGGGTGGGACGTTGAGATAGTTCTTCTTTTAAAAAATGAAGTTAATCGTAAACAGTTTGTTTTGAACGAAGAAATAAAAATAATTGATTTGTCTATGAAAGGAAATTCATATAAAAAAAACATTTTTAAATGGATTCTTTCAATAAGAAAGTATTGTAGAAAAAGAAATCCAGATTGTATAATATCATTTATAGGAAGAATTAATGCTCTTGTGTTGACAGCAACATTAGGTTTAAATATACCAATAATGGTTTCGGAAAGAAATGATCCAAAACATGATGGTAGAAGTAAATTTATGCAATGGTATTGTAATAAGGTTTATAAATATGCAGCAGCAATAGTATTTCAAACAGAATATGAAAAACAATGCTTTGATAGAAGGTTAGATGGCAAGAGTCTGATAATACCTAATCCTGTAGAAGTAGTTAGTGAAAACAAAAGCGACACAGAAAAATTTGAATTGGTTACGGCAGGTAGACTTGTTGAACAAAAAAATCATCTATTACTTATTGAAGCGGTCTCTATGGTAAAAGAAAAGTATCCGCAAGTTAAGTGTTATATATATGGGGAAGGAGTACTGAGAAGTAAGCTTGAAAGTAGAGTCGTTGAACTGGGACTGGAAAAAAATGTATTTTTACCTGGAAATAAAACTGATGTATATAAGTGGGTTGAAAAGGCATCAATATTTGTGATGACATCAGATTTTGAAGGATTGTCCAATGCGCTGATAGAAGCGATGATGTTGGGAAAAGCGTGTATTAGTACAAATTATCCAGGTGCGTCAGAATTAATTGCGGATGGGAAGAATGGAATAATAGTTCCATGTAATAATGCTGAAAGATTGGCTAATGCAATTGTTAGACTACTTGATAACAAGGAACTTTGCCAAACAATTGGGGAAAATGCAAAAAATGACTCTGAGAAATTTAAAAAAGATCATGTGATTAAACAATGGAATAATGCCGTTGATAAGATTATAGAACGAAGATGATTAGAATTTGAGATTTGGAGGGGAAAATGAATATTTTAATCTTAACAGATAAGAGTTATCCTTATGGGAGTGCATATTCTTCACGTGTAAGACATTTTGCCTTAGCGTTTCATGAAATGGGATATGCAATTACGATGATTTCAGCTAATTTGGATGTTGAAGAAGCTAAAGCATTTGGAATGAATAATATTGAGTATATTTCTATGAAATATCCACAGAATAGAATTACACAATTAGGAATTGGTGTTGCACGTAAATATAAAACTGTTTTAGAAGATTGTTTCTCCAGAAAAAAATATGATGCAGTATTTGTGAATTCTATTACATATGCACTTCCAACGATATGCGAGGTATGTAAAAAGTATGGAGCTCGAGTATTTGTTGAAAAATGTGAATGGTATGATAAAAGTTCATTCATTTTAGGTGGCTTAAATCCGTATTATCGAGAATATATAAGAGAAATTGATTCTGTTAAACCGGATGGTTATATTGTTATTAGTCCTCTTTTTGATGAATATTATACAAAAAAAAATTTCAAAACATTTTTAATTCCGACGATTTTAGACGTGGAAAATATTAACGCTATATATCATACGAAAAGGAATAAAATATCTATCGCTTTTTCTGGAAGTCTGGGAAATGGAAAAGAGAAAATGCGTCCGATGGCGATAGCTTTAGAAACGATGGGAGATGAAAAAAATAATTTTCTATTTGATTTTTATGGACCTTCTGAAAAGGAGCTTAGAGAAAATATAAATGATGATAAATTATATCAAAGAGTATCTAGTTGTTTTCGTATTAATGGCAGAATTCCACAGAAAGACGTTTATCCGAAAATTGCTAATGCTGATTTTACCTTTTTTTTAAGGGAAAAAAGAAAGTCATCAGATGCAGGATTCCCAACAAAATTAGCCGAGAGTATGTCTGTTGGAACACCTGTCATCGCTAATTCAACGGGAAGTATTAATCATTATTTACATAATGAAGAAAATGGCTTTCTTCTTCAGAATTTGTCAGTGGAGAGTATTGTTGGCGTCTTGAATAGTATAAAAAATTTGAGCGAAGAAGATTATTTAGTAATGAGGAAAAATGCTCGTTTTACGGCAGAACAATATTTTGATTATAGAAAATATTTAAAAGGTTTAACTCTCTTTTTGACGGAGGGAAAAAATGGAAAATTTTAATAGGGAATTACGAAAACAGTTTTTGTTAACGGACACGAAATGCTTTATAATAATTGTTACCTGTATGTGCTTTTCCCTTTATTTTCCATACAATCATGCGATAGCGATTGTCTATCAAATCGGAGTGTTATTCATTGGTGTTTGGTGGTGCAGAGTAAATAGTTGTGGTATAGCTGTTATCCTATTATTAAATACGACAAGAGAATACATTGCCATTTCTACAATGGATTCTTTTAGTACGTATTATTCGATGAATAGTGGAATTATGATTGCTTTCATTTTAATGCTAAGCGCGCTGAAATTGTATCAAAGAGGGTGGAAAGTACGATTTAATATTGGGCGAGTAATATTAGCAATTTTAGGATTACAAATGCTAATGTCGCAGGTTTGGGCTACAAATTTAGATGAATACAATGTTTATTTTCCAGTTGTATGTTGCATTTACATGTTAGGGGCTTTGACGGTCGAAGAAAACTCTGCTAATAAAACATTTAAAATGGCATTTATGTTTTCTGGCTTTTTCATGGCAATTGGAGTGATTCCTTATTATATTAGTCATTCCTCTTTACAAGAGTTAACTGTTTTAATTAATGGAAATGGACTACTTGTGGATAGAAATTATCAATCTTTATTTTTAATGCTTTGCATTTTGAATTCTGTGTTGCTTGTTAAGGAATATGGGAAAGAAATCAATATAATTATAAAGCTGATTGTTGCGGCAGTTGTGACAGGGGATGTGTTTATAATTGTTGTAGGCGCATCCAGATCCGCTATATTAGGATTAGTGGTAGCGGTAATAGTATACATCTGTGTAAATGCTAGATCGGTTGGCGGAAATGTTAAGTTAGTTGGTGTAATGGTAATTTTATTTTTATTTGCATATAATATGGGGCTGTTGGAACCTATATTTATCCGTTTCGCTGAAAGTGATGTTGCGTCTGGTAATGGTCGATTTGACTTGTGGATAGAATATTTGTCAAATTTTGAAAGGGGAAACTTAACGCAATTGTTTTTTGGAAGAGGGTTGATAGGAAAAAGTATAGTAGGGGCTCCAGCACATAACCTCTTCGTGAGCATACTTTTCTCGTTTGGAATTTTGGGTGAAGTATTATTATTATCATATTGTGGTATTATTGTAATTAAAGCTTTACAAGTATGCAGGGAAGAACTCGTTATAATTATTCCATTATTATTTATGTGTTGTACATTAGAACCATATTATAGAATTGAATTTGCATTGTATATGGCTTGTATCCCTGCAATTTTAGAATCGCGAAAGAAGGAAAATAAAAAATGAATGAGATAAAAAAATTTGACATTCCAATTGTTCTTATTATATTTAAAAGGAAAGACACTGTTTTACAAATAATAGAACGCCTTAAAGAAGTTAATGCCAAGAAAATCTACTTAGTTTCGGATCAAGGAAGAAATGAAGAAGAGATTCGAAAAGTAAGTGAGGCAAGGAAGGCAGTTGAAGCGGCTATTGATTGGAATTGTGAGATAGTAAAAAATTATGCGGAACATAATCGTGGTGTTTATGGAAATATTGCTTTAGGAGCAAAATGGGTATTTGAGAGAGAAAAGTGGGCTATATTTTTGGAAGATGATAATTTGCCTGAGTTAACTTTTTTTCCATACTGTGAAGAACTATTAAAACGTTATGAGAATGATACAAGGATAATGTGGATTTGTGGAACAAATTATTTGGGAAAATATCAACCACAGGATGGAGCTAGTTATATGTTTACAAAGCATATGTTGCCTTGCGGTTGGGCATCGTGGGCATGGAAGTTTTTGAACTATTATGATGGTGAAATTAAGTTGTTTCGTGATTCATATGTTAGAAATAGATTTCTCAATGATTTTCCTAATAAAGCTATGCGAAATGTTTATGAAGCTCCATTGTTACGATATGAAAAAGAACTTAGTCAGGGCAAATATCCATATTCATGGGATTATCAAATGTGTCTGACAGTTCGTGTTAATAGCATGTTTGGTATTTCACCCATTTGTAATCAAATTAGAAATATTGGTGTAGATATGGATTCGGAACATGGGGGTAATTCTATGAATAAAATTATGACACGTCGATTTTGTGGGATGCCTTCTTTTCCATTAGAAATACCATTAAAACATCCGAAAGCTATTATGACAGATTTAGAATATGAAAATAGAATTAACAAAATTGTTACGCCACCTTTATATATGAGAGTGCGTCATTTTGTTGCTAAAAATATAAAATTTATGTTGGGGAAGAGACAAGATGAAGCGTTGTTCAAAAGAAAGCAATAAAAAGAAAGTATTATTTGTACTGCAAAGCATTGGTTATGGCGGTTCGATGACATCGTTAATAAATTTACTCGGCTTTTTAAAAGAAGCTAATAATATTTCTATTGATGTGTTATTTATGGATAAATATGGTGAACTTTTGGAAAATGCTGAAAAGATAGCAAATGTTTTGCCGGAAAATGTTATTCTTCAGTCAGTTACTGCATCTAGAAACAAACTTATTCAACTTAAAAGAT
>ENA-ORUA01000524-ORUA01000524.1-human-gut-metagenome-genome-assembly--contig:-NODE-524-length-41191-cov-10.822200_pt1 | contig 41191 bp, 37 predicted proteins | sample MGYA00242076_ERZ509201 | MGnify/ENA primary metagenome ERZ509201 (study PRJEB26280, sample SAMEA2338863) | human gut metagenome | biome: human gut; feature: human-associated habitat; material: faeces...
ATTTTCGTGGCTTTCAGCCCCACAGCAAGCTATGGGGTTTTTCGCCACTTATTTATAACAACATTTTTGAAGCAACAAGCCTTAATATTGCTGTCTTTGATTATGATAACTCTGATTTGAGTCATGCACTTTACAATTAACTTGACAGTACACAAAATATAGTAAATATAAAAGATGACAACGAAACTATTTGTGATGAACTTTTTAACAGAAATATATCTTATGCTCTTTTTATACGAGAAGGGTTTAGTTCTGATTTTTCTCTTATTGAAAATGTTAAGGATACACAAAGCACCTCTGCTTATTATCTTGATAACTGTATTTCAGATTATTTAAAAGTTCTCAATTCTTGCCTTAAAGCTGGATATTCTAATGAAGAAGCTATATCACTTACTAACAGTTCTATTAACACTACTGCTAGTATGGAGATTATTAACAACAATACTGATGATGAGTCATTGTATTTTTACTTTAAATATATACCTTATGCTTTTGTATCAGTATGTATTTTGACACTTGGCACTGTTCTTATTATTTTTAGGGATAAAAATATTGATGCTAGAATTAAATGTAGCAGTATGTCTTCTTTTAAAAGAAATTTATATCTTATTGGATGTTCTGTTATTTTTTGTTTAGGGTTGTGGCTATTATTTTCTATTGTTGCACTTATCCTTGTTCGTGGACTATCTACTATTAACTTTGTACTTTTATTTTTTAACAGTCTTATATTTATGAGTTTTTGCTTGAGTTTGACTTATTTTTTAAGTTTTCTTGTTCATTCGGAAAATGTTTTGAATATGCTTTCTACCACTACTCTTATGCTCAAATATGAAGATAATAGTTTGTTTCTTATATTTATTAAACTATAAATGAGTAAATACAGAAAAATTTACAAAAATACTCTCTTTTTATTTGCATTTAGAACTCATTTTTATATAATATGTCTTTGTGATATGGACAACATTGTGCAATATTTTTAATTTGCGCATTTATAGTATTAAACATATATTTGAGTAAATTTTATTTAATGAACTTGGATTGTGTAGTTTTTGTCAAAGACTTCTCCTGCTTGTAGAGTGTTGCCCCATTTTCTGTTTTGTAACTGGTTGTCGCTGTTGATGTCGTCTGCTCTGCCGTACCAGGGTTCTATACATACAAATGGTACGCCTTTATTTGCAGCTGACCACACTCCAAATACCGGTGTATCAAATTTTACTGTGATAAATTTTTCATCTGTCTTGTCTATTAATGATACTTCATCAGCTTGTGTATTTTCTATGATATAAGCATCTTTGTCAAAGAAATCTTGTGTTACTTCAACTTCTCCATTTGTTAAATTAAAGTTATACTGTTGTGGCATTACAAGGCCATTTTCATTGAGTAGATTGTATTGTATATCTTGTACTATGTTTCCATTCTTTTTAAATAAAACTTTACAGCCTATGGCATTTTTTATTGTAGCTTCTTCACTACTTTTAGGAACGATAAAGGCTGGATGTCCACCTAGACTAAAGTACATTGTTTTTTCGTTAGTGTTGTGAACTTTCCAAATCACTTTTATTTCGTTGTCTTGAAGCTTATATCCACATTCTAATTCAAAATTAAATGGATATTTTTCAAGTGTTTCTGGTGTTTGTGTTAGTTTCATTATTATTTCATCATTTGAATGGGCTACAAGACTAAACTCCATATCTCGTGCAAAACCATGTTGTCCCATATGATATGCTTTGTCATCATAGATTGAAGTATCATCTTTATAACGTCCTATCAATGGAAATAGGACTGGGGAATGTCTTTTCCAAGCTTCAGGATTTCCGTTCCACAGATATTTTTTGTTATTTTTCTTTGATGTGATATCTGTAATTTCACACCCCATTTGATTAACTGTTACCTTTAAAAATTCGTTTTCGATTACATATTCCATACTCTTACCTTATACTGTTAAGTAATACCTTTCTTTTATTCTAAACTTTTTTATATTATTACATATTTTACAAACTTTTTCATTACAAAACAAAAAAGCTCCTAAAATAACTTTAGGAACTTTCTTATAATCATTATTTGATTTTTTGACATTATATGATATAATAACCAAATCAGATTAAATAAATAGGGATATAGTCGATGATTAACCTTTTCGGGAACGGAAATGAGGGAACTATGAATACTATGGAAATATTAACATTGTTATTGGTTGTATTCTCAGCCTTAACTTACATAGATAATCTCCACAATCATCAGAAATAAAACTAAGCTATTCCCTATTCGCAGTAGGGAATAGCCTAATGAAACTTAATTTAATATTAAGTTCCCGATTTGTAATCATCGGAATTAGTCAATCCTTAATTTAATCTGATTATAAGACTTTGACTTTCAAAAGTCAAGTTTTGGGGCATAGTTTTCGCTATGCCCTTTTTATTTTTATAAAAGCTTTCTAAAAGGAACTATGTCTTTTTGATTTGTGGTATGTTCTCCTATTATTTTTTCTAGCCATACCATGTTGTACCATCTATTAAACTTGTAACCACACTTGTGAAACTCTCCCACCATATTAAAGCCGATATGCTCGTGAAAATCTAGGCTATTTCTTGTGCAGTATTCATCTTCAACTTCTGGAACTGCTATGCAGGCGTTCATATTTGTGATGTTTTGCATTTTTAGATATCTTTCTAATTCTTGATAAAGCCTTTTGCCTACACCTGACTTTGTAAGTCCATATTTTACATATATTGATGTTTCTACTGCCCAGTCGTAAGCTGGTCTTGACTTAAATGCACTCGCATAGGCATATCCTATAATCTCGTTTTTATTTTCACTATTACTTTCTGCTACAAGATAAGGATACTTTAACAGTGTATTTTCTATTCTTGTTTTAAATTCTTCAACCGTTGGAACTTCATATTCAAATGATATAGCTGTGTTTAACACATAATACTCATATATATTAAGAAGTTCTTGTGTATCTTGTACTGTAGCTACTCGTATATTAAAATCCATTTTCCCACACTTTCTGTTTCTTTTCTCTTTCTTAAATATTGAATAGATATTCACAACATACTTATCATAAGTGTATTATTACATCATAATTTTTTAGGTTACGTCATAGAAATTAATGACATTCTCAATATTGTTAAATAAATATAATTTTTATAATCCACTTAATATTATTATTTTTGATACTCGTCTATTAAATTGCCAAATACGTCTATTGCCTCTTGTATTACTTGTGGCTTTGACATATCTATTCCACATAACTTAAGAAGCTCTATTGGGTGCATTGAACAACCACCTGATAAGAACTTTTTGTAACCTGCAAGTGTTTCTTCATCTCCTGCTAATATCTTCGATGCTATTGCAACTGCTGCTGAGAAACCTGTTGCGTACTGATATACATAAAATGGTGTATAAAAATGTGGTATTCTTGACCATTCAAGTGCTATTTCTTCATCTATTACCATATCATCGCCAAAGTACTTTTTATTAAGTTCTTTGTAGACATTGCAAAGATTTTCTGCATTAAGTACTTCTCCATTTTCTGCCATGCTGTGTGTAATCATTTCAAATTCAGCAAACATTGTCTGTCTGAATAATGTTCCCTTAAACTGTTCAAGGTAGTGATTTATAAGATATTTCTTTTCTGTATTGTCTTTACAATTTTTTAAAAGATAGTTAATTAAAATAGCTTCGTTACAAGTAGATGCTACTTCTGCTACGAATATTTTATAGCCGGCATATACATAAGGTTGGTTTTCATTTGAATAAAATGTGTGCATTGCATGACCCATCTCGTGAACAAGTGTAAATACATCATTTAATGTATCTGAATAATTTAAGAACACATAAGGATGTGTACCATATGCTCCCCATGAAAATGCTCCATTTCGCTTGCCGACATTTTCTCTTACATCAACCCAACCAGAGTTAAATCCTTCTTGTATTTTGTCAGTATATTCTTTTCCAAGTGGTGCTAAAGCTTTTAAGGCAATTTCTTTTGCTTCATCGTAAGTCACTTTGAGTTTGTAATCACTAACCATTGGTGCATATACATCGTAAAAATGTAATTCATCAACGCCTAATTCTCTCTTTCTTAAACTTACATACTTGTGCATTTTATCAAGATTGTTATTAACTGTTTCTATTAAATTCTTATAGACTGACACAGGAATAAATGAACCGCTGAGGTACATCTCTAATGTTGAGTCGTAATTTCTTGCTTGTGAAAAGAATATTGCCTGCTTTACATTTGCATAATAAGTAGCTGCTAATGTATTGATATAATTGCCATATTCTTTATACAGTGCATGAAATGCGTCTTGTCTTACTCGTCTGTCATTGCTTTCCATAAACACACTGTATCTGCCATTTGTAAGCTCTACTTTGTTACCCTCTTCGTCTGTTATTTCGCCAAACTTTGCGTCTGCATTGTTGAACTTTGAAAAGATTTCGTTAGGTGAAGCTGACATTTGCCCTGCCATTGCAAGAAGTTTTTCTTCTTTTTCTGTAAGTGAATGTTCTTTTTTCGAAAGCATATCCTTTATTGACACTTTATACAACGCAATTCTTTCATCTTGTAAAAATGTATCAATAACTTTACTATCCATTGCCATTATTTCTGGCATCATAAATGAATATTTCTCTGATAACTTAACTGCTGCCATCTGAGCTTTTCCTGACATCTCTTGATACTTTGGATTAGTAGTATCTTCATAATATTTCATAAATGCGTAAACATATACATTTTCAATAAGTAAATCTACATCATCAGACTCTTTTAGTGCATTGTAAAAGTTATCAGCAGAGTCGCTCATTTTACCTTTGTATTTACATTCAACTTGCGCATTCTCAAGGCATTTGTTATAATCAGCTTCCCAACTTTCGTCAGTGGCGTAAAGGTCTTGTATTCTCCATTTATCTTCATTTGCAATTTCACTTCTTAATGGTGATTTCATAATTACCTCCATTTTTAACATTATTGAATAAATCTTACATTTCTATTATCTAATAGTAATAGGCAAAACTTACTTAAAATATCTACTTTACTATTTTTCTTATATACTTTTACTATCTTGCATTTTTAATTATTTATATTAGTTTTCTTTTGCTAATATTTTCTTATATGTGCTGTCTATTCCTATTGCTCCTAATGGGGCTGTTATTATAATAGCAAGGACTGCTACTGATAAAACAAGTCGTCCACAAGGAAGTCCTGCAGCTAGTGGTACTGAACCTATAGCGGCTTGAACTGTTGCTTTAGGTAGATATGCTATAACGCAAAATGCTCTTTCTTTCCATGTAAGATTTGTTCCTACTGTACATATTAAAACACCTACTGTTCTAAAAATCAATGCAATTATAATCATAAATACTGCAAATATTCCTGCACTTAATGTATAACGTATATCTACAACTGCACCTACTAATACAAATAACATAACTTCTGCAGCAAGCCATAATTTTCCAAACTTTTCTGACAATCTTTTTGATACAAGTGTCGTGCTTTTCATTTTTATTACACACGCCATGCTAACTACTGCAAGTAAACCTGATACTGATATTTTTCCTTCAAGCCAACTTTCAATTGATACGAGAAGAAATGATACACCTAATACAATAATTACTTTCATACTATTTCTTACATAGTGTTTTCTAGCATAAGCTGTTTCAAAAAATAAATACATTGCATAGCCTGTGACTGCTCCAAGTAATATTCCTAATATTATTGAAACTGGTATATTTATGAAGTTAATTATATTTACTTGTCCGCCTTGTACCATACTTAAAAATGTTGTAAATAGCACTATTACAAATATATCATCACAAGAAGCTCCTGCCATTATCATTTGTGGAATAGCTTTTTGTGTTCCATATTTTTGTTCTATTAAGCTGACCATTCGTGGCACTACTACGGCTGGTGATACTGCGGCAAGTACTGCTCCCATTACTGCGGCTTCTACTCTATTTATTTTTAGTAATACTGGTGCAAATATTACATAGCCGATAATTTCAAAAGTCGCTGGAATAAAGGACATAAGTATAGCTGAACGACCTGCTTTTTTTAAGTCGCTTATGTCTAATGACAGGCCTGCTTTTATTAGGATTATTATTAATGCTATTTTTCTTAGGTCGGCGGATATTGATAGAATTGATGGGTCGAGTAGGTCTAGGACATAAGGACCTAGTATTATTCCTGTTACTAACATACCGATTATTCGTGGTAGTTTTAGACGTTGGCAAATTGCTCCCATTGCTAAGCCAACTAAAAAGATTAGTGATAGTGATGATAACATTTTGTTCCTCCTTTTAACTTAAGCGCAAAAAAGCTGATGCCTTTCTACGCCTTGATAATCGTAGAAGTCATCAGCTTGTATAAGCAGTTTAGGTTACCCAAGGGAGAACTTCATTCCCTGTGAATATTTATTATTCTTTGGTTATGATAGCAGGTTATGTGTTTAATGTCAATGTTTTGTGTTGCAAATTTAGGTTTTTTAGGGATAGCAGGATTGTATAAAACAGTCACACACCAGTAAAAGTACAACGAGCTATATTTATATGCCATCATCGAACAAGTGTGTTCGCTGTTGTCATACAAATATGGCTTGTCGTTCTTTTAATGGTACATTCGTTGTTTCATACAATCCTGCTATCCTTCCACTACGTTTTTATACACCTATATTTTTCTTATTTTCGTAATCCCCATGTTCCATTACCAATTCCATTAACGGAATAAAATATATCTTTTTTCCCTTTATAATTCATCGAGTCTGAAGAATGGTCTTCTATATTTTTTCGTATTCCTGCTTTAATGCCAGCAGTAAGACTTTTTCCCGTTAATTTTTCATATTCATCATATATCTGAGAATATGTTGCTTTGCCACCAAGATTTTCTAATGAACAAACTATATAATCTAATTGTGCCATCTTAACCTCCAAATATTATACTTTAGTAATAAAGTTGTTGTTTTACTTACTTATTATATTGTGGTGTGGATTAGTCTTCGCATTCTGGTATGTATTTTGAGCAGGCGATGGCTATTGAGCCGTAGCCTATATGGCAAGCTACGCTTAATGATAGTGGGTCCATATGAAAATCTAGTGTTGGAAACTCTTCTTTTATCACTTCTGCCCATTCTGCTGCTTCTTCTGGATTTCCTGTATAAGCAGCCTGCATATGGACTTTGCCTTGTTCATAGGCTTCTTTAAATCTTGTTTCCATATCATTTTTCATTGCTTTTATCATTATTTTCTTAGCTGATGACTTGCCTCTTGACTTTGCAAATGCGTCTAGTTTTTCACCTTGTAATTGAAGTACTGGCTTTATATTTAGAACTGTTCCAACTGCTGCCGCTGCTGCTGTTATTCTTCCGCCTTTTCTTAAATACTTAAGTGTTTCTAATGTTATGTATACACTTGACTCCATCTTATCTCTTTCAAGTATTTCTTTTATTTGTGTAGCCGTATATCCTTTTTGTGAAAGCTTTAACGCATCTAATACTGACTGTCTCATTGTTACGGATATTCTTTGATTATTAACAACTACTACTTTTCCATCATAATCTTCTGAAAGCATTGTTGCTGTCTGACAAGTTCCACTTAAACCACTTGACATTGGGATAAATACTATTTCTTCGTATTCTTTTAATAATTCATTCCACTTGTCTTGTATTTCTCCTACTGATGGCTGTGAAGTTGAAATGTCTGCGTCTTCTTTTAACTTTTTGTAAAATTCTTCTTGTGATAAGTTAATATCTTCAAAATACTGCTCACCATCTATAAAGAATGGCATTGGCAAAACGTGTACCCCTATTTCTTTTGCTTGTACCTGTGTTATACCACTGTTACTATCTGTTAATATTGCTATTTTATTCATAAATTAAAACCATACCTTTCCCATTATGTGAAAAATTAATATTACTATTGTACCCCATCTTTCCTTTTGTTACAATAAATTTTACTGAAATTTAATTATTTTGATTTTCTAATAATTGGAGGTACTTAATTTGAATATTAAAGTTATTGATTATCTTGACGAGAATTTAGTTAATGAACTTTATTTTCTTTCTTCTTGTTGTGATGATTATGAACCTTTTTTTAATCTAGGTTATGAACATTTTTTATACTATGACAACAATAAGCTTGTTGGATTTCTTTCTTATCTGCCTGATGAGAATTGTGAAAATGTATGTGAAGTAACTGCTCTTGTTTTGCCTAATTATAGAAAAAATGGTGTGTTTTCAGTGCTTTTAAATACTGCAAAAAAACACTTTCCTAACTTTAAGTTTTATGGAAATATTGGTAAAATGCTTACTGATTCTTCTATTAACAAGGGGTTTTATTTTTCTGAATACTTTATGAGATTTTCTTATACTGATTTTTTATCAATTGATTGGAAAGCTATATTTGATAATTACAGCAAATTATATATTTTAGAAAATAAAGTGTATGAATTATCATTTGATTTTTCTGATGATGATAAATATTATCTTGGATATTTTGATGAAATTGATAGTAGCACTTTAGATGGGAATAACGATACTATTTCTCACAATAATATTGTTAAATTAAATATATCTATTGAAAATATTGACCTTAATGAGCCTGTTTGTGTATGCAGCCTTGACTATCAAATATCTTTTACTAATATTTATGGTGTTTTTACGGAAAGCTTACTTCGCAACAACGGGCTTGGGTGTGCTTTAATTTATAATCTTATTTATGACTATTTTGATAATAATGACAATTCTAACAAGCCACTTATTCTTAATGTTTCAAGTACTAATACTAACGCCTTTAAACTATATAAAAAATGCGGTTTTAAAGAGCAAAACCGCATTGATTATTATTATATATAATTATTTTGCTGCTATTACATCACCCATGTTATAGAGTCCATTTTTCTTTCCATCAAGGAACTTAGCGGCTTCTATTGCACCTTTTGCAAATACTGCTTTTGAATATGCTGTGTGCTTAAATTCAATCACTTCATCTTCGCCTGCAAATATAACTTCATGCTCGCCAACAATAGTTCCACCTCTTACAGCACTTATGCCGATTTCCTTAGCATCTCTTTTGGCACGTTCTTTACTTCTATCGTATTTGTAGTAGTAATCTTCACCTACAACTTCCTTTATTGAGTCGGCAAGTGCAAGTGCTGTTCCACTAGGAGCATCTAACTTCTGATTGTGGTGCTTTTCAACAAGTTCTATATCAAAACCTGCTGGTGCAAATACTTTTGCTGCGTCTTGTAAAAGCTTGAAAAGTGTATTAATACCAAGTGACATATTAGCTGACCTTAAAAATGCTGCCTTTTCTGAAGCTTTGTTTATCTTTTCTATCTGCTCATCACTAAGTCCTGTTGTACAAATAACTGCTGGCATATTTTTTTCTACGCAGAAATCAACAAGTGTATCAATTGCCTTTGCTGAAGCAAAATCAATAATCACATCTGCTTCTACGTCACATTTATCTATTGATGAAAATACTGGATATTCATTTTTTCCTTCGTCAAATGGGTCTATACCTGCTACTATCTGTGCCTGTGTATCTTTCTTTAAAAGATTAGTAATTACCTGACCCATATGGCCATTACAACCGTGCATTATAACTCTTGTCATTTTATTTTGTGTACTGTTATCAGATTATGTTTATATACTTATGTGAAAAATCGCAAAAGTTTTATCTGTAGACAGTGTTCCTTTCTTAAATATTATTAATTTAATATTCCGTAATTAACCATAGCTTTCTTAAGTCTTTCAAGATTAGCTTCTTCCATTGGACATAATGGCATTCTAAGAGGCCCAACTTCCATTCCCATAAGATTTAATGCGTGCTTTACTGGAATTGGATTAACTTCACAGAAAAGTGCATTTACAAGCTCTAATGCGTCAAACTGCATTTGTCTTGCTTCTTCAATCTTACCTTCCATAAACTTTGCACAAATATCATGTGTCTGCTTAGGAGCTACGTTTGACAATACTGAAATTACACCCTTTGCACCGATTGACATTAATGGAACGATAAGTCCGTCTTCTCCTGAATACATATCAAGCTTACCTTCTGATAATGCCATTGTCTGTGTTTCTTGTGCCATATTTCCTGTAGCTGCTTTTATAGCTACTATGTTATCAACTTCTTTTGCTAACTTAGCTGCTGTTTCTGGTTGGATATTGCAGCCTGTTCTTCCTGGTACATTATACATTATAATTGGAAGGTCTATTGACTTTGCTACTTCTGTATAATGCTTAATAAGACCTTTTTGTGTTGTCTTATTATAATATGGAGTAACTACAAGACATCCATCAACACCAGCTTTCTGTGCTTCTTTTGAAAGATATATTGCTGTTTCTGTACAATTAGAACCTGTTCCTGCTATTACTGGAACTCTTTTCTTTACATAGTCTGCTGTAAATCTTATTGTTTCGATATGTTCTTCATGTGTCAATGTTGACGCCTCGCCTGTTGTTCCACATATTACGATTGCGTCTGTTGAATTATTAATCTGATAATCAAGAAGTTCCCCTAACTTATCGTAATTAACATCCCCATTTTCTTTCATTGGTGTAATAATTGCTACACCTGCGCCTGTAAATATCGCCATTTTTATTCCTCCATTCATAAGCATAACTGCTTTTATAGATATTTTTATTATATGCAGTTAAAATAACAAGCTATGAGAAACAAATAACGCTCTGCCTGCTATTTATGCAAAAAAAAACTGGCACTAGGGCCAGAACTAACGCTTTATAGTCCTTTTAAGTAGCCCTCCATCATTCTGATGACAGTCGCAAATCTATTAAACTTACGCCCAGCAGTTTATATCCAGACTATACACCACTTCGGCATCATCACCTTTCGTATACATTCATTTGTGTTCTGGCACATCGTGTATATTACTCTTTAATAATGCAACCTCTACTTTATTCTATGGAAATTCTGTGGTTATTGCTACTGTATGTTAATTAACAAATTAAGAATTTCTATATATATTTTCTATATGTTTGACTATAGCACTTATGATTGGGTGTGTCAATATATTGATGGAGTTTTTATTTTGTAGGACTTGTTATTTGAATAGTGTATTTATTATTAAATTTGAATATATGCTATAATAGATATGGGTTTCGACACGAGCCTTATATTATGATTAATGGATACAGTGATGTCTTTGGTAGTGAACGTCTTATAGAAAGTCATTAGTCTTATATGCTTTCGAGTATATTGGGAAGTGATTGTATATAAGTAATTATTTTTTATTAAAAAATGCCATACTAAGTAAGTTCCCCTACTTAATATGGCATTATATTAATAAATTTTCTTAACAACAATTATTACACATTATACATTTCTAATTTGAAATATCATAAACTATAAAATTATAATTCTTCGTCATCTACTACTTCTATTTTACTTACTGATACTTCGTAAGCAACTCTCTTTTCTACTTCCTCGTCACTTAACTTCTTAGTATACTCTCTGCTTTGTACTCTGCCCCATATCTGTAAATGTCCACCAACCTCAATAGATGCGGCATAACGTGCATTTCTGCCCCATGCTATACATGGTATGTAATCTGACTTTCCATAAGGACGGTTAACAGCTATAAGAACATCAGCAATCTCTCTACCTAAAGGAGTCTTTCTATATATAGGTGGCTTGCATACATATCCATCTAAGAATATCTGATTTGATTTCGCCTGTTCTTCTGGCATATCATCATCATCAACAAATTGTAATTCTCTTACAAATATTGAAAGAATTAATTTGTTCTTTACTCCTTCGTGTCGGTTATATGACCTAAATTGTCCTGAAACTTCTAGTTTCATTCCCTTATAATCTTTTGTCACATCAATAAGTCTTTCAGAAATCATAAGCGGAATAATATCCACCATATCGCTTAATCTGTTAACCGATACACTCACAAGATAGAACCCCTCACCAAATACCTCATGACTGAACTTAAAGTCAGATACTACCTCCCCAATAATACTAACTCTGTTGTTTTCAATTACCTTATCAAGCATTTTTGTATTTCTCCCTTCTTTGCCGACAAACGGCTTGTGCTTTATTTTGTGTTCTTAATATATATATGTATCGATTTGCAAATATATTACAAAAAAAATTTGTTTTTTTTATGTTCAAAATATAAATTTTTTATATTTTTTCAGCCAGAAAACCCATGGTCTTTAGACCGTTGGATGAATGGCGTCACTTTCACATACTGTATAACTGTATATTTTTTACTTAAAACATTGTGTGATTTGGTAAACATTATAGTATAATAAATAGCATAGAGAATTTCTCTAAATTTAAGGAAAGGATAAATCTTATGTATCTTACGGTCAAACAACAAGTAAAGCATTTGTCAAAAGAAGATTATTGTTCTATAAAGGAATTATGTCATGCTGCAAAAAATCTTATGAATGAAGCTATATATAATATTCGTCAGTATTATTTTACAGAAGGTGAGTTCCTTAAATATGAGAAAAACTACTCACTTTTGAAGAATAGTCCTAATTATAAGACATTAAATTCAAATATGGCACAACAAATTCTTAAAGAAGTTGACGGTTCATTCAAGTCATTCTTTGGCTTACTTAAACTTGCAAAGCAGGGAAAATATGCTTTCAAAGATTGTAAGTTGCCACACTATCTTCCAAAAGACGGATATACAACACTTGTCATAGGTTTTGTAAGATTGACTTCTTAAATAGATACATTAGTATCTTATAAGCCCATTACCTTTAGGTGATGGGTAAGTTCACTTTAATGCTTATAAGTATATTAATATCACATTATATAAACTTTATAACTACCGCCTAAATACTGGGCTTATACCTAATCTATCTTTTTTAAATTCATAAATTTTTTTTAATATTTTTTGATAAAAAAATTTTATTTTCTTTAATTTTTGTGGTTTTTGAGCCATTTTTTAAAATTGTTCTTATTGAAATACAATTCTTTTTGTATGTTTACTATTGTATTTTAAAAATATTGTGATAGAATATAAAAGTTGCTAATCATATCGAACGCAATCATTTAACATATTGAAAGGATAATTTTATGAAAATGAAACGTGAAGACATAAGAAATATCGCTATTATTGCACACGTTGACCATGGTAAGACTACTTTGGTTGATGAACTTCTTAAGCAAAGCGGTACTTTCCGTGAAAATCAGGAAGTTGCAGAACGTGTAATGGACTCAAACGATATTGAACGAGAAAGAGGTATTACAATTCTTTCTAAAAACACTGCCATCACATATAAAAACACAAAAATCAACATCATTGATACTCCAGGCCATGCTGACTTTGGTGGAGAAGTTGAACGTGTTCTTAAAATGGTAAACGGTGTTGTTCTTGTTGTTGATGCATTTGAAGGTGTTATGCCTCAGACTAAGTTTGTTCTTCAGAAAGCTCTTGACCTTAATCTTTCTGTAATTGTATGTATCAATAAGATTGACAGACCAGAAGCAAGACCTAATGAAGTTATTGATGAAATATTAGAATTATTTATAGACCTTGATGCTAATGAAGACCAGCTTGACTGTCCATTTATATTTGCTTCAGCTAAATCTGGATATGCTATGGCTGATTTAGGTGACGAACCTAAAGATATGCAGCCTTTATTTGAATGTATTGTCAATAATATCCCAGCTCCAGAGGGTGACCCTGATGCTGATACTCAGATGCTTATTTCTACTATTGACTATAATGAATTTGTTGGTAGAATTGGCGTTGGTAAAATTGATAATGGTAAGATTAAAGTTAATCAGGAAGTTATGATTGTCAATCACCATGACCCAAGTGTTAAAAAGAGAGTAAGAGTTACTAAGCTTTATACATTTGATGGTCTTAAAAAGGTAGAAACTTCTGAAGCTTCTGTTGGTGAAATAGTTGCTGTTTCAGGTATTGCAGATATCCACATTGGTGATACACTCTGTTCCGTTGAAAACCCTGTGGCTATTCCTTTCCAGAAGATTTCTGAACCTACTCTTTCTATGGACTTTATGGTTAATGACAGTCCTCTTGCTGGTAAAGAAGGTAAGTTTGTTACTTCTAGACATATTCGTGACAGACTTTTCAAGGAACTTAATACTGATGTCAGCTTAAGAGTAGAAGAAAACCCTGGTTCAGAAAACTCATTTAAGGTATCTGGTCGTGGTGAACTTCATCTTTCAGTTCTTATTGAAAATATGAGACGTGAAGGTTATGAATTTGCTGTAAGTAAGGCTGAGGTTCTTTTCCATACTGATGAACGTGGAAAGAAGCTTGAACCTATTGAACTTGCTTATATTGATGTTCCTGATGACTGTACTGGTGCTGTTATTCAAAAGCTTAGTCAAAGAAAAGGTGAACTTCTTGGTATGACTCCTATTAATGGCGGTTATACACGTTTACAGTTCTCTATTCCTTCTCGTGGTCTTATCGGCTATAGAGGTGAATTTATGACTGATACTAAGGGTAATGGTATTATTAACACTTCTTTTGAAGGTTATGAAGAATACAAGGGTGATATTTCTTATAGAAAGACTGGTTCACTTATTGCTTATGAAAGTGGTACTACTTTAACTTATGGTCTTTTCAATGCACAGGACAGAGGTACTCTTTTCGTTGGCCCTGGTGAAGAAGTATATGCTGGTATGATTATCGGTGAAAATCCTCGTACAGAAGATATTGAAGTTAATGTATGTAAGGGTAAGCACCTTACTAATACTCGTTCTTCTGGTGCTGATGAAGCATTAAGACTTGTTCCACCTAAAATTCTTAGTCTTGAACAAGCTCTTGATTATATTGATACAGATGAACTTCTTGAAGTTACACCTGAACATTTAAGAATTCGTAAGAAAATTCTTGATTCTACAGCTAGATACAGAGCTAATAAAAAATAACATTTAGTATTCAATTATTTTAATAGTAGGTTAGGAACTAGCCAAACTTATACGCTTGTGGACTTTATTTAAAATACTAATTAATAAGTATTATAAAGGTTGAAGCAAGAAGCACATTTGCTTTATGCTTATGTGCCGTTTCCTTTATTATATTAATTAAAATTTAAGATAGAGCGCAATGAACTGCGCATTGATGGAGGTAATAATTATGATGGACAGCGATTTAGGCGCAAAAGTTAAAAAGTTAAGAATTTCTCATGGACTTACACAGGAAGACGTTGCTAAGGCACTTGATGTTACTCCTGGTTATATTAGTAACGTAGAAAATGGTCGTAACCTTATGACTCTTAGAATGTTATCATATTATGCAGAACTTACTGGAGTTTCACTTGACTATCTTGCAGGTAGTGTTGATAAGACATATCAAAATACAGCTCTTGATAACGAAATTACATCTATTCTTAATAAGTTAAATTCTGAACAGAAGGAAAAGGTTATCGCTACATTAAGACTTTGGTTTGGTAATCAAAACGCATAATATTTTATGTGATTAATATATATAATTAGAGAGTTTATCTATCAACTATAAACTCTCTAATATTTTTTATTGGCTTTTTTGCAAAACAGCTTTAACATAATAAAAGTATTTTACATCTCTAGCACTTTTAAAATAAATTCTTTTTGAGCTGACATACAATCATTATACTTTATGACTGTATAACTTTCATTTGATAGAACTCGCCTTTTAGTGCCATTAATTCGTCAAATGTTCCGTATTCTATACATTTTCCATCTGCTATTACTGCTATTTTATCTGCGTCTTTTATTGTCGACAACCTGTGTGCTACTATAAATGTTGTTCTGCCCTCTGTTAAGTTATTTAGTGAATCTTGTATTAACTTCTCTGAAATACTGTCTAGGGCTGATGTGGCTTCATCTAAGACTATCACTTTAGGATTTCTTATAAGTGCTCTTGCGATTGATATTCTTTGTCTTTGACCGCCTGAGAGCTTTCCGCCATGCTCTCCTACCATTGTATCTATTCCATTTGGAAGTGAAGCTATTAAATCTGTTAAATTAGCAGCTTTTATTACTTTTTCAAGCATATCATCATCTACATTTTCAATTCCATAAGTTATATTATCTCTTATTGTTCCCGAAAATAGAATAGAAGTCTGTGGTACTACCGCTAAATGCTTTCTGTATGACCTTAAATCTATCGTACTTAAATCTTTGCCATCTAATAACACTTGACCAGAATTGGCAAAATTAAAGCCTATTACAAGGTTCAAAATAGTTGATTTTCCTGCTCCCGACTCCCCTACAAGCGCTATTGTTTCTCCTTGTTTTACTTTTAAATTTAAGCCATTTAATACGTCTTTGCCATCGGCATTGTATTTTAAATGTACATCTTTAAATTCAAAACTTCCCTTTACATCGTCTATAACTTCCTTGCCTTCGTTTTGTTCTATATCTTCTTCCAACAATACTTCACCAATTGAATTAACTGATTCCACACCTTTTGCTATTGTTGGTATTAATGACATAAGTGATGAAACTTGTGCTACTATTGTGGCAAAATAACTTTGATAAAGTGTAATATCTCCGGGTTGGATTGTTGACTTTAATGCAAGCATACCAGTAAACGCAAGACATACTACTTGAAATACTTGAAAAATTGCCCAACCTACTGAGCCAAATAATGACTGTATAATATCAAGCTTATAGCCTTTTTCTGCAACTGCAAAAAGCTGTCCACTCATTTTGTGAACTTCTTCTTCTTCAAGTGCATGAGCTCTAGTTACTGGTATAAGCTCAACCATTTCCATAACTCTTGCAGAAGTTTCTTCCATTTCTTTTCTAAACTCATTATTTCTTGTTCGCATTATATTTCTAAAAAACACCATCGTAAGCGCAGCAATTGGCGTTGTAAGAAGAAAGAATACGAACACCATTAAACTTTTTGATATAGTAACAGCAAGTGCTATTCCTATATTTAAGGCAATATTTAATATACTAAGAAACATTTGTGTTGACAGTGTTTCAACGGCTTCAACATCTCGCATTATTTTTGACTGTAAACGCCCCGACTGTGTTTCCTTGTGATAAGAAATTGACAGTTGTTGCAGCTTTCTTACTAAAGCCTTTCTAAGCCCTGTTTCTGCATATCTTGTCGCTAATGACTTGTATCTTGTATACATATAATTAGTCGGTACATTAATTGCTATCAGAATTACCATTATAATTGACTCAATAATAATATTTGTGTATGTATCTGGTGCTCCTGACGTTATATCGTTAATAATATTTGCTGTAATTATAGGAAGTACCCATACAGGACAGTGCTTTATAAAGAAAAATATAACTGCTAAAACGAATTTATTGTAATTGCCCCTATACAAACCCACTAATATCCTTAGTGGGTGACCCTTATATTTCTTATAGCACTCAATAAACCAACTTTCTACGTCAATCCCTTTTGGTGCTTTTAAATTCATCATAAGTCTATCTCCTCATATTTTTTTATTATAACTTAGGTGATTATAAAAATTTGACAACATTATAAAACCTAACTTTTTAAAAATAGCAGGAGAATATAAATCTATACTTCCCCTGCTATTTAATAAATATAATCTTAATAAATACTAAATTTATAATATTTGAAAGCTTTTGAAATTAAAATATTTAATATATGCAGGTCAACAAGGTTGTAATTTTGCTTTGCACTTTATTAATATTTTCATAATATTAAAACTCTACAAGTAATAAATTAACATTTATTACTTAGTTATCTTTCTTAATTACATCAACATTTTCTGCCACAATTGCTTCGCCCTCACAGCCATTTATGTTTACATTCTTAAGAATAAGTTCTTCAACATTACTTACTACAAGACCTTGCTTAGAAGCTTCATCACAGCCTAACATCATAGCGGCTACGCCTGATTTTGCTTCTTTTGCATACTCAAAATTAATATTTTCAAATGTAAGTCTAGTTATCTTCTTTTCTGGAAGACCACAGATATACGCACCTGCAACGTGACAATTTGTTGCATTAATATTTTTAAATGTAAGTCTTTCAATTGAAGGTGTTCTGTCATCAACAGGAAGGGCTTTCTTTGTACCTACATATTCTGTCTTACCATCTGGGTCGCAGAAATAGAAGCTGTTTACAACAAATGGTGTCATTACGTTGTCCATATCAATATTTTCAAAGGAAATATCATCAAGCACTGAAAGCTTTCCTCTGCCTCGTCTAGTCTTAACTCGTAAACCTCTATCTGTATTCATAAATAAACAATCTGTAATATGAACATTTTTAACACCAGCAGCTATCTCACTACCTACTGTTACAGCACCATGACCATCTCTCATACAGCACTGTCTTACTGTCATGTCTGATGTTGGTATTTGATACTTTCTAGCCATGTATATCTTGCCAGATTTAATTGCTATACAGTCATCACCTACTGAAATATATGTTCCAAGTACAAGCACATCTTGACAGCTTTCAGGGTCAAGACCGTCTGTATTGTGTGAATTAGCAGGGTTTTTAATCTTAACATCTATAAACTTAAGGTGATTGCTAAAATATGGGTGTAAAGTCCATGATGGTGAGTTCTGCACTGTAATACCGTGCATTGTCACATTTTCACAGTGATTAATAAAGAAAAGTCGTGGTCGCCATGCGATTACTCTTTCTTTACAATTCTTCCACCAGTTGTCAAATGATGTATTGCCATCTACAATACCCTCACCTGTAATTACTACATTTTTAACATTGATACCACATACTATCGCTGAAAATGTATCTATAGGATTGCCTTCCCATGAACCGAGATTGTATTCTTTTTCTTCATCGTAAGATTCGATAATTCCCGGTAAGATTGGGAACTTTTCTCTTTCTGTATAAGCTGAAAGAACAGCTCCCTTAGCAAGCTCTAATGTTAAATCACTCTTTAAAAAGATACTTGAAATCTTGTATACACCTTCTGGAACAAGAACTCTTGAGTCTTTAGGGCAAGCCATAATTGCACATTGAATTGCATTAGTATCATCATGAACACCATCACCAAATGCACCGAATTCTCTTACATTTAATGTAACAAATTCATAATCTGTCTTAAATGTAATTGGCTCAATTGTCTTTCCATCATATATAACACTTACTTTATATTCTGTATCAGGAGTAAGTCCATAAAGTGAAGTTATAACTTTATCACTATCCATAAATTTTTCGTCATTTACAAATATCTCGTATTGTTTTTCTGTATAATATTTTCCTGACTCTGTAAGCTCTATAACTGCATTTCTACTTGTATTTGTAACTAATTTTAACTCCATAATACGCCTCCCTTATTTCTTCCATAATCCTGATATTCTCTATTTCTTAAACTTTCACCATAAGCCATTACAAGTGCCATAATATATTCACTGTCAAACTTATCAAAGTCTTTGCAAACATTTTCAATAGTCGCATTAATAACTTCTAACTGTTCGTTCTCATACTTTTCTGTATGGAGTGCTTTCATTCTACAGCCCTTTAATATAGCATATACTTCATATAATTCCTTTGCACTGACCGCAGATTTAGTAAATGCACACACACCTCCTTCACAAATATGCTTTTCTTGTGTACATTTCTTTTGTAAATCAAGTGTATCCTTAACGACAACTTTAAAATAGCTTTTAAGTGCATCATAGATTTCATATAAAGGCTGTGCCATTACTTCCATTGTGTCAATAAGTGAACACATATAATAAACTATAGCTTCATACTGTGCTGTGTTATAAAGTGCGCCATTGCTAACTTCGTCTTTAAGCTGTGATAATACTTTGTTATATGTATCACTCTGCAAATTATTAAACTGTGCGATTATATCGTTGTATCTTTCCTTGCCACCAAGAAGTGTCTCATAATTCATATAGAACACTTGACTCTTTAAAGTAGCAGCAAGTATATCTACATCTGTTTCGTTGTCATTTGCAAATACACCAATGGCGTTCTTTCTTTGTGTAGCAAACTGTTTTGCAACTTCAACTACTGCACTTGTATATTTGTTAAATGTATCCTTTATATCTTTAGAATCTGCTCCGCAAGCCTTAGCTGCTCTTTGTGCAATGTCAGCATCAACTGTATTTTTTACAAATACAAGCGCATTGCCAAGATAAAGATTGCTAACTTCTTCACCCTTTTTAAAATTAACTTTACCCTCATTACTTACAAGTGTATCTGCTTTTTCCATTACAAATGAAAGATAGTCTTCATCATCTGTTCCTTTGTAAAGTACTTCAACAGCCTGTAATAGTAATGCTTTTTTCACATTATCCATATTGTCAAATTCAACATCGGACAAATTATTAAGCCAGCTCTTTATTTTGCCTTCCAAAATAATATTTCTTTTAATCATCACTTTACTGCTATATAAATCACTTGTTATATATTCAAATGTAATTTATATAGTTTTTCCTTTCTTAATATTTTATTAAAATATATACAATTAACTTAACTATTGCTCGCAATTCACAAATACAAACAACTTGCCAAAATCACTTTATTACTACTCAGATAAATAGCCTAATTTATACAATATAATTAAAATAATCAAATGCGGCATACAGTTGTTCTGTTCCATGATTGCCCTCGTTATCTGTGTACTTTTCTGCCCAATTGCCAGCGTAAACATACATACCAACCATTGCACCCGTAAATCTTTTGCCTTTTTTTAAGCCTTCATCACAAAGATAATATACATTGTCAAGTTTAGCTATTTGATAATAGTTATCATTATCATAACTTATAAAGAACTTTCTCTTAAGATAATCTGTTTCTATCTTAAAATAAATATTTTTCTTAGTATAATCAATTTCAAATTCATCACTTGATATTATATTATCACCAATGTACTCCTCTACTTTCGCAATAAGCCTCACTGGATTAGTCTGTGTAGCATATATTCCAAACTTTAAAAATGTATTTTCATCATAATAACAGGTAAGTCCTACATTTTGACCAGGATATAATAATGGCATATCCATTTTAGCTTCAACAGTAAACTTAAAATCTTGCTGTCGTCTAAGAAGAATATTTTTTGCGTGCATTGAATTAAGGTCTTGTTTGCTTCCCTTTATAAATACTCTTGAATTACTTATAATAACCCCATCTTTTTCTGGCGTTCTTGGAAATAGCCAATCTGTACTTAAAACTTCACCATCAAAGTCATCTTCAAGTTGTAAATCCCATACAGTTTCAGGTAAGTTTGGCTTAATCTGCATTGCGCTAGGTCCATTTAAGTTATTTACTATTGGCCAACCATCCTTTGTCCATATAATTGGGTCAAGTGCTGTTTCTCTGCCTAATATACTATATCCGTCACCAATCTTACGACCACACAGATACACCATATACCATTCACCATTTTGCGTCTGTACTGGCTTACCATGACCACAGCGCTGAATTATTGCATTTTCATCGGTCTGGCGCATAATAGGGTTATATGGGCATTGTTCATAAGTTCCCATAAGAGTCTTACTTCTTGACACTGTTATTCTGTGTCCCGGTCCAGTTCCGCCTTCTGCTTGAAAAAGATAATAATAACCGTCTTTTTTTAGAATATGTGGGCCTTCTGGTGCTCTTTTATTATCACCATAGAATAACAATGTAGCTTCTGATATTTGCTTTGTAGCATCTTCATTTAGCTCAAATATTCTTGCACCTCTATTAAGAAGCATATATCTTCTTCCATCATCATCATTAAATATTGATGGGTCAATGCCATCTTCATCTATAATAGCAGGCTTACTATATGGTCCTTCTGGATGCTCTGAGCTTACTACTATCTGCTTTCTGTATACGTTGCCATCATCATTTAACCTATATGTAGCAGTTATATAAAAACGCCCTTTGTAGTAAGAAATGTCTGGTGCCCAATATCCTCTACCACCTTCAAGATTATCTATATTAGCCCACTCTGGATTAGTAATGGCATAACCTATTATTTTCCAATGGATAAGGTCTTTAGACATTGATACTGGTATACATGGAAAATATATAAATGTTGAATTAACCATATAGTATGTATCATCAACTCGTACAATTGATGGGTCAGGATACATTCCTGTTCTTATTGGATTATGATACATATTCTCTAATGAAGCACCTGTTACTTCTTTAAAATAATCCTCTAAGTCAAAGAACTTATTCTGCCTTGCAATTTCATAAGGGGTTAAAAGATTAATATCCCCACTCAAAGGTGAAATTCCGACCCTTTCTACAAGATATTTGCACACATCAACATTTCCTGACATAGCTGCATAATGAAGCATATTTTTCTGGTTATTATCTGTAATATTCATACTTGCCCTTGAATACTCTACAATATATCTTACAAGCTTAAGATTACCAGTTTTAGCTGCTAACAGTGCCATAAGTACGCCTTTTTCATCTTTCTCATCAATAAGATTAGGTTCAGCTTCAAGAATTTTTTTTACTTCGGAAATATCTTCAAAATATATAGCATCTCTAAGTGTCATTTTGATTTAATAACTTTTCCTTTCCTAGATTTTAAAAATATTATAACTTAATTTTCTAGTGATTTCTACATAATTACTGTAACTATAATGATATATTACAGAAATTTAGTGTAAACTATAAAAAATATGCGCTGCTAGTTTATCAAGTTATTACAATTACAGCAGTTGCTTGTATAAACAAAAAACCCCAGGGTTTTTAAACCCCAGGGTACAAAATTTCGTATTGTTTTATTATTCCTTAACAGCACCGATATTAACACCCTGTACAAAGTAATTCTGACAGAATGGGTAAATAATAGCGAATGGTAAAATAGCAACGATAACGGCTGCATTCGCAATAGTATTTGGGTCAATACCATCACCATTGTTAGGAATATCATTATCCATAACCATGTTACGCAACTTAATCTGGAAGTTGAAAAGGTTATTGTTTGTTACATAAATCTTAAAGTTTGTATAATCGTTCCAGAACTGTACGGCAAACATAAGACCGATAGATGCTAAAGCTGCCTTAGAAAGTGGAAGAACGATTTTGAAGAATGTACCCATTGGTGAACATCCATCAATTTCAGCGGCTTCAAATAAAGCTTCTGGTATACCTTCAAAGAAGTTTCTCATTAATACCAAGTTATAAATGTTAATAGCAAGTGGAAGAATAACTGCCCATAAAGTATCAAGTAAGTGTAAGTTCTTCATAACGAGGTACTTAGGAATCATACCACCATCGAAAATCATTGTAAATAAAAGCATGTAAGCGAAAAGGTTTCTTCCTGGCATTTCCCACTGAATAAGTACATAAGCACCTAAAGTAGCTAATAATAAACCAAAGAATGTACCAGCAACTGTTACTATACATGATATAAAGAATGGTCTGTATAATGCTGACTTAGAAATAACTTCGCCATAACCACCAAATGTAAACTGCTGTGGCCAGAAATTCATACCATATCCAGCTGTCTTATCAAAAGAATCGACAATAACTTTCCAAATAGGAACCATGATTATAAGTGCGATTAATATAAATATAATTGCATTAACAATAGGGAAGATTTTGACTTTTTTCTTCTTTTTTGTAACTACAACTTGTTCTTTACTCATTATCTATCCCTCCTCCTATACAATACCGCGTCCGCGGACTTTCTTACTTGCATAGTTACAACCTAATACAAGTATCATACTTACAAATGACTTAAATAAACCTACGGCTGTTGTATAACCGTAATCTGAGTTACCACTACCGAATGTCTTACGATATACATAAGTTTGAAGTACGTTAGAAACATTAAGTACGGCATCATTCATTGTAACGAATACTGATTCGAAAAGGTTCATAACCTTAGCAAGGTTAAGAATGAATACTGTGATAATTGTGTTAGCTAATGCTGGAAGTGTAATGTAAATAAGTCTCTTCCATCTGTTAGCACCATCAATCTGAGCTGCTTCGTAAAGGTCAGGGCTAATTCCTGATAATGTAGCAAGGAAGAGGATTGTTGACCAACCTGTATCCTTCCATACGTTGATGAAGAAGAATGTACCTGTCCAATATTTTACATCTCCTAAGAAGAAGATAGGTTCTTTTATTGCACCAATGTTTACAAGGAACTGGTTTACCATACCTGAACCATTTACTGAAAGGATTAATCTGAAGATAGAAGCAACAACAACCCATGACATAAAGTGAGGTAAGTAAACGATTGTCTGTACTGTCTTCTTGAAAGCCATGTTAGTAAGCTCGTTAAGAAGAAGTGAAATAATAACTGCAGCACCTGTATTTAAAATCAACTTAACAATTGAAAGTACAAGTGTGTTTCTAAATGCCTGCCAGAAGAATGTATCGTTGGTAAACATCTGAGAGAAATGCTTAAGACCTACATAGTAAGGGTCTCTGATTATGTATTTAGTAAAGGCATATCTACAACCAAGCATTGGCCAGTAGTTGAAAAGAAGTACCATTACAAAAACTGGTAAAAGCATTAAGTAGAACCATCTATAATAGTAAATCTTAGCCCATATATTCTTGTTGATAGAGTTTGTCAAATACTTTGCATCAACATGGTTTTCTTTCTTGAAATACTTCATAATATCAAAGAAACAACCTGCCACGCCAATGATAAGACCAATAATAACAATAAATAAACCACAGCCGACTGCATAGTCACCTTGTGATAATAAATTTGTTAATGAAACAACTGAAAAGCTCTTTCTTCCTGTATAAGCTCTAAAGTTAATAGCTACAAATGAAACAATAAAGATTATACCTGCTATAGCTGTAGGTATAATTGAAAGAAATTCTTTTTTAACAGCAACTAATACAATAGCTACTACTAAAGCTAGCATATATAAATACCACATTGCTGAAATGTCGATATTCATAAAGCTGTAAGCGTCAGATATCTGATCTGGGTCAGTATTCTGAACAAATGGCAACATACCGCCTATAAATGCAATTACTAATCCCACGATAGCTACTACCATTATATTGTCAGACTTTCTATTTCCAACCTTAGCTCCGCACTTTGGGCAAACTTTTGCATGTTTAGGTAATTCTGTGTTACAAGACTTACATTGCATCTCTTCATACCCTCTTTCCTAATATATTTTGTAAAAAGTTAATAAGTTAATACTTATTTTATAATTAAAAATAAGTTAAAAATCAGAACCCAAACGGGATAGTCGCCCACCCTCGAGTGGATTCTTAAATGTTAGTAAACATTTATTATAAGTATGTAACTATCAGAAATACATCTGATAGCTACATACATAAAGGTTATAAATAAATGCTTACTCTTAGTTAAATTACTGATTTAAAGACTTGAGTACTGTTTCGCTTGCTGAACCAACTGTTGTCTTGTAGTATTCCATACCTTGTTCTACTGTCATATTATTAAGAGCAACCTGAGCTATAACATAGTTTCTAGCTGTGTTGATATCTGTAATATTTTCTGATAATTCAGTAGTCATTGGAAGAGCTGTTGCTACCTTAGAATTCTTAGCGAAGAATTCACCATTAGAAATAGCTGACTCATCCATTGTTGCACTTCCTGGGTCTGTTCCGTTCTTGAACTTAGCAAGAGCAAGAATTGGGTCGATATGGTTCTTCTGCATTAATGAGTTTGGCTTTTCAGGAGATGGTAACATATGGAATGTTCCTTCTTCGTATGTCTTACCCTGGTCTTCCTTACCCTGTAATGTTACAGTTTCAGCCTTAGTATCCCAGTGAGTTCCCTTAGCACCATATTCCCAAGCTGTCTGGATATCACCACCATCAAGCATTGTGTCGATAAAGTACTTAAAGATACCTTCTGGATTCTTAGCTGCTGTTGTAATACACCATGCTGGTGCAATTCTTTCTACATAAGAACCTAATTCTTTAATTGGCTTAATAGCAATAAGCTCATCGTCAAGACCCTTGTTCTTAAGGTTTGTCTTAAGAGTATAAGCCCATGTACCAGCCCAGTATGTAAATACACCTGATTCAGCTGAAGCATCTGTTGAGTAGAACTTATCACGAGCATTTGCTGTTGAGTTATTAACTGATTCTTTATCAATTACGCCATCAGATACAGCTGTCTGAAGTCTTGTTAAAGCTTCTTCCATAGCCTTTTCTGAGAAACCATCAACATACTGTCCTGAAGAATTCTTATAGAATGTGTAATTAGCCTTCTGGAAGAATTCTGGTAAGTAGTTAGTATATGGAGCTTCTGTACTTACAAAACCTGGTGATGAAATTACATAGTGTCCAGCTGAAGCAGCTAACTGCTTTAAGATACCATAATATGTATCGAAATCCATCTGGTCATTAGCAACCTTATCTGCATCAATACCAGCCTTGTCTAACCAAGCCTTCTTGATATATGTACAACATCCATTACCACGATATGGTGAGAAACCATACATAGCCTGTGTTCCATCTTCACCATTAACCATAAGTGCTGAAAGAACACTTTCTGCTGTATCAATAAGTCTTCCTGAATTCTTTGTTTCAGAATTAGCCCATGCGTCTGTCATGTTCCAAAGGAAACCATTAGAAGCATATAAAGCATAATAATCTGATGAAAGAATACATACATCTGGCATTGTTTCATCTGAGTTGAATGCGTTAGCAACTGCATCATAGTAACCTGAGTGGTCTGGACGCTTCCATTCAATATCAAGTCCTGTTAATTCCTTAAGATAATCATAGAATGCCTGAGCTCCGTTAGTTTCTGTAACAATTGTGCTATCTGCCATTACTGTAAATTTGTCTGGTTTTGTAACCTCTGCGCTTGATGAACCATTTGTGCTAGTTCCTGCATCACTTCCACAAGCAACAAGTCCCATTACTGAAGTAAGTGTTAAACCTACTGCAGTAAGCTTTTTAACTGTTTTCTTCATAAACCTATAAACCCTCCTTTTTGGTCTTAATGGGGAACCACCCCCACCGGTCATTTATTTGACATTAGTATAATAGCATTTTTGTACTATTTTAACAAGAGTATTTTTAACAAATTTTGTACTTTTTTTGAATTTGTTGTGAAAATCTAGTGTTTATGCGGTTTTCAGTGTTAATTTTTTTTTAACATTTTATTCATTTTTATAACTTTTTATAGTTTAAAAATACTTTTTAAAGTATTTGAATTTGTCTATTTATGTAAATTTTGCACTATTGGTTGTTAAATTTATGTCTATTTTTACATCAGATTTACAATACTTTGTTTAGATTTCTTATTTTTTGTAATTCTTTTGTGCTTTATTACTACTGTTAATTTTTTATTCACATTTTTACAACAATATTACCTCTCCTGAAGCCATTTTACTGTATTTTTGCTCTCCATTTTCTATCACTTCAACATTTCCTGAAAAACGGTCAGTTATTATGTGTACAAATTGCATATAGTATTCCTTTGGAATTAGTAATTTAATATGCACTTTGTCAGTGTATTCTATGTCTTCTATTAGTACATTTTGCTCTGCACATATATATTGTATTTTACCCATATTATTATAATCTGTGTCTATATATGCACTTACTCCTTCAATTGCGTCTATTACCTCACTTTGTGCAATACCTTTTTTAGTGGCTTCTTGATATGCTCTTATAAGACCACCTGTACCCAAAAGTGTACCACCAAAATATCTTGTTACAACTATAAGACAGTTATGTATCTTTTCTGACAATATAATATCCATAATAGGCTTACCTGCTGTGCCTGATGGTTCACCATCATCACTAAATTTTTGTACTTCATTATTATTTCCTATTATATATGCGTAACAATTGTGTCTTGCATCCCAGAATTTTTTCTTCATATTGTTAATAATATCTACTGCCTGTTCTTCACTTTCAACTTTGAATACATTTGCAATAAATCTTGATTTCTTTTCTACTATTTCGTCTGTTCCGTTTTTATATATTATTTTCATAAGTTAAATTCTCCTCGTATTTTAATTAATTGATTGTAATTGTGCTTCCATATGCTATCTACATTTTGTTTAATATACATATTAGTGTACAATCAATTTAGCACCATATAAGAGTACATTATACCTTATCCATTTGTCAAAATTATTTATTTATGATATAATTTTATTTATGGAAAAGGAGGATACTATATGGATTATGGCAGAAAAAGCATTACACATCAGAAAAAGCTACTTAATTCAGCCACTAAAAAATTCGGAACAAAAGTAGGAATTACTTCAATTAAATTTCTACTTATAATGGCAATTGCTGTTATTGTATCTGGCTCATGCCTTATATTTGGTGCGATTGAAGGTATTATTGCAGACGCACCTGACGTTTCAACAATTGATGTATCACCTACAGGTTATGCCTCTAAGATATATAATGACGATGGTGAAGAAATTCAAATGCTATCAACATCTGGTTCTAATCGTATATCTGTTGATATCGAAAACGTTCCGCTCCAATTACAACATGCCTTTGTTGCTATTGAAGATGAGCGTTTTTATGAACATAATGGTATTGATATTAAAGGTATAGCTCGTGCAGCTTATATTACATTAAGCAACGGCGATTTATCTCAAGGTGCTAGTACTTTAACACAACAATTACTTAAGAATAATGTATTTAACGCATACAACGAAACAACTATCGAAAAAATAAAACGTAAAGTTCAAGAACAATACCTTGCTGTTAAACTTGAAACTTATATGGATAAGCAAGAAATCTTAGAAGATTATCTTAATACAATTAATCTTGGTAATGGTTATTACGGTGTTCAAGCTGCTGCTAATGGATATTTTGGCAAAGATGTATCAGAGCTTACACTTAGTGAATGTGCTGTTATTGCATCAATTACACAAAACCCTACAAAGCTTAACCCTGTTAAAAACCCTGACTACAATCAGGAAAGACAACAAAAAGTATTAAGAAATATGCTTGCTCAAGGCTATATATCTCAAGAAGAATATGACGAAGCTATAGAAGATGATGTATATGCAAGAGTTGAAAGTCTTGATATTGCTACTTCTACTTCAACAACATATTCTTATTATGTTGATGCTCTTATTGATGAACTTATTGAAGACTTAAAAACTCAAAAAGGATACACTGAAACTCAAGCAACTAACCTTATATACAAAGGTGGTCTTCAGGTTTACTCTACACAAGATAGCTCTATGCAGAAAACAGCAGACTCAATTATTAACAACCCTTCCTACTATCCTCGCTCAACTGAATTTTCTATTTCTTATTCATTGAGTGTTAAGGACTCAGATGGTAAAGTTTCTTATTATACACATTATGGTCTGCTTAACTGGTATAAAAATGAACTAGGCTATACTGATTTTAGCCTTACACAGACTGATGAAGATACTGCAAAAGAATATGTTGAACAATATAAAGAACACATAGTTGGTGATGATGACACTGTATTATCAGAGTCGCTTACATTTACAATACAACCACAAGTATCATTTTCTCTTATGGACCAACACACTGGTTATGTTAAAGTTCTTGTAGGTGGTCGTGGCGATAAGACAGGTAATCGAACACTTAACAGAGCTACGGGAACAACTAGACAGCCCGGTTCTGCAATAAAACCACTCGCAGCCTACGGTCCAGCCCTTGATACAGGTGCTATCACTCTTGCAACAGCTATTGATGATGCTCCTTATTATTATTCTGGAAGTAATTCACAGCTTGTAACTAACTTTACAAAAGGTGAATATCGAGGTCTTATGAGTGTTCGTGAAGCTATTATGTTATCACAAAATGTACCTGCTGTTAAAGTTCTTACTCAAATAACACCGCAAGTTGGTTTTAATTACCTTGAAGAACTTGGTTTTTCAACTTTAGTTTCTGCTAAAAATGCTGTAAATGGAAGTCATGATGTTGTTCAATCTCTTGCACTCGGCGGTATGACTTATGGCGTTAAAAATATTGATATGACTGCTGCTTATGCAACAATTGCCAATCAAGGAACATATATCAAACCAGTTTATTATACTAAGGTATATGACCACAATGGCAATCTTTTAATAGATAATACTGAACCAGAAACACAAGAAGTATTTAAGCCTACAACTGCATGGTTGCTTACTAGCGCCCTTGAGTCTGTTGTAAACAGTGGTACAGCAAGAGCCGCAAGACTTTCTAATCAACCTGTGGCAGGTAAAACAGGTACAACACAAAATGAAACAGATAAATGGTTCTGTGCATTTACACCTTATTACACAGCTTCTATATGGATTGGTTATGATGATAACTCAAAGGTACTTCCAACTTCAATTGACCATCGAGTTATATGGCGTGATATTATGAGTGAAATAAGTGCTGACCAACCAACTGGTTCATTCCCACAGCCTGATGGTATTGTACAACGTACAGTATGCTCACAATCTGGTAAACTTCCTGTTGCCGGATTATGTGACAGTGATATAAGAGGTAGTCAGCTTGTAACTGAATATTTTGCTTCTGACAATGTACCAACTGAAAGTTGTGATACTCATGCAGCAATTACAATCTGTAATGACTCAGGAAAAGTTGCTTCTGCTGCTTGTACTAATCTTTCAACAAGAGTATATATAAAGAAATCATCTTCTGGAATGGGAGCTGCTGATGCTGCCTATGCAATATCTGATGAATTAATGTCAGATGTATGTGATGGTGTACACAGTTATTCATATTCTAATGAAGAAACAACAGTTTCTAATGAAACCACTACTTCAAATAATACTCAGACTGATGCTAACGACACCTTAAATAGTGGTCCAATACTTAATGCTCCTGCAATAAGTAATGGTAATACAAACAATAACAATACTGGCAATGCTAATACTAATAACAATAATAACAGTAATGTTAATAACAACACTAATAATAACAGTGCTAATAGCAATAACAGCAATGTTAATAATAGCAACAACAATAATACTGGCAATACTACTAATAGCAACAATACAACTAACAATAATACTGATAATTCCAATAATAGCAATAGTAGTAACAACACTAATACAAATAACAACACAGTTAATGACAATATTGGTAATAATAACACAGCTCAAACTGCTAATAATGTCATTATTCCATAAGTGTTATATATAACAATGTGACTGTAGCCAAAGTCTTGTGCAAGCACAGGCTTTGGCTTGTTATTTGCGTAAAATTCAATACTATTTTTTGTATAAAAGTATATATTAATTTACTTCTTCTTCATCTTTGGTTCAAATATCCACGAAGCTATATAACTAAATACTAATGCCGCTGAAACTCCAACAGCACAAGCTTTAAATCCTCCTTTAAATAGTCCCAAAAAACCATCTTGAAGAATTGCTTCTTTCATTCCTTTCCACAATGTATTTCCAAAGCCTAAAAGCGGAACAGACGCCCCTGCTTGAGCAAACTTTACAAGTGGCTCATAAAGCCCTATAGCTCCTAATAATGCCCCAAGACATACAAGAATAACCATTATTCTTCCGGGCATAAGTTTTGTATTATCAATAAGAATTTGTGTAAGAACACATATAATTCCGCCGACTATAAATGCCTTAATAAATACCATATACTACTCCTATCTAAATTCCTTATTTGTTATCTTTTTAACACATATCTGTTGTTTCAAATACAACACCATGTGCAATACCTGGCACACTTTTTCCCTCATTATAACTTACTGTTGATAACAACGCCCCTGTTGGAACAAAAAGTACACGTTTCCACTTTCCATTATTCATATTATCTAAAATATAAGAACACAAAGTTACTGCCGAACAACCACAACCACTTCCTCCTGCATTCGTATCTTGTGTTTTAGGGTCAAATATTTCTATTCCACAGTCTGTATATACTGTCGATAAGTCATATCCTTTTTCTTTTAACATATCTATTACTATTGTTTTGCCTACACTACCTAAGTCACCAGTAATTATCAAGTCATAATATTTTTCATCAACACCAAAATCATTAAAATTAGTAAGTATCAAATCTACTGCCGCAGGTGCCATACATGCTCCCATATTCATAGAGTCTTTAACACCGTAATCAACTATCTTTCCTGTTGTTATCCCCTTTATTCGTATATTAGTCTTTTGTGAAGTGACAATTAATGCCCCACAGCCCGTAACTGTCCATGTTGATGTCAAAGGTCTTTGATTGCCATACTCAAGCGGATATCTAAATTGTTTTTCTGCACTTGCAAAATGACTTGATGCTAACGCAATTACATTTTCCGCAAAGCCTCCGCTTACTGTCATAGCTCCTAGCGAAATAGCCTCGCTCATAGTAGAGCAAGCTCCAAAAAGTCCAAATACTGGTATATTAAATTTTTCTAGTCCAAAAGATGTAGCAATAAGCTGACCTAATAAATCTCCAGCAAACATATAACGTATATCTTCTTTTGATATTTGTGATTTTTCTAACAATCTGCTTACGGCTCTTGCTTGTAATTTTCCTTCGGCTTCTTCCCAATTATTCATACCAATCATGTCATCTTCTATTATCTCATCAAATTCATTTGCAAGAGGCCCTTGTCCTTCTTTTTTACCTACCACACTCGCATACTGTTCAACGTATACAGGCGTATCAAATAAAATACTTTGTTTTCCAGCTATCATACTCTTCCTCATTTCTAAGTTACTAATAACTATGAGAACCACCCATGCAAGTTTAATTTCTCAAGTTACTGCTATAATCACCAAATTCTCCTAAAATCATAAACTTATAAATTTATGCTCTCACAATACCGATGGTTAATGCTATCCAATAAATAAGCCCTAAAACCCAAGAGCTGAATATTCCATAAAGAATAACTGGTCCAGATATAGTAAAAATTTTACAACCTATACCAAATACTTGTCCTTCTTTTTTATACTCAATTGCCGGTGCAGCAACACTATTTGCAAAACCCGTAATTGGCACAAGACTTCCTGCTCCACCCCAACTTGTAACCAGCGGATAGATATTAAGTCCCGTAAGAATAACACTTGTAAGCACAAGAATAAGTGTTGTCCAAAGCGAAGCATCATCTTGACTCACACCATATTTTTTAAGAAGCTCCATAATAATCTGACCAACGGTACAAATAGCACCACCAGTAATAAACGCCTTAACACAATTGCCAATTCTATCTGGCTTAGGTGTTATTTCTTTAACGTAATCATTATACTGTTTATCTCTAATCTGCTTGTCCTGCATACATTATAATCTCCATTCTACTATTTAGTGTTTTTAACCAGCAATACTTAATCAATATAAAGTACATTTTATGGATATAAAAAGAAATAATATACTAGATGTCCTACTGCTTTTCCAAGTCCGATTGACAATATAATGACACCTAGCCCTTTGCCTATACGAACTTTTCTTAAAAATATTGGAAAAGAGTTGACCATTTCTGCAAGGCTTACAAGAAAAAGCCCTATATACATTCCTGAAAACAATCCAAATGATACACTCCCCACAATTCCTAAAGGTATGTGTATTCCTAGTATCCATATTGCATTACCAAGTATTGCTCCCCATGTAACTATTTCTTCATAAAATGTTATAATATTTTTTGTGTTTGTAACGTCTGCTATTCTATTAATAATCTGTATACTATTAATTACAGCAAATAACCCTGCTGCCGTAAAACTGCCTGCCGCAATTCCGATGACAATTTCTAAAAAAAGCTTAAGCCAATACATAATGTACTCCTATTCTTTTTCTTTTTTACTTGAACTGCTGTGATTAATTAAAGCATCATTTATTTCTGTATTATACTTATCCATCTGAACTTCAAGCGGTGTTGGGTCGGCTGTAATTCTCTTTCCTGCAAAGTGATTATAAAAAACAATAATTCCAACAGCTAAGCCTACAGCATACATTATTTCAATTATCTTGTACTCCATAAATTCTGGTGTTTCAAACATTTCATAGAATTTTTCAAATATTTCATTCGTACTTACGTCATTGTTATATGCCATAATCGCATAAGCACTTCCAATAAATACAAAGACCGTTGTTATAGCAATAATAAGCTTGTGAACAAATGTACTCTTTTTCTTTTCTTTAATGTAATCTACTATAAAATCAGACTCCCCTATATTATTAACTTCAACGTCTGGATATATTTCATTTATCTTTTTAATTACATACATAATTGAAAAACATACTCTTTTTTTTGGTACATCGGGAAGTTTGATAAGCTTGATAGCATTTATCCTTGCCTGTATATTCTTATCCTTACAAAAAACATCTGCTATATCTGATAAATGTACATCTAATTTGTTGACTTGTACATTTTTATCTATTTGTATATACACAGTTTCGCTCATACCTTTTTCCACCATTCGTTAGTTTTATTAATTAAAATAATTATTCCCTGCGTAATATATCTTATACATATTTAGAATAAAATAAGTCCCCCATATTCCGAACTTTACTTTATACAACGGAATAGGGGAACTTTATTTATAATATCAACAAATTTTCTCTCTCATAGATTTTAATATTCTTTTTTCTAACCTTGACACTTGAACTTGCGATATTCCAAGCTCTCCTGCTATATCTGTCTGTGTCCTTTCTTCAAAATATCTCATAGTTATAAGCTTTTTCTCACTTTCTGTAAGTCCATCAATAAGTTCATGTACAACCATTGTATCAACTACTTCATCATTAAAGTCCTTTTTTTCTGGAAGTCTGTCTATTAACTGTACTTCACTTCCATCACCTTGATATACCGTCTTATAAATGGACTCTATATCCGCAGATGCTTCAAAAGACATCACTATATCTTCAACGGATATCCCTGTCATCTGTGATATTATCTCAACTGTTGGTTCTTTTAAATGTTTTTTACGGTATTCATCGACTGCTCTTGCCGTTTTAACTGCATTTTCTTTTAAAGTACGGCTCACCTTTATCATTCCATCATCTCTTAAAAATCTCTTAATCTCTCCTGTTATCATTGGAACGGCATAGGTCGAAAACTTTACGTCAAATGATGTATCAAACTTATCAACAGCCTTAATAAGTCCTATACTTCCTATCTGAAATAAGTCTTCTTGTTCATACCCCCTGCCTGCAAATCTTTTTACTATACTTCCTATAAGTCCCATATTTTCTAACACTAAACGTTCTCTTGCCTTTCTATCTCCTTTGTGTGCGTTTTCAATAAGCTCTTTCGTATGATTATTCATGCAATCACACCCTATCTTATTAATTTTCTACACAAATCTTAATTTTATAAAAAATACTCAAAAAAAACTTGATAAAAAAGTTTTATAAAAAGTTTTTCTTCATAATTACAGTTGTTCCAACGTCTTTTTTAGATATTACTTCTAGCTCGTCCATAAAAGCTTCCATAAATGAAAATCCCATGCCCGACCTTTCTTGCTCTGGTTTAGAAGTGTATAAAGGCTCCATAGCTTGATTTATATTGTCAATTCCAACGCCTTTATCCTTAATAATAATAGTTACCTGCCTGTCTTTTAATATACATTTCATGTAAACTTTGCCTTCACTATTAGCATAACCATGTACGATACAATTAGTAACTGCCTCTGATACTGCTGTCTTTACATCAGCTATTTCTTCTATTGTAGGGTCAACCCTTGTACAAAAAGCCGCAATAACTACCCTTGCAAAATTCTCATTCTCTGATTTTGCATCAAATGCAAGCTCCATCTCATGTTCACACTTAACCTTATTTTTGTATACATTATTCTTATAACTCACCATTTCTCTCCCCTCTCTTTACTTATCCTTTCTCTTTATATCCCATATTGCGCTATTGACATCTTGACAAACTCCTACAAGCTTATGAAGCCCCGATATAAGAAGTATTCTTTGTATACTCTCATTAGCTGATGCTACATATATTTTACCTTTATCTCTTAGCTTTTTGTATCTTCCCATAATAAGCCCTATCCCAGAACTATCCATAAAACTTATCTTTCCAAAATCAAAAATGATATCTTGTACCCCTCTGCTTTCTATTACTTCATCAATAATTTCTCTCATCTCATCTGCAAGATGATGGTCAAGCTCTGCATTAAGACTTATAACCATTGTATGCCCCGTCACCATATATATGTAATCTGTGCGTGTTTTTTCATCTTCATTTGTATTTGGATTTAATATATCCATAACCCCTCCACTCTGGTATAAATTTAATATACCTAAATTCAAATATACTTATAATATAGTAAAATATATGCCAGTAACAAAAATTATTACGTTCTTGCACTGGCATAAAAAATGCCCTAAAAGACTTTTAGTCTTTTAGAGCTTTCCTTAGTATCTTATATAATTTTATTTAATGGGAATTTACATAAGAATTTGCTTCTCTGTAATATGAGCTTGATGGAAAATCATCAACTATATATTGATAGTACTTTACAGCATTGTCTTCTTGTCCTAAAGAGTCATAACATTTAGCTGCATAATAAACTGCATCTACCATTGTTGTATCACATTTGTAAGCCTTGACAAAATACTCTGCTGCTTCTGTATAATCAGACTTATTATATGCTGTCCTTGCCCTGCTATAAAGCTCAGTAGAAGCCGACTGCATTGTTTCTTCCGCTATTGTATTGTACAAGTCCTTAGCTTCACTTGATGGAAGTGAACTTACTTCAACGTCTAAAAGGTCTTCTGCCGCCTGTGTATAATCCTTTGCAATATATGAATTAGCCGCTGAAATTACAGAAGTTAATAACTTGTTGCTTCCACCATCTCCGCCTAACTGTTCTAAAGTTTCTTCTAGGGCTTCTTTTTCTCTCTTTACTTGATTAAGCTGTGATTCTAAAGAATTAAGTTCAACATTTCCACTAGACAATTGTTCGCTATAATCTTGAATACTCTTATTATAATCAGCTGTCATTCCCTTATACTTAGATGGTATTATTAAGAACCATATAAGTGCTGCACCAATTGCTACACCAATAAGTATATTGACTATAGTGACTGCGCCATTACTTGGTTCTTTGTATGAAGAACGTGGCATAATAACATCATCACCACTAAGCGGCTTTCTTTCTTCAATCTTATTACGTTTCTTAGGAAGAAATGTAGTGCTTTGCGACTCTTTCTTCTTTGCTTGAATATCTGCTTCTATATCTTCAAGATAAAGCTTTGCAAGTGTATTATTTTTATCAATCTTTAAAATATTATTAAGTAACTTCTTGGCTTTATTAAGCTCATTGTTTTTCATATACAACAAAGCTAAAAGCTGCATAGACTTAATATGCTTTTGATTTTGTGTAACAATCTTTTTTAATTGTATAACAGCCATATCAATATTGCCTTCTTTTGCATACTTTAATGACTGATTATACTTCTTTATTAATGTTGTTACCGCCGTAAATCTGCCTTGATTAGACTGAATTTGTGTAATATATGAGCTTGCTGGATTATCTTCTGGCTTAAGGTTCTTACTAAGCACCCATTCACTCAAAGCTTCTACAACATCTCCCATTTCACAATATACAAGACCTAATAAGTTACGGGCTTCTATATTATATTTATTAATTGCAACACTTGTTCTCAAACTTTCAGCCGCTCCCGACAAATCTCTTACACGAGCCTTTGAAAGTCCCAGATTATAGTACAAATTAGACACTTTTGCTGTTCTTTTAAAAACATACACATCTATGCCACACTGTGGACATTTATCACTAGCTGATAATACACAGCCACATTTATAACATCTCATCGTTTAAACATTCCTCCGTATACATACATGACCATATTATTTATTTGACTTTCCTGCTATTATCTTGTTAATAAGGTCTGCTATATCTGGAACATCATTATTGTAAATAGCTTCTTCTGCGTCTTCTACTTCAAGACTTGGCTTAAACTTCTTAATTTCTTCATCAAAATCTATCATAAATACCTCTATTCCGCAGTTTTTCTGCTTATAATCGACTTAATCTCACCTGTAAGATACAATGAGCCTGCACATACAAGTATATCCTTTTTCTTATCCATCGCATAAGAAAATGCTTGTGATACATTTTCAAATTCAGTAACCTTCTTATCAGTATAATGCTTAAATGTATCTTTCATACTCTTGTCATCAAGCTTTCTTGCTCCACCGACTTGAGTAATTACAAATTCATCAAACAATTGACTTAAACAAAGTGCTTGTATCATTTTTTCAAAATTCTTATCTCTTACCACTGAAAATAATAATACACATGACTTATCCTTACATATTCCCCTTACAGAAGCAATAAATGCTTCTATGCCCTCTGGATTATGTGCTCCGTCAACGTATACATTTGTTAGAACTTCTTCCATTCTGCCTTCCCAATGTGTCTGTTTAACTGCCTGCTTACACTCATTAATATCAAGCTCTACTACTTTAAGCTTTTGCAATACTGCCATTGCTGTTAAAGCAAGAGTACAATTTTCAACTTGATAAACTGCTTTAGTGTCTAAAACAAAACAATCATTCTTATAATACTCATTATTAATCAAAAAATCAATATAATTTGCTTTGTTTTGCCTAATTTTATAATCTTTAGGTGTTATGGCAATATAGCTTGTATTTTCTTTATTGGCCTTTTTTACAAATACATCTGTTACAGCTTTATTTTTGTCTAAAAATACAACTGGTGTTTTAGACTTTATAATTCCTGCCTTTTCACTCGCTATTTTTTCTAAAGTGTCACCAAGAATTGCTGTGTGTTCAAGACTTATTGTCGTTATTACCGACAAGACGGGGTGTGCTACAACATTAGTAGAATCAAGCTTTCCACCTAATCCTGTTTCCATAACTACAAAATCAACTTGTTCTTGTGCATACACACACATTGCAATTGCAAAAAAGTAATCAAAATATGCAATATCAATATCTTCTTTTTTTAACTCTAATGAAACCTTATACACTATATTAAAATACTTTATAAATTGTTCCTCAGATACAAGTTCATTACATATTCTTATACGTTCTCTTATATCTACAAGATGTGGTGATGTAAAAAAGCCTGTCTTGTATCCATTAAAATTAAGTATACCATTAATATATGAACACACTGAGCCTTTTCCATTAGTACCTGCAACGTGGATTATTTTTAACTTATCTTGCGGATTACCTAGATATTCTAAAAGTCTTTTACACCTTTCTACTCCTGTAAGCCTTACAAATTGCGGTATTCCATTAAGAAAATGTTCTATCTTTTCCATTGTATCAAATAATGGCTTGTCTATAATATTGTCACTCACTTAATACTTCTCCATTCGCACACTATTTCATTTCTAATAATATTTGTAAATATATTACTATTTATAAGTATATTGTATACTTTAAATATTACTACTTTCTTTCTATACTTATAATTTCATTGTCTTTATATACTATTCTTACATTCTTTCCAGCTGCCACATTACAATATGTAACCATATTTTCTGAATATATATCACTTATAAGTCCTTGTAACTTGTCTTGATTTTCAGCTTTTATTGTATCATCATTATATGTGTCACTATTATTCTCAAGCATACTGTCTGCATTATCTGACTCTAACTGTGTATCATTAACATTATCAATATCGTTAATATTTTCACCAAATACGATATCTTTGTTTTCTATCTGCTGAGTTTCGTATGCAAATGATGACATATCACCATTGTCTTGCATTTCTTTTAAGAATTCTTCAATCTTTATTATTTCTGCGTCTGTAAACTCAATTACAAGTTTTTCAATAATGTCACTATCTATACTTAATTTATAAAAAAAGGCTTCCCATTGTGACTTTAGCTTTTGTGCCTTTTCACTAACTTGTTTATCAGACTTACTTTTGACAACTTCAAAATTAAGTCTTGCTGTATTTCTTTCTGACTCAATTCTATTCTTAATATTTACAAGCTCTTTTAGCTTTTGTTGTCTTTTTGCCCAATCATTCTTAGCACTGTCTAACTTACGTTTTGTTTCATTAACTTGATTATAATAACTCTTTGTTTCTGAGTCTGTGTGTTTACCTGAAATATATTCATCCTTCTTACTTTCAAGTCCCATAAAGCTCATCTGTATCTCGTCATATTCTCGTTGTTCTAGCTCTAGTCTATCTGTATTATCTTGGATTTGCGCTTCTATTTTTTCAAGCTCTTTTTCTGATTTGTTAAGTCTATTTTCAGCTTCAATTCTGTCTGATAAAAGCACTCTTAACTTCTTTTCCTGTTCAAGATGCTCCATCATCATATCTGTCTGCACATAAGATGGTAATATAGTTCTATCAATTGTAAACTTCTCAAGACTTGAAGCTGTTGCTCTCCATATAAATTCAGCAAATAGCAATCTTGATATTCTTTTTAGACTTCTAACACCTACTAATGCTGTCTCTATATTGACATTAACCATATCAAAACAATCTATTCCTAAACATTCAACTGTTCTTGTTAAATACTTAGTGCCTTTTTCAAGTCTTAATATTCTACCAATACCTCTTCCACTAAACTCTTTAGGAAGCAACGCCTTTTGAAGTTCTCTTTTTGTATCCATAGATACTTCATTTAAACGCATTTGTATCTGATTGTCCATTCTTTTTATATCTTCTTGTTGCTGTTTTTGTAGGTAAATGTGTAGACTATTTATAAACGCCTTATTATATTCTATGTGTATTTGTTGCATTTTATTTGCACAACCTGCATATTTTTCAATTGATGGATATACTTTCGCAGCTTCATTGACTACCAAAAATATAAGTCTATCATCGCTTATATTTCCCTCCTTATTAACCGAAGGATTAAGCTCTATGCACTTTTGCAAAAGAAGTCTTTTTAATTCATAATCAAGTTGTATTCTATCATTAACTGCCATTCTTTCATAATCATCATTGACCATATCTGAAACATTTTTTGCTTGATATGCAAATGGTGTCTTTCCAGAAAATGCTTCTGTTATAGAATTAGCAAAACCGGCAAAGCCCCCTAACATCTTGTTGCCAGTTTCTTTTGCAACATTCGCCAATGTGATATTTTTTAAAAATGCTATTTGTATTCTTATGTCATCATCTGTCATTCTGGTAAATATCTCAAACAGTCCTGCCACAATTACACTCCCTCCGTTCTAATGCGCATTAACACACACTTATTAATTATGTTATTTTGCAAATAATAAAAATAACAAAGCTATTATACCATACCATATCACATTATAATCTTACAATTTTGTTACAAATGGTATTTTTATAATATATTTTTATAATACATAGAATATTTATTTTATAATATAAAAAAGCGCAGATACCAAAGAAATAATCCCTAATATCTGCACTTTATATATTAACAGCTGCAAAACCACATACCTTTAGGTGTGTGGATACACAGTGTTCGTTACCA